>Ga0172362_10006180_pt1 | contig 10312 bp, 6 predicted proteins | sample LakKivs1_kivu2a2_FD_114534 | JGI IMG/M metagenome (GOLD analysis project Ga0172362, IMG submission 114534) | Sediment microbial communities from Lake Kivu, Rwanda - Sediment s1_kivu2a2 | ecosystem: Environmental > Aquatic > Freshwater > Lake > Sediment | place: Rwanda: Western Province, Lake... | reverse complement strand
TTAAGAGGTTCTGTGAGGTATACAAGAGGGGAGGAGCTGCTGACAGCCTGTTCAAAAGTATTTTCCAGTACCTGTACACTCCTGATATCCCTGCACAGATCCCTGAAATCCTTGAAATACTCATGGGGGCCCGTATAATCAAAGTTCATTTGCCGGATTGCAGGCTTTTTCCTGATGTTGCAGGACCCGAGTGTAAGTAATCCGGAACCTGCTGCGAGTGTTCCGGTGGTTATAATAAATTGTCTTCTGGAAAGGTTCATTTTTTAGCAAGAAAAATTCCATGGTTTACGTGTACTAACCTGGAACCAGCCTATTGTCACTTTCTGATAACAATGTGGTATTTGCCGGCCGGGATATGAAGTGTCATCCTTACCTTGCCAACTTCAGATAACTCGATCCCCTCAGGAAGCTCACTGGCAGCCTTTCCTGCTGCATAAAGGACCGTGCCGTCCATGGTAAGTGTCGGATTTGTGATGCCCATGGTTGGTACATAAACGGTCGCATGGGTGTTTGCCGGGATCAGGATGTCGAGTATTAAATTCTGCCCATCCAGTTTCCAGTCAGAGATTACTGTCCCGTAGATTGTCTCCAGGCTGCCTTTGGCCCAGGTCAGGTCACCTGCCGGTCCGGGAGCGATAATGACCTGTTTGAACCCGGGCTCGTCAGCCGATGGTCTTATGCCGGCCAGGCAGGCATAGAACCATTCCCCTACAGAACCCAGTGCAAAGTGGTTGCGTGAATTCATCTGGTCAGGTGGTTCGGTATCGCTGTTCCATAGTTCCCAGATGGAGGTGGCACCTTTTTCCACCATATATCCCCAGCTGGGGTAACTTGTCTGACAGGCTACCTCATAAGCGAGCTCATGATAGCCATAGTTGCTTAGCATGGGCAGTATATACCCGGTGCCAAGGAAGCCGGTAGAAGGATGCTTCTGCTTTGCTATCACATCAGCAGCAATGTTGTCGGCTACTTTCTGGCGCAGCTCTTCAGGTACAATGCCAAATGCCAGGGGAAGAAGGTTTGCAGTCTGTGTGGCACTAAGATAATCACTGGTCTTACGGTCCAGGTATTTCTTGTTGAACGTTTCGGCGATCTCTTTCGCCAACTCGTTGTATTTCGTGGCATCTTTCTCGTTGCCCGTGAGTGCTGCCATCTGTCCGAGCAGATGCGTGCTGTAGTAGTAATATGCTGCCGAGACAGGCTGTGCAGGCGAGGGAACGACAGAGATCCAGTCACCATAACCACCCCAGCCATTCTGGTCGAATATGTACAATCCGTTTTTACTTTCCTTTATCATGTAATCGACCCATGCTTTCATGCCTGCATAATTGTCTGATATGATCCTTGTGTCAGCATAGAATTCATGAACAACCCAGGGTACTACAGTGATGGCATCAGCCCAGGCAGGTTTGCCCGGACCGCTGACAACAATAGCAGGATTGACATCATTGATCCATCCGTCTTTGGTCTGGCTGTCAGTCATATCGTGCAGCCATTTGGCAAAAAATCCATCCATGTTCATGTTATAACTCGCTGTCGGGGAAAACATCTGTGCATCACCTGTCCAGCCCAGCCTCTCATCGCGCTGCGGGCAATCGGTGGGAACCGAGTGCATATTGCTTCGCTGCCCGTTGATAATATTTTTATAGATCTGGTTGATCAGTTCATTGGAACAGCTGAACTGCCCAATCATTGGTGCACTCGAGTATATCTGGAGCCCGATCAGGCTGGTTGAATCAGGAACACCCGGGAAGCCCTCCATCTGCACATACCTGAACCCATGGTAGGTAAACCTTGGCTGCCATGTTTCCGGACTCCCGCCTTTGAGGGTATAATAATCAGTGGCTTTGGCCAGGCGCAGGTTTTCCTGGGCTACCGTGCCATCGTCATGAAGCAACTCTGCAAAACGGAGAATGACCTGTGTGCCCGGATCACCGCTGACATGGAGCCTGGCAAAACCAACCATGTTTGTTCCCATGTCAAAGACGTAAATACCCGGCTTGACCTGGCTGACGCTGACGGGCATGATCTCATTCATCACGCGTATTGGCGGTCCGGGTTCAGCTGACTTGATAAGGTGGTCATACTCAGAAAAGGTCTTCACCGATTGCCAGGTACTGTCAACGAGGCCGGGTGATGCCCATCCGGGGATCTCCTGGCGGGCGTCGTAGACCTCACCATGATAAATGGTGTTTTCGATCAGCGGGGACAGGTGCGATTTCCAGCTTTCATCCGTTACGACGAGGTCGGTTGTCCCGTCAGCATAATCGATACGTATCTGGCAGAGGCCCATCACAGGCCCGTTGTTGTACCGCTCACAGCCCCTCCAGCCCAGTCCTGATGACCACCACATATTACCCAGGAACATACCTGCGGCATTCTCACCCCTGACAAGGTTTTCAGTGATATCATAAACCTGGTACTGTATCCTCTTGTTATAATCGGTCCATCCAGGGGTAAGCAGATCCTTTCCTATCCTGCTGCCGTTGATGTACAGCTCATAGTTCCCCAGTCCGGTGACATAAGCTCTTGCACTCCTGATCTTCTTGTTGGCCATGAAGCTTTTCCTGATAAGGGTGGATCTCGGTGCCGGACCGGCATTTTTGATCCATCCATATTCACCCTTACCAAACGGGGCAATGATGCGTGGGGGTTCCCAGGATGAATCATTAAATCCCGGCTGATCCCATCCGGCAGCTATTTTCTGTGAGACCCTGGTGTTTTCATCAGAACAAATCCACTGTGTGGTACCGTCAGAGTAGATTATCTCCATGTAAAATATGACTGAAACCTCTTCAGATCTTTTGTTCTTCGTTATCAGCGAGATAAGATTGTTACCGGTTTTTAACTTTTCCTGGATGGGTATGGTGCTTATGCTACCCTGGAAATCGAGATCGATAGCCTTTTCGCCGTTAAAACTGAAACGGGCGCGTTGGGTACCCAGTATGTTCAGAAATGCCCTTCTGGGAGTTTTTCCTTCAGGTATGACAAAGGTTTTCCTGAAGAAGATATCTTTCCCTGCAGCAACAGGAAGCGGTGCTGAAATCCATGACCCGTAATTGGCAAGGGCTTTATCCTCAACTATAAGATCCATCCCTATCCATTTTGCTTTCCATTCACCGGGATTTAGCAGGCCGGTTTCCCACCATGCAACCTCGCTCCATGATGAAGGCAGATCATCGCGGTCCCAGGTACGGACTTTCCAGAAATACCTGGTGCCAGACTGGAGGGCTGCACCCATATAGTCGACCCAGACCGAACGGTCGGAAGCAATTTTTTCAGAGTTCCAGATATCACCTATATCTTTTTTCAGCAGGACAGGGTCTGAAGCAACAAGAACCTGGTAGGCTGTCTGGACAGCTCCCCTGGATGTGTCATTGAACAGCCAGCTGAGCCTGGGCTTCACAACATCGAGCCCGAGGGGATTTTCCTTGTACTCACATTTCAGTTTATACGGTTGTTTTAGCGGATGGCCCTGGTTGCATGAAAAAAGCAGGCACACCAGGATGATGCTGGTCAGCAGGATGTTGGTTTTCATGTTGGGGAAAGTATTTGAAAGATTAATCAATTTTCTTATTGTCTAAAAATAGCTAAAATATCGATTCAGAGATTGAACCAGTAACTCAGCTTTAACAGGAACACATCGGTAGGGTATATATCAATAAGCTGGCTGATATTTTCTGATAAGGCAGGATTATATGCCTCATCATAACCGGTACGGGAATGTTGCCATACCAGGTAAAGAACAGACCCGGGCCTGTATTCCCATCGTGCCACCAGGTTGGAACGGAATTCCCTGAAGCTGAAATCAGGATTTGTGAAGGAATAGTCGGTTGTTCCGTCAGCAGTCTCGTCAATAAGGTAAGTGTTATCGACCGGATTGAAAAGTATCCCGGATCCCGAGAATACATAAAATCTGTCCTCATAAACATCAGCGCGCGGATTGGTGATCAGTTTAAATTCAGTGTATTTACCTGAGGAAAAATAAGGGCTGCCGTAATACTGGATGGTCAGGTTGGGGGTGATACCATAAGCTGCCCTGATGGTCAGGCTGAGGGTTTTTCTGTCAAGATATGCAAAGATATACCGGGGATCATTGAAAAGGCTTGTTTGTTCCACATATTGAAGATTCTCTTTCTCAGTTGAATAGCTCAGGTTTGTGGACAATTCAATATTATTTCCAAGCCTGAAAGTGAACATAGGGCTATAATAAGATGATCTTGTGATGCCTTCGTCAGACCGTTCTGCTTCCATGAAGAAGCTGAAGTAGATTTTTTTACTCATATCTGTTGACAGGTGCATATGGGACGACCATTTTCCTTCTTCCATCAGTGCCGGTCCGCCACGGAGGATTCGTGTACCAAGTCCGGGGAATTCACGCGAGATCCCAAGGCCACTGTGCCACTTATTGGTAAACAATGCATTGATATGGGTTTCTGCCTCAGAGGAAAGGTAATAACCGCCGGTGTTCCAGAAGTTGGACTGTTCGAGAGAGACAGAAAATGTCCTGAAGATGCTGAAAGGTTCATATATGAGGTAGGCAAGGGATGCTGTCTGGTAGAGCATATCCGTGTAACTCATGAACCCTATGTCATTCAGGTCAAATCCCGGGCTAAGGTGATTCAGATCCAGCTCATATTTCCAGTGCCCGGTACCCGATTTGCCGATCCGGAACTCGGTGCCTGTTCCTGAAAGTGAGGTTCTGGAGCTGTCAATACCCAGGTGAACGAAGTCGGGCCGTTGCATGTATCTTGCAGGAGCCTCCTGCAGGGTGAGCATAGCCCTGGGATCACCGGTTATATAACTGAAGAGCGACTTGAGGGAGACGAAATATGTCTTGTCGTGCCACTGATGCAGGAGATCCAGTCCACCGGTATATGCTGCCTTATTAAGGAACAGCAGGTTCTCATCCTTAATGTCACGGTTAGTGGCAGTGAACATGCCTCCCACTATGGTATTCGCCTGGTTATAATCTTTCTGGATACGGGAAACGAAATAGCTGGTTAACGGTTCAGCAGTTTCAGTGGTAACCGGTCCTTCCTCTTTGGCTCGCCTGACAGTCTCCCTTGAGGTAAGGCTATGCATGATACCCAGTGACAGGCCATTTTTATTTTTCCCGGAAAGTTTAACTGCCGAGATGATGTTTGTATTTTCAACTGCCTCGGTATACTCATTTTCTTCCAGCTCCGGAACGTAGGCTGGGGGAGCACCTATACGGCGTGAATAGAACAGGTCATTATCATGACCCATGCTGAAATCGAAAATATTCTTCCCTTCGAGGAAAAACGGTCTTTTCTCTTCGAAGAAAACCTCAAAGGCTGTCAGGTTAAGAACGGAAGGATCGGCTTCCACCTGCCCGAAATCGGGATTAATGGTAAAGTCCAGGGTAAAATCGCTCGTGATGCCTACCTTCCCGTCGATACCTGCTGAAGCAATGGCTTTCCTCGGGGCGGAAAAAGGATTTCCGGCTTCTGGCTCTGATCTTTTCATCCCGCCCACCACATAAGGCATCAATTCAAACCTTCCTGTTTTTTTAAGGTTTTTCAGACCGGTAAGGGTACCGAATTCACTGAGCGTTGCCGGTGTATCCCTGGGGATCAGCTCCCACTGGTCTTCTTCCATGTTCCGGTTGATCCATCGCCAGGCATGTAATCCCCATACCTGCTCTTCCTTGTTACCATAACGAAGCTGGCTGAAAGGTATCTTCATCTCCACTGTCCATGCCGAATCTTCCAGGGCTGTTTTTCCCTCCCATACCGCATTCCAGCTCATGTCCCACCCACTGTTCGACAGGATCAGATCTGTCTTGCCTCCGGAAGGGCTCATGTCAAACTCAAAACCTGTCCTGTGATCATAATAGCTGTCAAAGCAGAGGCCTGCCATGTCACTGGTCAGGTCATCACGCCTGGCAGGACGGAAGTCAATCTTATCAGGTTGGTTATCATAAGCACGGATAGCGGCATAGATATATTGATCATCATAAAGTATCTTGAAACTGGTATTTTGTGAGGGGGCGGCGCCTTCACTGGGCATCTGCTGTCTGTAGTTCTCTGACCATGTCCCTTCACTGAGCCAGCACTCATCATCGAGCCTGCCGTCGATCCTTGGCGCGTTGTTAATGCGTGTTGCTATATAGTTAGGCTTTTCTTTTCTGTTACCAGACAACCTGGTGGAATCATCACGGGCAGGGATTGAAGAATCAGGGTGGGCTGACACAGCATCGAGGGAAAGTATGAATGGAAGAAGAATGATGAAAATCCTGGTCATGATAAATGCTGTATTTTACGCCGCTTTATGATTTAAATGTGCAAAGTTAGAAGAAATCCGGTTCAAAAAAACGTGAGTCGTGAGTAAGAAGAAAGCAGACGGAAGTCGGAAGACAGGAGTCGGAAGTCAGAAGAAGGGGATTAGGCTGAAGGCTGTTAGGCAGAAGGAAGAATTTCCTGGATCTTTGAAATATTCACCCTGTGGAATTCCCGCCGGAGGCGGGACTGCAAAGCAGTATTCCACAGGGTAAACTTGGAACTTCTTTCCCCTCCCAGAACCAGGAACCAGGAAATGGGAACTTCTTCCTTCCTACTCACTTCCTTAGTTTTCCGATATACGATTTTTTCGTATGTTTATTATTAAATTTTTTAAAAGAGTAGAAAAGATGAAAACATTAAATTATTGTCTGTTGTTGTCCTGCCTGCTGGTGCTGTTTACTTCCTGCAGGAAGGCTGTGGAGCCGGTTCAGCCGGCTTTTGATCCTGAAATAGAAAAGGCGATGGTCGCAGAAACGATCGAAAACTCGATCTGCTGGGCGATGACCAAGGATACCGTCAAGCTCTATGGTTCATTGGTCCCTGACAGTACTCTGTATATCGTCAATCCCGACACCACACGGGTAAGAGGAATTGATGAAATACGTTACATTGCTGAACATGTTTGGCTGGATGAACGGTTCAAAGCCACTGCCTGTAATATCAGGGATTTGCAGATAGGATTAAGCAGGAGTGGCGATGTAGCCTGGTTCTATTGCATGCTTGATGATATGGGTGAGTGGGATGGCAGGCCGGCAGGATGGGAAAACACCCGCTGGACAGGTGTGCTTGAAAAGCGCGACGACAAATGGCTCATCCTCCAGATGCACTTCTCCTTTGCAGTGGAGAATTAAGCAGGTAAATGCTGGTTTATTAATACCGGTACAAAGAAAATCATCTTGCTGGATATCAATAGTATATTTATTTAGTAAATCTACATTTTTTCGCAAAGCAGTATCATTTCGAATTATCCTTTTCATAACTAATCATTGATTGGTTTTATTTTTCTCCGCAGGATACTTAACTGTTAGTAACTAATTCGCGAACGAGGAATTATTTCATACATTCATTGCATATATTTGTTATAAATAGGGATTAACATGAAAGAAGATGTAAAAGTGCCATTATTCGATTACTTAGCCCCTGGTATACAGTATCAGATAAAGAACGGTAACTGTTTGGATCACTTGAAGGAGGTTGATGATAAGAAATTTGATCTTATTTTGACATCACCTCCTTATAATCTGGGTAAATCTTATGAAACAAAAACAAGTATAGAAAAATATCTTGAAACACAAGAAGATATAATAGACGAACTTATCAGGACTTTGTCAGACAAAGGAAATCTGTGCTGGCAAGTGGGTAATTATGTTGACAAGGGTGAGGTTTATCCGCTCGATATCTTTTACTATCAGATTTTTAAAAAACATGGTTTAAAACTCCGGAACAGGATAATATGGTATTTTGGCCACGGATTACATGCCAGTAATCGGTTTAGTGGGCGTTACGAGACCATATTGTGGTTTAGTAAATCCAATGATTATATTTTTAATCTTGATAATGTTCGTGTTCCAGCAAAGTATCCCGGTAAAAAACATTTCAAAGGGCCAAATAAAGGACAGTATTCAGGAAATCCACTAGGTAAAAACCCAAGTGATATATGGAGCATACTGGAACAGGATTGGGATAAATGTATGTGGAATATACCTAATGTTAAATCAAATCATCCTGAAAAAACTATGCATCCATGCCAGTTCCCGGTTGAATTGGTTGAGCGTTGTGTTCTTGCCTTAACCAATGAAAAAAGCTGGGTATTAGATCCTTTTTCAGGTGTTGGTTCAACTATAATTGGTGCAATTAAGAATAACAGGAACGCAATTGGTATTGAAAAGGAATTAGAATACTGTAAAATTGCAGAGCAAAGAATTCATGAATTGGTAGAAGGAAGATTAAAAATAAGACCAATTAATAAGCCAATTCACAAACCTTCAGCTAATGATAAAATTTCTCATACTCCGGATGAGTGGTTGCAGCTTGATTTTGCAGGGAACAGAAATAATGAATTAAGTGAAAAACAATGAAAATCGCTCAGAGATATTCGCATTTGAATGGTGAAGAATATCTTATTGTTCATCATAGGAAATTATACAAAGAAATTGTCAAGGTCATCGAAAACATAAATGCTGCTGATTATAGAACAAAAGAAAGCAAAGAGAAAACAATGCCAGGGGAAATGTTATATAGCCCAATTGATTTAAACAAATCATTCAATATAAAGTTCAATGAACTTGGCTGGCATGAGACCCGATATCAATATTTTATAACTACAGATCAAAAAATACTACCCGAGTTAATTACTTTACCTTATGAGAAACAGAAGGAATTTTTAATTTCAAAAGGTATTTCAGAACCTATATCTTCTTATAAACAAACCGACTTCGTTAAAGACCAGATTGCAGTTGAAGTTCAATTTGGTAAATATGCTTTTGTTGCATTCGACCTGTTCGTTAAGCATTTGCTTTTTTATTCAGGAGGTATAATTAACCTCGGAATAGAAGTTTTACCAACAAAAAAGATGCAGTCGCATATGAGTAGTGGAGTTGCTTACTATGAAGGGGAAGTGTATAATATCCTTAGACATTGTCGGAACAATCCACCTGTTCCCCTTTTAATTATAGGCATTGAACCATAAAACCTCCTTCAGTTTTCATGTCGATGCTATGTATGAAATGTAAAACCAATGAGATATGTATTCAGACATATTGCAGGATTTGCATTTGGGATCACGATCTTTATCTTTTTAATACCGTATGGACTTTATTTATTATCAAAGATCGATCACCTGGTTTTTGAGACCGGTATCTCTGTCAGCATGACTGTCCGCCTTATTCTTGCCATACCTTTTTTCATCACAGGAATGGTATTCGTTGTCTGGTCGAATATTTTCCTGGTGAGTATTGGCAAGGGCGGACCGGCAGAAGCATTTAACGTTTCCATAAGTCCCAGAACAAAAAAGCTGGTGGTCAGCGGGCCCTATCATTACAGCAGGAACCCTATGGTTTTCGGAGCACTATTGTGCTATGTCGCTGTAAGCATCTTTCTGAATTCAATTCTTTGTCTAATCATTATACTGGTCCTTATCCCCCTGGCTGTTGTTTTTCTGAAGTTTTCTGAAGAAAAGAGGTTGATCAGGGATTTCGGGGATGAGTATATCGAATACAGGAAAAAGGTATCAATGATCTTTCCATTCAGATTTTAATTGTTGTTTCTTTTCTCACTTATTTATTCAATTATTCTGTCTGAATTCTGATTTTTTATCTATCCTTCGACACGCTAACACGCAACACGCAACACGCAACACGCAACACCCAAACACGATAACATTTCTTCCTATTCACTACTCATTATTCATGACCCACTTTCTTTTTCTTCCGATTCACGACTCACAAATATTTGTTCCGGGTTCCGGATTCAGGATTCCGGGTACCACTAATAGTCTAAAAGCCTTCAGTCTAAAAGCCTGATTTTTACTCATTACTCATTACTCACTTTCTTATCTTTCGATTCACGATTCACGACTCACGATTCCTCGAACCTCGAACTTTTCACCCTGTGGAATTCCCGCCGGAGGCGGGACTGCAAAGCAGTATTCCACAGGGTAAACTTTGAACTTCGAACTTGGAACTTATTACCCCACCTTCACCCTTCCTGTCAGCCTGATATCCTCCGACGAGCTCCCCACCATGATGGTGAACCTCCCCGGCTCCACGACACGTTGCATATTGAGATCATAAAACTGAAGGAGATCAGGAGTGATGGTAAAGCTGACCTCCCGGGATTCGCCCGGTTTGAGCAGGACCTTACTGAAACCTTTCAGTTCCTTCACAGGGCGGGTGACAGAGCTTACCTCATCCCAGATATACAGCTGAACGACCTCCTGTCCGGGTCTGTCACCTGTATTGGTCAGGGTAAAACTGACCTGGAAGGATTCACCGGTACCCGGTTCAGTG
>Ga0172362_10006179_pt1 | contig 10313 bp, 5 predicted proteins | sample LakKivs1_kivu2a2_FD_114534 | JGI IMG/M metagenome (GOLD analysis project Ga0172362, IMG submission 114534) | Sediment microbial communities from Lake Kivu, Rwanda - Sediment s1_kivu2a2 | ecosystem: Environmental > Aquatic > Freshwater > Lake > Sediment | place: Rwanda: Western Province, Lake... | reverse complement strand
TATCTTCTACAACCCGCCCACAACTCCCATTAGCATTCAATTAAGTGATTAATCCTGATTTATAAACTCAAAGTTATTGAATATTCAATAACTTTAAAAAATCCTTTTTCCTCTATAATATTGAAATATATTAAAATAAAAGAGGCTTGAAAAGAGAAAAATGGCAGAAGAAGTTGACAGAATTTCTAAGATAATAAGCGTGATTAATCCTGACCTTTATTTTGATGGCTCAAAAGAACAGGTGAATGCATTTAAGAAGCTGATAAAAGAAAAAGGATTTGATGCTGCTTTTGAAGCAGCAAAGCCAAAGGCAGCGCAAGAGCACAAGCTTGTGTACGATTCCACTTCTGAAGGACTTGAGCCGATTTATTTCTGGCTTGTGGACAAGATGAATGACTTCTTTGGCGGGAGTGTTGAAAAAATAATAGACAGTTTTACTTCAAGCCCTGGCTCTGGCCATTTCTCCGAATTAATGGGAAAGGCAACAAAAATGCAGGAAGAGTCAATGAAAATCCTTGGCATGGTGAATAATGTTGTAAAAGGAGTCTTGAACTTGATTTATGACTTAAAAAATTTCAGGACAAGAATCTCAGAATATGAAAAAGCCAAATCAAAGAATCCTGAAGAAGTAAGGGCAGGCGTACTCGCATTAAAGCAGATATGGATGGACAATGTCGACATAAAAAGAGGTCGTGGTAGTATTAATTCTCTTGCTTATGAATTGGATTTTGCCACATTAAGGGATGCTTTTATGATAGCTAGCTCCCCTGAAGATGTCGGAAGAATGGACTTGAATGACAGGGTCAAGAATATCTTAAGGCCCAGAATACAAGAGTTTTTAGAATGGAAAACACAGTCCGAAGCCGAAATTAAAAAAAGATACGAGATAGAAAAAAGCTACTTGAAAAGCCAGCTCGAATCCATTAAATTATATTCGAGATGGGCAAAGCCTTATTTGGTTGCAGCCACTCGTCTCGAGCAAAAAGAAGTGGGAAGAAAGCCTGAGATGGTTACTGCTTTTAATACAATCAGAATGGAGCTCGTCCTGTTGGGAAAAAGTGATGTTAAAGTTGAAAAATCAATTATGACAAAACAACTGCCTATTGTGTTTAAGAAAATTAGGTTTAAAAGAAAATATTATTCGTGTGTTGTGATTGATTTTTATTTCAGGGGAATTCCATATCCAATCGGCGGCGGAAGGTATTCTTTTGGCGGAAGAACAGAAGTTGTCTTCAGGGGTTATGCATTAAATGAAGATGAGCTAAAAAAACTTGATGAAAAGCTTGGCGAAGGCGATGTCACAGACGCCCTAAAGATGGTAGAAGGGCTGACAGAAGAAAGTTTAAGCCAGTTACAGGATGACATAAAATCTTTTTTGGAAGAAAAGAAAGAGGTTGTAGAAGAGAAGAAAGAAGAGACAACAAATCCCTTTTTTGCTCTTCTTGGAATAGGCAAGAAAAAGAAAGAAGAAGAGAAAAAACCAGAGTCAAAAGAAGAAAAAGCAAAGGAAAAAATAGAGCCAGACAATTTCTATGAAAAACAAGTAAGGAATCTTGCAGAAAAAACCGCCCAGGAAAATTGTTTTAGCATATTTGATATTTACAAAAAAGCCCACGGCATGGTCTCACACCCAAGCCCGTTTGGCTGATTACTATTAAATTGTGTGTCTTACATTGTTGTGTGGAAAAATCCGAGTGATAAGAATTAAGCAAGAACAAAAATTAAATAATAATGCTCCTAACTATTAAAGGATTAAATAGCTATTATATATGTATAAGTATATTATGAAAAAAGACTTGAAAGAAAAGCAAGAGAATAAAGGCAAAGAAAAAGAGAATTCTAAAGAAAATCAAGAAAGGAAGAAGAAGGTTAAAGAAAAAATTGGAGAGAAAGGAAAAGAGAAAGCAGAGATTAAGAGAAAGGAAGAAAAAGCAAAGGAAGAAGAAAAGACAGAAGGAAAAATAGTAGAGATAGAAAAAGAAAAGAGTGAGATAGAAGAAATTGTGGAAACTCCTCCCCGTATTATAAGGCCTGTTGTTGTAAGAAGACAACCCATTGAAGAAAAGCCAGAAGCAAGGCTAGAAGAGAGGGTTCCTTTTGGCCCAAAGGCAGAGGGGAAGAAAGAGGAAAAAGTAAAATACGTCGAATTTAAGCCATTATATGAAGCAGGAGAAAAAACAGGAGAAAGGAAATACGAGACATTTGCGCCTGCAGGCGAAGAAAGGAGAGAAGAGAGAGGAAGAAGAATGCCTTTTGAAAGAGAAAGGCCAATGGAAGAGGCAAAACGTGTAGAAATGACCGACACTTATACAACAAAAGAAGAATCAATAGAAAAACTATATCAAAAAAGAAAAATAGAACTGGCATGAAAATACAGGTTGCCCTGCAAATGAAACCCTGTTTTGTTTCTAGTTCATGAGGATTAATTCTTATATAACTCTGAAAAGCAAGGTAACTTTGAAGCTTAAAAATTCAATAAAAAACATAGGTTAAGAAGAATTTTTAAACTTAATATCCCTCGTAATTGAATAAAAAGAAGGAGGTAAAAATAACGAAATAATCTGGCTGTTTTTAGGGAAAAATAGCCAGACCAACTTAAAGGAAGGTGACTTGTTAGTAAACCTTCGGTTTCATACGAAATGGCAACAGAATATTTTCATACAGGCTCAACATATTCTATGGAGCCGGGCTATGGCCAGGCATTCGAGTCTTATCAAAGCAAAATAGGCCTTGCAACAGACCCACGAACAGCCAATCAACTTCAAGAAATCTCAAAAAAGCTTAACGTAGGAGCAAGAGCAATAGAACTTTCAGCAGTTTCTCCTGATGTTTTCGAATCAATTCCAGACCAGCATCTTGTAGAAATTAAAAGGCTTTCAAAGCTGGCAGGAACAGACCTCACTCTTCATGCTCCCTTGGTTGAGCCTTCTGGTTTTGACCAGCACTTAAGGTTTTCAGAAGCAAACAGGACGATGTCTGAAAGGCAAATGCTTTCAGCTGTTGAAAGGGCAAAATTAATGAGTAAAGAAGGAAACATGCCCGTTACTTTTCATTCATCAGCAGGATTGCCAGAAGGGCTTGTCAGGGTAAAAGAAGAAGTTGTAGAGGGAGCAAAGAAAGGAGAAAAAGAAGTTGTGAAAGGCATGGCTGTTGTCGACCCTGTAAGCGGCGACATAAAAATGATAAAAGAAAGAGAGAGATATTTTCCTGAAAAAGAGGAAAAAGGCGTGCCTTTTGAGAAAAAAGAGCTTGATAAGTTAAATGAAGAAGTCTGGCTTGGTGAATTGAATCAGCTTACTTTTTATGCTAACAGGGGCCAGGATATAGTGGATGGCACCATAAGACAGCTTGGAAAAGCAGAAAAGGAACAGTGGGGGATAAAAGAAGGAAAAGAAAAAGATCAGTTTGAAAATGTATTTTTCAAAGGGGTGGCAGCAGGCGAAAAGATAAGCGAAGAAGCGAAAAGTAAAGCACTTGAAAAATGGGAAGGGGCGTATGATAATATGAAAGGTGTAGAACGAGAATTCAACCATGCCCACGTATTCTTAAGGGATTCTTATAGCCTGCTTAAAAATCTTTACAATAGAGTTTATGGAGAGATAAAAGAATCAGCCGCAGAAGGTGACAAGGAAGCAATAAAGAATAAAGAAAGTCTTGACAAATTTGCAAGAGACATTCGTCCTCTTGTTGAAAAAGGCATAGAAAGAGACCCCGAAAAACTCATGCAATTTTCAAACATAATAGAAAAAGGCATAAAGACATTAAAAGATATCAAGCCTCAGATTTTCAGGCCATTAAACGAGTTTGTAATAGAAAAATCTGCCCAGACTTTTGGGAATGTGGCCTGGAAAATGTTCCAAAATGCAAAGCCAGAAGAAAAAGACAAGCTTCCCATAATAAGCATAGAAAATCCTCCTGCAGGAATGGCATTAAGCAGGGCAGAAGAGCTCAAACAGCTTGTAGAAGAGTCAAGGAAAATTTTTGAAAAAAAAGCAGAAGAAAGCGGCATGTCAAAAAATGAAGCGAGAAAAAAAGCAGAACAGCTTATAGGAGTAACCTGGGACGTCGGCCATATTAATATGATGAGAAGGTTTGGTTATGGAGAAAAAGAGCTTGAAGAACAAACAAAAAAAGTCGCTCCTATGGTTAAACATGTTCATCTTTCAGATAATTTTGGCATGGAACACACAGAGCTTCCAATGGGTATGGGCACTGTCCCTGTACAAAAAATGCTTAAACAGCTTGAAAAAGAAGGCTTCTCAGGCAAAAAAATAATAGAAGCAGGAAACTGGTACCAGCATTTTAAAACAATTCCTATGAGAGAAACTCTTGCAGGCATGGGCATGCCTGTTTACACAGCAAAAGAAGCTCCTTATTGGAGCCAGGCTGCAGGAACTTACGGGAGATATTTTGCAGGCTATGGAACTTTCTTGCCAGAAGAGCATGTTTCAATGTACGGCGCAGGATTTTCAGGACTGCCTGCTGAACTAGGAGGCCAGGTCCCCGGAAAACAATCAAGATTTTCAGGAGCCCCGATGGAATAATCAAACAAAAATTACAAATAAGTTTAAAAACCTGATAAGATATACTATAACATATATATTCAAACATTATAAAGATGGAAGAAAAAAAAGAGGAAAAGAAAGAAGAAAAAGCAGAAAAGAAAGAAATCAGAAAACTAAGCGCCAAAGACCTGAAAAAAGCCCCCACATTAAAGCTTAAAGACGAAAAAGAGATTGCCATGGATTTTGCCACAAAAGTCTATGAAAAATTTAACAAGCTTGTCAAAAGCGTTATTCTTTTTGGAAGCCAGATAAAAGGCACACCTCAAAAAGCTTCAGACATAGACATCATGGTATTGATAGACGATGCCTCTATTTTATGGGATGAAGAATTGATTGCATGGTACAGAGAAGAGCTCGCCAAGCTTATACAAGCCAATCCCTACCAAAGAGAGATACATATTAACTCAACAAAATTAACAACATGGTGGAATGACTTGTCAAGAGGCGATCCTGTTATTCTCAACATAATAAGATATGGCATTCCTTTGATTGATTTTGGAGGATTTTTTGAGCCCTTGAAAATCTTGCTTCAGCAAGGCAAAATAAAACCTACTCCAGAGGCCATATACACTTGCCTGCAAAGGACCCCTTTCCATATAGGGAGAAGCAAGGCAGCAGAAATGAATGCAATAGAAGGCTTGTACTGGGCTATGGTGGACTCGGCTCACGCAGCTTTAATGGCAGCAAAGCAGATGCCTCCTTCCCCTGAAAACGTTCCTCAAATGCTAAAAGAAATTTTTGTAGATACAGGAAATTTAAAAAAAGAGCATGTAGAGGCATTTGAACAACTGATGTCTCTGCACAAAGGCATAGTTCACAAAGAAATCTCTGACCTTAAAGGTGCAGACATAGATGGCTGGCAGGCAAGGACAGAAAAATTTGTCCAGGAAATGACCCGCCTTGTCAATGAAGTTTTAAGTCTGTAAAAAGAAAAACAAGATTCATAAGACTGCGCGCCGCCACGTCGAATTAAACCAGCCCGTTTCCGAATTTTGGTGTTTTAGCATTAATAATACAACTTTTAATATTGATTACGCACTTTTTTGAAGTTATTGCAAACAGTATTATTTGCCACATAATTGGATTAAAACAACACTTTTTCCTTTACCTAATATTTCAGTATTAATGCTTTCTAAAGTTATTACAAATGTTTAGAAAATAAAAAATTAAGAATAAATTATCAAGGCGAAACTTGATAAAGCGCATCAAATAACATGTCGCTTTCTGCCATTCCTGCTTTCATGTCTTCTGTCATTCTTGTAAAGTATCCTTTTACATCTTTGTAACTTCCAAGCTTGCCTTCAAAAGCATCTCTTCTTTCTTTTACAACAACTTCCATTACGCTTTCTGCAATAGCAGAATTTCTTCCTACAATCCTTGCAAAAGCCGCAAGATAAGCTTTTAAGTTTTCATCTTTCTCATTCGCTACATCATTCGTAACAGCTGCTTCTGCTTCTTGTCTGATTGCCAAGGCTGACTCCACTTTGTCTTTTCTTGATTCAGCGTTTTGATATAAAGATAAAAGAGCATCTGACATAAGATAAGCGCCATGCATGCCTGCAAGCTCTTCATGTCCTTGAGCATTTTTTGGAGGCGAATATTGTGGAATTGTCTTTTTCATCTTGTCTTCTGGTGCTTGTGCCAGAATAGCTTCAAGATTTCCACTTGTTGAGAAAAACCCTGCTAAAAGGTTTCTAGAGCCAGAATACCAAGCTTGGGAAAAACCCATTAAATGGTCTTTTGGAAGTGTGTCATTTCCGCCTTCAGACACCCCTTGCAGCCTGCTTGCTACAGAAGCATATTTTGTTCCTGCAAGAAATTTTTGTGCATTTTTAACAACAGCATCATAAACCCTGGGCTCGTCAAATACCTGGCTTCCTCTTTCCTTTACACCCTGTTGTATATTTCTTGCATTGAAATAATCTTGATATAATCCTTTAAAATCATTAAGAATATATTGTGGGGTTTTTTGAGGAGGTCGAGGATTGTGAGGAGCACTTGACTGGCTATCTTTTCCTTTGCCATTTTCCTTTTCTGGTTTTTTTTGTTTTTGTTTTGCCATTTTGTCTTCTTCTGGTTTTTTTGCCTTTTTTTGATTATTTTTGTTACTACTTATAGGTGACACACCTTTATAAACCTTTCGTTTTTCGGGTTTTGCATGATATGTTGACCCTTGCTCTTGATCAGGCCTATATGCTTCTTGTGCTTCCGTGGCTTGTCTTTGTCTTCCAGCAGGTTCATATTCCCTAGACTCTTCTCTAGAATTCTTTTCAGGCCCCCCTCTATACCTTGTCCTTTGTTTTGATCTAGATTTTTTGGGTTTTGGCTCTGATTTTGGTTCAGCTCTTGACTTTGATTTTGACTTAGAAACTGATTTTTCCTGTTTTTTTCTGGCACTATCCTTTTTTGCCCTTCTTGCCCTTTTTATTCTTTCTTGTTCTTTTGTAAGATATTGCCTCGCCTCCTCTGCATTGACTTGGTAAGTCAGAGGGCAACTTATTCCAAGCTGTCCTTCTATATGAACTTCCTGAAAACACTTGCTTAATTTTCTTTTATCACCCGCTATTCCCCACACATGTTCACCATCAATTAAAACAAACTTTCCCTCAAGCCCTTCCTCTACAAGCCGAGGGTGTATTCCATCAAAAAATAAGGCATTAGCTCTGGATATTTTTCTCCTCTCTCTATCTTTTGCTTTTCTTTCTTTTTCTTGTTTTCTTCTTTCTTCATTGCTTATGTTGTTTCTTGGATTATCAGCCATGCCCTAAACAAATAATGAGGTTATATAAAGTTTTCTACACAAAAGTAGTTACACAAACCAAAAATTAGCCCTGTTATCCAAAGCCTTCATCTATGATTATTAACGCTGTTAGTCTTGGTTTTAAGAATATCCATATATTATATTACTGCCCAAACTTTGTTATGCCTACTGCTTTTAGCCCTCTTTCTGTCTCTTCTGACTTAAAAAGAACCTTCTCGCCTTGGACTAAATCTTGGCTGTCTTGCACCTCGCTTCTATGTGCAAAATAATCCTTGCCATTATTGCCTGTTATAAACCCATAATTTCCCTTAACTTTAAAAAACTTGACAATGCCTTCAAGCATCTCCTCTTCAAGCTTTTTTTCATCAATCATTTCTTCAGCAGGCTTTGTTTTTACTTCCTCAACCTTTAATTCTTCTGCTTCCACTTCATCGGCTTTAACCTCTTCTGGCCTTGCCTCTTCTTTAACTTCTTCAATTTTCTCCTCAGTTTCTAGTCCCGGCGTTTCTTCAGTCTTTTCTTTTACTGCTGGCTCTTGTTTTTCTTCTTTCTTTTCCTCTATTTTTAATTCAACAGGTTTTATTTCCTGCTCTTCCATAGTCTCTAGCCCGCTTTCAGGCAATCCTACTTCTTTTATGATTTCTTTTATCTGTTCCTGCGTTATCAGGGGGATGTCTTCAATCCCTTTGCTTTTTGTTGTTTTCTCCTCAGCTTTGCTTTCTGCAGTTTTATGTTCTTCAAAAACATTTACCTCTAAATTAACATCATATTCTTTTTGGTTTGGCTTGATTTCAATTGTTTCTTTCATTTCTGCCTTGCTGTCTTTCATCACAACTTCTGGCTCTTTAATGCAAGCCACTTTTTCCTCTTTTCCCTCGGGCTTTGCTTCTTTTACTTCTTTTAACTCGCTTTCCCTCAATCCCTTATCCTCTAGCTCTTTGACAAACTCTGAGATTTCATATGCTTTATCAGCATTAGTGCTTATGCTGTCTATTCCATGCTTGACAAGGAATTCCACCATTTCTTTTTTGCTTCCTGCTTGCCCGCATATGCTGCTTTCCACTCCATATTTTTTGCATACAGAAATAACAGAAGCAAGCTGTCTCAAAACTCCCTTGTGCATCTCATCATAAAGATACTGTACTGTCTCATTTCCCCTGTCTATCGCCAAAGTATATTGTGTCAAGTCATTTGTCCCAAAGCTTATGAATTTTATTCCTTCCTTGCATAGTTCTTCTATAATCATGCTTGCTGCAGGCGTTTCAACCATTACTCCAAGAATAAGATTATTTATCTTGAGTTCTTTCAAAAGCTCTTTTACACCTCTAACTTCATCTGCAGATATAATCTGGGGCATCATTATCCCTACTGTTTTTTCTCTTGCAAGCTTGCTAGCCGCCTTTAACTCTGCTTTTAATATGTCAGGATATTTTAGGCCAGCTCTAATGCCATGCATTCCAAGCATAGGATTTAATTCCAGTTCTTCAGGAGCTCCTCTTAAATTCCTGTACTCATCGCTTCTTACATCGCTTGTCCTTATCCACAACTCGTCAAAATGCTCTCCTATTTTACTTACCCCATTAAAAATAATTTCCTCATATTCTTTAATCCTGTTTTCTTTTAAGAAGCCATAGGGATGCATCCCGCTTTCAGCAATTATCCCTTCTATTCTTAGCAAGCCAACTGCCTTGCATCCAGTCCTGGCTGATCTTTCTGCAAAACTTGGCAAATCAACAGTCACTTTAATCTTTGTTTGAGTGGGAACAATAGGTTTGATTTCTACCTCTACCTTGCCCGCTACCCCTTCATAAACCTTGCCTTTAAACCCATCTACAGTTACTTCCTGCTTGTCTTTAAGAACTGTTGTGGCATTGCCTGTCCCGACAACAGCAGGAATTCCCATTTCCCTCGAGACTATTGCTGCATGGCAAGTTGCCCCTCCCTCTTCTGTCACAATGCCGTTGCATTTCTGCATTGTAACCACCATGTCAGGGTTTGTCATTTTTGTGACAAGGATGTCTCCTTTCGCTATTTTGTTAAGGTCTTTCAAATCAAGTATTAATTTAACAGCCCCGCTTCCTATTCCTGGAGAAGCTGGCTGTCCGCCGAGTATTTCAATGCCGTGAACTTCTTCTGCTTCGACTTTCTTTTTTAAAGTTGTTACGGGCCTTGTCTGTACAATGAAAATTTTTCCAGTATCTATGGCAAACTCAATATCTTGAGGCATGCCATAATGCTCTTCAAGTTGCAATGCATAATCAGCAAGTTTTTTTATCTCCCCTGTTGTCAGCACTTGTGACTTGCCTCTTTCAGGAGTAAGCTTGACTATGATTGTCTTGCCACCAGAATCCCTGACAATGGCCACTTTTTTTTCTGAAGTCTCTTTCTTAAGTATTTCCAGGTCTCTTGATACAACATAATGGTCTGGCTTTATTCTTCCTGAAACAATTCCCTCTCCAAGCCCATAAACCGCTTCTATTACAACATTATCCGTGAATTCAACAGGGTCTCTGCTGAATATAACCCCTGACTTGTCAGCATTGATCATCACTTGCACAACAACAGCAATCAAAACTTCCTCATGCTTAAACCCTTTCCTAACTCTGTAATAAATGCTTCTTGGCGAGAATAAAGAAGCAAAGCATTTTTTAATCGAAAGAACAAGCTCACTATGCCCTTTTACATTCAAGTATGTTTCCTGCTGCCCTGCAAAGCTCGCTTTTTCCGTGTCTTCTGCTGTCGCACTTGATCTAACTGCAACAAAAACAGGCTCTTGCCCTCTTTTCAATATTTCTCTTGCTTCTCTGCCTGCACCTTCCAAATCTTTTTCATTAAAACTCAAAGCATCATAAGCATCCACTATTTCCTCTTCCATATCAGCAGGCAGGCTTGCTTCCACAATCAATTTTTGTATCACTTTTGCAGTCTCTTCTAGTTCAACAGTCTTTTCAATATCAACCCTATTCAAGATTTCATAAATTTTTTTT
>Ga0172362_10006178_pt1 | contig 10315 bp, 6 predicted proteins | sample LakKivs1_kivu2a2_FD_114534 | JGI IMG/M metagenome (GOLD analysis project Ga0172362, IMG submission 114534) | Sediment microbial communities from Lake Kivu, Rwanda - Sediment s1_kivu2a2 | ecosystem: Environmental > Aquatic > Freshwater > Lake > Sediment | place: Rwanda: Western Province, Lake... | reverse complement strand
GGAACAGATCCGCGCGCAGACCGGCGCGGGCCTGCGGTCCGTCGCCGCCCTGAGGGAGAATGCTGCGACCACGCTGGAGAATTGAATTGTTCTGCCACAGAGGGCACAGAGATCGCAGAGAAGAAAAGAAGGTCAGAGGGTGAGAAGATATGAGGAGAGGATGCCCGGCCCTCTGGATTTCTTATGTTCATTCTTCTCTGTGTCCTCTGTGCTCTCTGTGGCTCAAATGCCTCCGAGAAGAACCCTGTGAAAGGATAGACCATGACGCGCGTCAATCGAGTCATCTTTGCACTTACCCTTGCGGGTCTGCTGATATCGAGCCTGGGGGGGACGGCACGATCACAGACTGCGACGATCGCCAAGAAGACATTCACCATCTCCGGGACCACCGGGCTGCCGGGCGTCACGCTCCAGGGCTTTCCCGGGCTCGTCGTGACGGACGAGAACGGGGTCTACAGCGTCGAGGTCCCGCCGAATTGGAGGGGCGCCGTCGTGCCGGTGAAGGTGGGCTACGTCTTCGAGCCGGCCCGGAGGGAATACGCCTCCGTTGACGCGGACCGTACACGCGACGACTACAAAGCCGTCATCATCATCTTCGCCATCTCCGGCAGCACGGGGCTCCCCGGTGTTACGATGCAGGGTCTTCCGGGTGATCCAGTGACGGACGAGCAGGGCCGCTACAGTGCCCGCGTCGCGTACGGCTGGTCCGGTGCGGTGACGCCGCAGCGAGAAGGATACCTCTTCCAGCCGTCTTTCAGGCAGTACTCACAGGTCGTGATAAACCACGGGGGGCAAGACTACTCTGCCCGAGTGGTCACGTTCACCATCTCCGGCAGCACCGGTGCGCCCGGCGTGATAATGGAGGGCTTTCCCGGCGAAGTCGTGACGGACCCGGAGGGCAGGTACCGCGTGACAGTCCCTTACGGATGGGCTGGCAGGACCGCGCCGAAGAAGGTGGGCTTTGAGTTCGCTCCGGCCGCGCGGAACTACTCGCCGCTTCGAAAGGACTGCCTGAATGAGGATTACACAGCCAAGGTCCTCTCCTTTACGATTTCCGGGAATGTGGGCGTGGGCGACGCGTTCGTGAAGGTTCTGCCCGGAGGCCCTGTGGTGGCGGATTCTCAGGGTCACTACCAGGTGCAGGTGGAGTACGGCTGGTCCGGCAGGATCATGCCGACGAAGGAAGGCTACACGTTCATCCCTGAGTACCAGACGTACAATTCCGTCGTGAAAGACCTGCCCAACCAGAACTTCAAGGCCATGCCGCGCACGTTCACCGTCTCCGGACGAATCTGGATACAAGGTATCGGCGTATCCAGCGACGTCGGCGTGCCGGGTGTTACCCTGCTGGGGTTCCCCGGCGAACCCAGGACCGACGAAGACGGTCGATATGTGGCGACCGTGGAATACGGATGGTCCGGCGCCGTCGTGCCCAGGAAGGAGAGTCTCAAGTTCGAGCCGGCCTCAAGGGAGTACTCGAAGGTGATCGCGAGCCAGGGGGAACAGAACTACATCGGCGCGATGAAGACGGTCCCCGATTCGGCTGGCGACGTCCTGGTCATCCCCACGACGGGAGTTGTGCCGGAGCAGCTCGTGCAGATCATCGAGGATCTGCGGGTGATGCTGCGCATCTTCCGCGAGAAGCTCAGCGAACCGCGAATGATCCTGGGCGTGCTGCGGGACTACGGCAACTTCTTCGGCGCGGACCGCAAGGTCGAGGCCCTCTACCTCCAGGGCACGGCCGCGATGTTCGTGATCGAGGTGGACTTCCCGTACTCGTTCCCGCGCCAGCGACCTGCGGAGGACCAGACGCAGAAGGAGGCCGTCGACCCGGTCTGGCAGCGCGCGCGGGAGAGGCTGTATGTGCCGCCCGGATCGGGGGACTACGGTGCGAGCGGCCGGACGGGCCCGGCGCAGGAGATGACCTTCGATCAGTTCAGAGACGAATTGCTGAGGAGTCTCAAGCACGCGGCCAATCTCCGCCACCTCGATCCGAACGAGCTGGTCATTCTGACCATCGTGGCGCAAAGTGAGGATGCCGGCTGGCCCGGGCAGGCGACCTCCGGGGCCGCCTACTCCGGCCGTCGTGCGGACCCCTATGGGAGTCCCGGCATTTACGCGAGCACCCCGAATTCCCGTGTTCCCGGAGTGCCCGTGCTCGGCGGCCAGGAGCGTCCTCGCGGCGTCCCCGCGACCACCGTGCTGACCATGCAGGCGAAGAAGGCCGATATCGACGCCTTCGCCCGAGGCGACCTCGACTTCGAGCAGTTCCAGGCGAAGGTCAGGGCCTTCACGTACTGAGAATGCGTGTGAAGGGCGGCACGGGCATCCTGCCCGTGAGACTCCGTGGCATCGGCATCCCCCGATCAGGTCGAGGGCAGGCTCTGCCGATGGTTCATGGGCTGGAAGCCCATGCCACGGAGACCGGGACGGACCTTGGGCCGGCCTTCGATCTCAGGGGCTCTGCCCCTGAAACCTCGAGGTTTACCGCTTTGGGCCAGTAGCATGACAGAAGAAGACGCCTGGGATGCCGGCCTTTGTCGGAGAAGCTGGGGGTTTGCGGCTCTTTGTCAACAGGGTCGCAGCCGCAGCCCGCATGTGCCTTCCAATCCATGCTATTGGCGTAAAGCGCAAAACCTCGGGGGTCTGGGGGCAGCGCCCCCAGGGGCGACGGAACAATCTCAAGGATTTGGGACGAAGCCAACAAGTTTGAGCGTGCTCCCTTTCAACCGGATGTGCGCTTCCAGGAAGCACGGACAAACGAGTTTGTCCGTGGCACCCCGTCACGCCGGATTGGCATAACCGGTTCCGCGGTCCTCCTGTTCGGTGGAATCCCCGCGAAATTGTGAATCGCAACGGGCCGATCCCCGCCTTAATATAGGCTTGAGTGATCGGATCGTTCTTTGGGAGGTATGCCGATGCGAAGCCCAAGCGTGAGACACGCGATGCGTTTCTATACGATGGCAGTCGTACTGATGTCCCTGTCGGTGACCCTGGCGTATGCGCAATCCCGCGCGCGGACCTCGTCCCGGGGCCAGCGCACGGCGCCACCGGCGACGACGGGGAACCCTGCGGCAGATCATGCCCGCCGGATGGCCGACCGACATACCCGGAGCATGCAGGAAATGCAGCAGGAAATCGAGCGGATGCGCCAGCAAACCGAGGAGAACCGGAATCGCTCGATCCGGCAGGCCCTGGGCGCCTCGGACGACCAGTGGCAGCAGGTCCAGCCGAAGCTCCATCGTATCGAGCGGCTCAAGGCCGAGGCCGACGTCGCGGCGATCCCGGGTCCCGCCGGGACGTTCCAAGGCGCCATGTTCGGTGGCGGCGGCTTCGCCGGCGGCGGCATGGGCTCCGGCTCGATGGAGTTCACGGAGCCCAACGGTGCCACCGTCTCCCAGGCCAGCGGCTGGGGCGGGTCTTGGTCTATGGGCCCCAAGAGCGTCCTGGAAATGACCGAGGGCGAGGCCCTCTGCCAGGAGTTGCAGCAACTCTTGCAGGAAGAGAACGCGCCCCCGGCCCAGATCGCCGAAAAGGTGGCGGCCCTGCGCAAGGTCCGTGCCTAGGCCCGGGAGGACTTGGTCCAGGTCCGCAAAGAACTTCGTGCGCTGATGCTTCCTCAGCAGGAGCCGGCCCTGATCGTGATGGGCTACCTGGACTGAGCCGCTCCCGGCGCCGGGGCGCCGGAGGGCATCGTGGCGAAATTGACGCAGAAATCATGTAACGAAACGGGCCGATCCTACCCTTACTATAGGGCCGACGTGCGGATCGACCGGGCGGGAGCCGGGTTCGTCGCGGGGTATGGCACGTGGTTTGATGGTCGGCTGGTCTGGAGGAAAACCCCATGTTCGCGAACGCAGCGATTTCCTGGATGAGGGCGGCGGCCCTGGCTCTGGCGGTTATGGTTACGGTTGCGCAACTCGTTTGTAGTGTGCCCGTAAGGGCATATCCTCGCAGAGCGGAAAGATAACGCCTCACGGCGTCACTACGAACGGAAGCGGGCATCGCAACCGAGCCTCTGTGTGCCACGCGAGCGGTCTGTACGCACGGTATCGTTTGTAGCGGGTAAAGCGGCAGTCTTTTGATGGAGGTGTCATCATGCGGAGTGGAATTCTCGTCAGTCTGATCGTTGCGGTTCTTTGTGCCTGTGTGAACGCGGGTCCCCAGCCGGCGCCGGTATCGCCCGGCGATATCCTCATCATGGCCGCCGGCGACCCGAACGACCCGAATGTGGCGGTCCCGCCGACGGGTGAAGACCCGAACCGGACGTGGGACCCGGCCGAGCATCTCGTGGCGGATTGGGAGTCGGTGGCGGTCAACATGGGGTCCCTGCTCTTGAATCCCAGGGTCCGACCGGACGTAGAGTCGCCCGGCCCTCAGTGGTCGCTGTCTGTGACTGCGATCGTCGATATCGTCGACAGCAATGGCCTGATCGCCTGGTCGCGGGACGCGACTTCGGTGACAGCCTACGATCAGGACGGAGGCGTGATTTCCAGCACGACGAGCAGTTCGCCCGTGCGGATGTACCAATCGCCGCAATACCTGAGCCGGCCTACAGGGCCGAATGGCGAGTGGGAATCCGTGCTCCTTTTCAACCAGGTTTCGCTGAGACTGCCCATGGCGCCCGATGCCGTCTACCCGGACGTACTCAGCCGGGTGGAGTGGACCATGAACGTCCTGGTGGCGGAGGAAACCCGGTCGGTCGATCTGGCGTTCGAGCCAAACGACGTCTGGGTGACGCTGGTGCCCGGCATGGAGGTCCTGGTGGAGAAGGCGACGGTGGAGGAGACGAAGTACGACTACGGCCTCCAACTCCGGTACGATACCACCCAGGCGGACTACCTGTCCGGCGGATTCATCCATCTGTGGAACGATCAGCAGCCGCCGAGGGCCGCGCTGACGAAGGTCGAAGTGCTCAACGCCGGGGGCAAGTCCATCCGCGATTTTGGCGGCGGGAGCTTCGGCGGCTCGGGCAGCTTCCATGGCGAGGGTAGCCAACGGACCGGTACCCTCAGCGGTCACGGCACGTGCGACACCCGCGGGACCGCCGCGATCCTCCGCTTCACGTTCGTCTCCCACATGTACGAGAAGGAGGTCCGCCTGGCGGTAGAGAACGTCCCGGTGCCGCACTTCTGATCCGGAGGCAGTGCCGCCACCTCCTGGAATCCTCCAGAAGAAGTGTAACGAGCCGCGACGATCCGGGACTGAATATGGTGGACAAGGGACCGCCGGTGTGGCAGGGACCTGACGTTGCCTGGATGGCAAGTGCGAAGATAGCCTCTTCTTCTGGAGGTGCTATATGCGAAGCAGAATCCTGGCCAGTTTGATCGTAATCGCCTTGTGCGCGTGTGTCACCGCGTTCGAGCAGGCGGCACGTTTGTCTCCCGGCGCTATCCTGGTCGTCTCCAGCGGCGAGCCCAACGACGGTGCCCCCGTGCCGGCGCAGGACCCCAACAAGACGTGGGACCCCGCCGAGCATCTTGTGGCGGACTGGGACTCGGTGGCAGTCAATATAGGGTCCTTGCTGATGAATCCCAGGCGACACCCTGACGGAGAATCGCCGAGCACCCAATGGTTTCTGTCGGTGACGAGTGTGGTGGACATCATCGACAGCAACGGATTGATCGCCTATTCTCCCGCCCCAACCTCGGTGGTGGCTCTCGATCAGGACGGGCACGCGGTCTCCCGTACGACGGGCAGTTTGTCGGTGCGGATGTACGAGCGGCCGGATTATGTGAACGGGCCCGTCGGGCCCAATGGCGAATGGGTCTCGGGGCTCACGATGAACCATATCTCACTGAAACTCCCCATGGAGCCCAACGCGGTCTACCCTGAGGCGCTCAGCCGGGTGGAGTGGACCATGAACGTGCTGGTCGCGGGGGAACTCAAGACAATCGATATCCCGTTTGAGCCGAATGAGACCTGGGTCGAGCTGACGCCCGGCATGGAGGCCCAGGTGGAGCAGGCGATCGTCGAGGAGGGCAAGTACCAGTACCGCATCAAGGAGAAGTGCGACGCTACGAAGGTGGACTATCTGTTGGGCGGCATCCTCCACCTGTGGAATGACGAGCAGCCCCCGGCGGTCGCGGTTTGGAGGCGGGATGTGCTCAACGCCGAAGGCCGGTCCATCCGCGACTTGGGCGGTGGGAACTTCAGCAGCGGCGGCAGCGGCAGCGGATCAAACACCCAGATGATTCTCACGACCAACGGCACCGGCAGTTGCGACGCGTGTGGCACGGCGACGACTATTCGCTACACGCTTGTCTTCGGCATGTACGAGCAAGAGGCGCGCTTTGTCCTGGCAGACATCCCCGTTCCGCAATTCTGACGCACTCGCGGCTGAGGACTGACGGGCGGCGTTGGCAAGGTGGAGGGCTTGTCCACGCCGCCGGTTCATAGGGCCTGGAATCGCCCGGAAGCCCCAAAATCAGCACATACCGCGTCTAACCTCAGACGCGGAAGCAGCCCTGAAAGATTTTTAAAGAAATTTCCATTTTTTCTCTTGGCGCCTTCTACAGATGTAGTAAAATGGCTTCTACGATTGTAGAAGGATTGTAGAAAATGAAGCTGACAGAAGCAGAATGGCAGATCATGAATGCACTGTGGCACAAGCACCCCGCCACGGCGCGCGACATCATGGACCGCCTGCCGGTCGGGATCAACTGGGCCTACACCACAATAAAGACCATGTTGACGCGACTGGTAGAAAAGAAGGCCGTCGGTGAGGTCAAGCAGGGCAATACGAGCGTCTATGAGCCGCTGGTCTCGCAACAGAAGGCCCGGCTCAGTGCGTTTCGGTCGCTGCTGGACCAGGCCTTCGATGGGGCGGTCGGACCGCTGGTGCATTTCCTCGCCGAGGAAGAACAGCTCACGGCCAAGGAGAGAGCCGAACTCAAGGAACTCCTGGAGAGAGAAGCGGAAGATAAGGGAGAATAGCCATGATCGAGCAGTTGAACGCCATCGCCCGTCTCTGGTGGGATTGGTCGGTCGCCATGTTCTGGCAGGTCGGCCTGTTGATCCTCCTGATTGCGGCCCTCGACCGGCTGACCCGCCGGTGGGCCTGGCCGCAGTTGCGGTACGCGCTGTGGTCGCTGATTTTGATCAAGCTTCTCCTGCCGCCTTCCCTGTCGCTGCCGAGCAGCATCGTTCCGGGATTGGTGCCTCTCGTAAGACAGGCCCTGGTCCGTCTGGAACCGGCCCAGCCGATGGCCGCCGAGGGCCGGGCGTTGCTCTTTCTGAACGAGGAGATGCTCCGTACGCCAGCGCTGGAAGTAGCGACAACGCCTCTGGCAGTGTCGGGCGGCGGACCTGTTCGTAGTGTGCCCGTAAGGGCATATCCCCAAACGCTTCACGGCGTCACTACAAACGAAGCATCGCCTTTAACTTCTGTTGCCTGGCAGGTTTACGCAATGATGGCGTCCCTCGCGGGAACGCTGATTCTGGGAATATGGCTCTTCCTCAGGTTGCATGCGCTGGTCGGCCGGCGCGCCCAGGAGACGGCAGCCGCTTCACTGCCGGAATCCTTCTACAATCAACTGGCCGGCTGTGCGAAGCGCCTGGAGTTGCGCTCGATTCCCCGAGTTGTCGTGACCCGAAGGCTCGCCACCCCTGCGGTGTTCGGCGTCTTTCGGCCGGTGCTGCTGATGCCCAGGGGCTACCTGGGCCGGCTCTCCCGCCGGGATACCGAGCACATGCTCCTGCACGAGTTGGCCCACATCAAGCGGGGCGATCTGATCGCGCATGGTCTCTACCTGCTGCTGCAGATGCTCTACTGGTACAACCCGCTGCTGTGGCTCGTGCGCCGGCAGATGCATCATCTGCGCGAGCTGTCGTGCGATGCGACCGTGGCCGAGGTGCTGCGCGAGCAGACCGTGGCCTATCGCCAGACGCTTCTGGAAACCGCCCGGCGGCTGTTGACCTCGTCGGTCGAGCCGGGCCTGGGCCTCTTGGGCCTGTTTGAGGATTCGAACCGCTTACTTGTCCGACTGAATTGGCTGACCAAGCCAACCTGGAGGTATAGAACCATGAAACGTGTAACCGTAGCAACCATCGCCGCCCTGATGCTGGCCTGCGTGCTCCCCATGGCGCGGGCCCAGGAGGCGGCCTCGAACGAAATCAAACGCGCCGAGACACCAGAAGATACCGAAGTGGCCCGCCAGATGGCGGAATTGGAGAAACGCCTCGACCAGTTGCGGGCGGAACAGCAGCAACTGCAGAAGAACCTGCAAGTCCTGGCTGAGAAGCGCCGGCAGACGGCCGCGCCGCGACGGGAGCGACTGAGCGACGAGATCGACGTGACCGTCGTGCCGTCGGAGCCACCCGCCCGCGTGGAAAGCCGCGGGGTGATCGTGCGCACCGAGCGAGCACGTGCCGAGGCCGAGGCACGCAGGGCTCAGGCACAGGTCGACAGAGCCGAAACCGAGGCCAAACGCCACGAGGAATGGGCCCAGCATCAGCAGTGGGGCGAGAAAATGAGCCAGTGGGCCAACAGCGAGCAGATGAAGAAGTGGCAGGCCGACGTCGAGAAATGGCAGAACAGCGACGAGATGAAGCGTTGGCAGCAGGAGGTCGAGAAGTGGGGCCAGGAGATGGGACGTCGCCATGAACAGGATGTCGAAGGTTCGGCTGAACCGGAAGCTGCCGAGCCGGCTCCTATGCCGCCGATGCCGGCCATGCCCGCCATGCCGGCGGTGCCGTCCGCTCCTGCCACAGAGGGCAGGGAAGTGAACGTCCAGGTTGACGTCGCCCGCGAGCCTGCGCCCCAACCGGCACCGCGTGTGAAGGCGAAAGTCCCGCACGCCCCGGCGCACGCTGAACCGGCGGACCTGCCCGATGGGGATCGTATCGTTGACCTGTCATTGCCCGAGCGCATGAGACTGATCGATCTGATGGACCTGGTCGGCAAATTCACCGAGATGAACTACATCTACGATCCGGCCCTCATCACCGATGAGACCACGGTGGGGCTCAGCGGCAAACGCGAAGGGACGATACGGGTCAAAAATCTGTACCGGCTGCTCGAATCCGCACTGGATTCCCAGGGCTTGGCGATGGTTCGACGCGAGGGCAATGTCATGGCCATCGTGCCCAAGCCCAAGCAGCCCGGCGTGCCGCACGCGCCCACGCTGCCGGCGCTCCCGAATCCCAAGTCTGTCCCGATGCCCTTGCAGGAGGACATCAACGTCGACATCGAAGTCCCTGATCCCGAGGTCTCCGTGCATGTGTCCGGGGTCCCCGCTCCGCCGGCGCCGCCGGTGGTTCCCAACGAGCAGCTTCGGCATCTGGATGTCGAGATGAAGAAGTTGCAGGAACAGATGAAAGCCCTCGGCGCGCAACGCCAACAAATGATGCAACAACAGATGCAGCACGTGCAGGAGCAGGTCAAGGAGAAACAGAAGGATATCGAGAAGCAGCGTGTCTTGCTGCACGAGCAACACGGCAAGCTCCAGGAACAGCAGGAGCAGCTTCATCAGCACGTCCGCGATCTCCCGAAATGGGAGGACGACTCGGATCTCGAGGAGGCCGCCTCCGTGCAGGACGCCACGGAGTCTCTCGCGCCGGACCAGGTGCTGGAGGTCGGCAATGAGTTCGGCTCGATGACCGTCCGCGGCGGGGACGGGGATTCCGTGCGGATCGTCGCCAGGGTGAAGGGCCGGGCCGAGACGATGGACGAAGCCCAGGCGATTGTCGACCAGACGAAGCTCGACATCAAGCGATCCCAGGACAAGCTGTCCGTTACGATGACCAAGCTCCCGAAACAAGAGGGACAGGAGAAGATCATGCGGCGGGTCGATCTGGAGCTGGTCGTCCCCCGCGACGCGCAGATCAAGCTCAGCCAGTCCTCCGGGGACGTTCGCCTGCGTGATCTGAGGGGCGCCGTCAAAGGGGTGGCGAACATGGGCTCCATCCGGGCCGAGCAGGTCAGTGGTCAGGTTGCCCTGGCATCCAACTTCGGCGGCATCGACTTTGTCGCCGCGGAAGACCTCTCCGCCAAGATCCAGGCGAGTGCCCAGTTCGGCTCCGTTCAAAGCGATCTACCGCTACAGGTCGTCAAGCCCGGCCAGTTCTCGATGGGCAGCCAGGCCTCCGGCATCGTCGGCGCTGGCGAAGGCCGGATCTCCCTGACAACCAACATGGGCTCGATCCGGATTCGCTCCCAGACGGCGGAGACGGACCCGACGTTCTGAGACGCACGCGCGTAAGGAAGAACCGCAGGCCGGGCCAACCCCCCGGCCTTTTTCATTTCGTAGCACGGCCGCGAGCGGCCGTGAGTGCCACGGGCGTTCTGCCCGTGTTACTTGTCCAACCGGCTCAG
>Ga0172362_10006177_pt1 | contig 10315 bp, 8 predicted proteins | sample LakKivs1_kivu2a2_FD_114534 | JGI IMG/M metagenome (GOLD analysis project Ga0172362, IMG submission 114534) | Sediment microbial communities from Lake Kivu, Rwanda - Sediment s1_kivu2a2 | ecosystem: Environmental > Aquatic > Freshwater > Lake > Sediment | place: Rwanda: Western Province, Lake... | reverse complement strand
TACCTTTTTCATCATAGATAGGAAATAACAAACTATCATCATATTTAGGATACTTACTATGACTATGAAAATAACCAATATTATATGAGCGAGCAAATAATCTAGATATGTCTCTTTCATCAAAATACCTTATGCAACCATTAGAATATGTAAATGTAAAATATTCAGATGGTATTTTAAATCTCAAATACTCTTGATATTTTTCTTTATTCAACAACTTGTTCCTAAATATATCCCATTGTTTGTGAGATATTTTATCTACATAACTATCACTAGAAATTCCCATCACATCACAAAATTCTTCCCAACTTTTATATCCACAAGAGAAACAATGACAAGCACCAGAATCTTTATTTATGCCAAGAGATGGCCTAGTAGTATCTGTTTGTGTATGGAAAACACATTCACACATAGCCCAATCTTCATACACAATGATATTTCTACAACCTAATTCTTTCAAAAATTCTCCCCAATCACTTATATCTTCAGGAATCATCTTCCACGCTCACTTCCATTTCTTTCAAATTATCAAGTTCTTCTTGTGGCACAGAATTTTCAAATTCCTTTTGCTTAGCAGTGTCATGAAATCTACCAAATGCTGGATTAGGATAGCAAAATAATCCTGTCAGCTTTGCTATTCCTCTACCTTTCATTATTTGCAATTCCATTCTTTCTTTTTCTTTACATTCTTTCATTCCAATAAATACTTCAGAATAGTGATATGGATAAGGAGAAAATGCTACATCATCTTCTCTTAATGCTCTACCTTTAAAGTCAGATGAAACTTCTTTATTTGCCTTTTTCAGCTGATAAGTAGCCACCAACGGAATACCCATTGATCCATCTGCATTGTGAAAATCTTTTGTAATCAAAAATAACTTCCAACATATAGGTTCATAATCTTGCCAATCCTTTGGTGCATTTCTACCACTACTTATATTGTTGATAGAATCTACAAATATTCCATGTATTGGCTTATTCCAAATGTGCATAGTCTCATACACTTTTGCCAATATATCTTCTACAGCTGCTTCTTTTCTGAATCCTATTATTTGAAGTTTGCCATATTTATCTTTGCAAGATTCAATTTTTTCTTTCCATTGCTTGTGAATTTCTTTATCATAATTCTTAATTGGATTTCTAAAAAACTTGAAATCAATATTAGCCAAGTTGCTATCTATCCTATTTTGAACATTTGTTTTACTCATTTCACCAATAGTTAGAAACACAATATTTTTCTTCATTCTATATGCATTGGTAGCTAATTGTTGAACCAATGTAGATTTTCCCATATTAGAATGACCAGATATTATTACCAACTCTTTATCAAATCCACCCTCTAATGCTATATCTAAATGTTCAATACCAGTAGATAACAATTGGAACATATCCTTATTGGCTACCTTTTTGAGCACTTCATTTTCTCTAGCACCAAAATCTTCAGTATACTCTCCTTTATCTATTCCTTCATCTATTACTACAGAGTTGAAAGATTGTATCATTTTGTTTGCTTCTTCAATATCTCCATCATCTATATGTTTCAATACATCAATCTGTAATTTCTGTATTTTTCTACCATTGTACAATACTACTAATTCATCATAATATGACAAAAAATGTTCCAACTCAGATTTATCTGGTTTTACATTCTCTAAAACATTTTCAGTTACAGCTAACATTTTTTCTTTGAAAATATCAAGTTTTGCAATCACTTTCTTATCCTTTTTATCATTCTTAATTATCATTCTATTTATCATCAATTTCAATAAATCTAATGTTATCAATTTACCATGTTTAAGAAAAAATGTTACAATCATTTTACACAATTGTCTAATAGACTTATCTGCAAATACATCATACTGTATTGTACCTTTATTTATCAGCTTGATAATAACATCTTTATCATACATGATACATCTCAAAATAGTTTTTTCTAATTTGAGATTTATAAATTCCATATTACACCTTCATTACCTCAAAATTCTTATCTATGCTATCAATATTCTTACTAAATGCAGAAGAAACATCTTTTAAACTATTAGCAGATATTAAAACTTGAACATTTTGAGTCAACAGGTGATCAATAAAAGCAGATATGTGAACCTTTTGATTCTCTGATTCCATTTCATGAATACTGTGTACTACAACTGCTCTAATTATGGAAGTATCAAATAATCTCATGTAACTGGTCAAAACTTGATTACAAGATATAAATACAATTTCTTCATTTATATTATTTGCCAACTTCAGTTTTGATATTTTAACAGCCCAAGAATAATGTTCTTCTCCTATTATAGCCAAATTAGTTTTACCCTCTAAAAATGACATAATTTTATCAGCAAACTTTTTCGTCTTTAATGCTTTTGAATCAATATTACAAGGTATACCACAATTAGACATTCTTCTAAAGAAATATGAATTATTCATCATTGCTCCATTTCTCACTTAATTGCTTTTCTTGTTTCTTTTCTTTCAATTTTTTATGTCTCCAAACTAACCATTCTTGTATCATACTATCTGAAGCCATCAAACCTAATGACAAAGATACTTTCTGAGACTTTTTAGCAAATGCCCAATTTATATATTCCACTACATGTTTCTCAGAATAACCTTGCATATTAATAATATTCAGTATTATCTTCCTAATATTACCAAATGCTTTTCCTCTTCTCAATGCTCCACACGGCCCTCTTAAATTCAATTCTACACTTTGGAATCCATAATATGACCAAAATTTGCTTTCAATATATTTACCCCACTGGGATATTGACCACCTATGTGGATGAGTATTATCATAATCAATCTTTTGCCGCTTATTCAAAACTATTTCACAATCATCTAATTTCAAATTAAATCTTCTTTTATCAATAACAATAGATAATATATTCTTCACAATCACATTATCTATATCATATGGTATCACCATCTCTACTTTCTCAGCATTCAAACCAGATATTCCTGCATCATTTAATATTGCTATCAATAAATCTCTCAAGTCTATTGTCAAATACTTATTGAACAACTTATATTTGATATTATGATTCACAAGATTAGATGTTACATATGACCTAATTACATCCTTATCTGTAAATTTTTTTAAATTCATGTGACCTTCTTCAACATCTTCATATAATCTCTGAATTCAAGTTTCTTCAATCTACTTTCTCTATATCCATTATCTACAATATATTCTATCAGCTTTTCCCTTTTGTATACAACTTTGTACATTTCTTCTTCAATTGTTTTTTCTGACCATACATTCACAATAAATATAGCTGAAGCCTTTTGATTCAAACGGTCCAAACGTCCCATTCTTTGCTGCATACCTGCAGGATTCCATAGCAAATCTGCATTTATCAAATAATTAGCAGAAACAAGATTGCAACCTTCTTTTGATATATCAGATGTTAACAATACTCTTATAGAATTGTCTTTTTCAAATATAGACCTGTATTTTTCAGCTTCTTTGCCTTCAACTCTACCACCATGCATAGCTATGTGTTTTATCTTCAATGCTTTCAATTTCTCATCAATGATATCAATAAATCCTTGAAAAAATGAAAACATTACAACCTTATTTTCATCAACTAACTCTTGTATCAATTCTGTTATAGTATCTACCTTAATAGAAGATTCAACAGATGATCCAATTAATTTAGGAGAAAGACACACTTGTCTCAAATATATCATTTGGGCTAATATATTGGCTGCACTTATTTTTTGTGCTTTCATCATATCTTGAATTTTATCATTTACTCTTTCAACTACATCATTATAAACAATTTTCTGATCTTTTGTGAGTTCTACCCAAAGTGTATTTTCATTCACTTTTGGTAACATTGTATCCATTTGTTCTTTAACTTGTTCTTTGTGTCTTCTTATTGCTATATATTTCATTTTGTCTTTTATTTCATCAACATTTTGATAACCTGTTACACTACCAAAATAATTCAATTTCAAATATCTTTCTGCAAATCTAAAATATGATTTACCAAATACTGAATCATCTATTACTAACATTTCACCAAATAAATTCTGAAGTCCTAACTCTATATATGTAGCTGATAATCCAAATTTAAACTTACACAATCTATTACCAGCTATCTCCTTACCAAATTTGGATCTTTTAGCACCAGGATTTTTCAAATATTGTACCTCATCAAATATTATTCCATAATTATGTTTCAAATCATTTTTTATGTAACTTCCCCAATCTCTAATGAATGTATCATATGATATAATACAAAAGATATATCTATCATCATGGTTCCATTTATTAAACAATTCCATCCTTCCATCTTTATTATCCTTTATCAATATAGCATCTAAACCTAAAAATTGTTTTATTTCATCTTGCCATTTATATCTTATTTTGCTTGGCACTACAATAATACATTTATAAGCAATTCCACTTTTTATCAATTTATAAGCTGCACAAAAACCTTGAAGTGTCTTACCTAATCCTACTTTATCTGCAAGTATACCATTTCTTACTCCACATAAAAATTCCACTCCAATATGTTGGAATGGTAATAAACTGTATCCATTACTCAACTTTATACCACTATCAACACCATCTAAAGTTTTACCCAACTTAATCAAACTATCTCTGAAATCTTTCACTTTATAAAAATTACCAAATAATTTAAAATCAACTTGAACAATTTCATCATCAAATTTCGCCATATCATTTATCAAATTACCTATACTACTTATATCCATAATCCAATGTGGACCACACTCTCTAGAATAGTATGCACCAGAAATACCAGCAATTATCTCCTTTATTGCAAAAAAATTCTCATGTGATGAGAAAAATACATTAACTTTATTGGCATTTTTTTCATCAGCTAAAATCTTGATCATGTTGATGGTGCCCCTATCTTTACTAGAATATACCTTACTTTTGTTGAACAAAAAATACTATCCATCTATAAACTATCATCATCCACTTGTAACTGAGAAATATGATTCTCCATACTCTCTCATCTTAAACTTCTGAAGAAATATACCTTCCAATTCTAAATCAACAGAATGCCCTAAAAACTTATTTTGAAATGGATTATAACTCAAATCATTAACAAATCTAACATATGATCCACACAAATTATTAGAATGAGGCACAAAGAAATTGAACATATGTTCACTCAGCCTAACTACCTTTTGCATACCTTCAGCATCAACAAAATCATATACAACTTTATATGTTGGTCTCCATCCCTTAGCATATGTCTTTTTTGTACCATCAAATAATTCATATTCTGCATCTTTGTAATATTTGTATCCAAGACTCATCTTATTAGGCTCATACAATGAAACTGCTTCATTAACTTCATACAACATGAAATCATCAAAATATGTATCCACACCAGCCTCTGATTCCAAATTAATATGAACATATTTTCCTGCTACACATTCTAACTCTACAAAAAACCCCATAAAATAATCTGTTGCATCTACATTAGTATCTACAGACTCAACTGCTAATTTTACAAACTTAGCAACAGGATTAGCAACATAATTAGTATCATTAGTTATATACAAAGTGATATTGCAATGCTGACCAGCACAAGCAGTCAAAAATCTTAATTTGCCAGTAAACAATATTTTTGTTCCGTCAAAAGCTACAGACCTATGTGTAATAGCACCACTCAACAATTTCATTACATAATTACCATTAGGAGCATCTACGCCTAAATCCACTCTAGATGGAGCAACACCAGCCTCATTATCCCATCCAGATAAAGTTTCCTCAAAATCACCATTAGTCATTAAATTTTCTTCAACAAGATGCAACACACACGGATCATTGGATGAACCACCTAAAACATTCCCATTCCAATCATCAGATACAGGATTTGGTAAAGACATAACACCTCACTTATCTTTATCCTTTTCATCCAAATTCTCAACATTTACAGATTTTGCAGCATCTCTAAATTTCTTTATGATAGAAAGCATATTCATGTTAATAGATTTCTTATTATCAAGTTCCTCAATTCTATCATCAATAGTTTTCACCATAACTTCACTAATTTTGAAGTCTTTATCCAATTTTTCAGCTTTAATAATATTCCATCTCTGACGAATAGTACCATCAGCATCACTGCTCATCACAAAATCAACTTGTTTCTGCTCAATTTCACTAACTCTAACAAGATCAGTTATCTCTTTCCAAATCATCATATTTATCACACTACTAGACTGCGGAACCAAATTGTGCAGGAGTAACCTATCCTGAACATTTAACTTGATATTCATATTTCCTCCTATAAGTTTAAAGCTGAAGTGTCATCAACCATCTCAATCAGGTCATCATCTGAAACAGCATCATTATCTAATTTGTGAGCAAATAAACCATCATTTAAATCATGTTCACTAACAAAGACAAGCAAACCGTCTATAGGTAACATCTGATTGATTATAGCAGCCATTTGATCTCCCTTTAAATGAATATGCTAAATAAGCCTATTAATACCCTTAAAGGTAATTCCTTTACTCTTTGTTTCATATTTATTTAAACATATTCATTTTAAATAGTTTCACATGTTTCTACTAAGATACGTTCTACTAATAGCAATTTAGTTGTTTTGTTAGTCAAATCATGCTCCACTTGATATATTTTGTACTCTCTATCTTTATCAATATACACAAAATCTCTATTTACATTAAATGATATATTATCACCAGCTTCTAAATAATGGCTAAAACTTAATTCAGCACTTAAAGATTCTACAGATACTAATTGGCTCAACAAATTAATAGCAACATTATAAGCTGTTATTGGATCATTAATAAAACCAGAGTCAAATGAAAATACTGAACCCATAGATTCAAGAGAACCAACTGATACAGGAGTATTATCTTCTGATTTTAAATTACTCCAATTAATTGTAATTCTTCTATAACTATTTGGATATTTCTTTGATTCTCCAATATCCTTAATAATTATATCACCATAATCAGTGCTATGATTAATTTGAGCAAACTTATTTGTATGGCCAACAACTTCCCTTTTATTTATTTTGACATTATTTTGACCATCTACAAAAAATGTATATCCGCACAAAGTGCACAACTGATCAACCAAATCTTTCAATGAAGCTGAAATCACACTATCTATATTCCACAAATCACAATATGGCTCAAATCTCTTACCATATTTTATAACACTATTTAATTTGCCCTTCAAATTAGCAATAACTGGAAATTCATCAGCTGCTAATAATGGTATATCAGCAATGCCTCTATCAGTACAAATGGGATCACTATCTACTCTATGTATAATATCATCAATACTATTATCTCCTGCAATTAATACATTTTCATATTCCATTCTTTTGGGAACATAAACAATAACATTAGATGTTAAATCAACTGTAACATCTACAGAAGAACAAACAGCAGATAAAATCAAACCATCATACACTAACATAGTTGTTACAATATTATCAATATCACATAATTCATAATTTTGATCAAATACATTAGAAGATACTTCATATATTTTCAATGAAATATGTGTACCATCTACCGTAGGGAAATATACTTTCCCGTTATACTCCACTATTAAAGTTTTTCCATATACATCATAATTACTTTCAAAATCTATATATGCATCATTATTATAAATCAAATCATATCCATCTACATCATTATATTTATACACAGTCTGAGAAACTGTGCCATAATTGTCAGTTTTTCCATATAAATAAATATCATTGTCAATGCAAATAGAACTATAAGGAGTAAATCCAGCTGGTAATACATCAGCAACATTTACAGCAGTATCATAATACCAAACAGTATTTGTACCAAATAAATATATTCTATCATATGAACTAATTGCCTCACACAATCTCTCATCTAAGTCTGATACTCCAATCACTTCTTCCCAAGTGTCTTCTAATTGAATATTAATTTTAGCAAGTTTTAATAATCTGCTTGTAGATAAACCTCTTACAGCTGCATACAAATTGCCTTTGTGTTCAATAAACTTTATTACAGTTTCACCAGCATTAAAAACAGTATTATTAGCACTTATCTTATAATCTCCATCTTGAAATGCCATTATTCTCTTATTGTCTCCATAGCCAGTAAAACCAAATAATATATTTTTGAACTTAATGATGTTTTCCATATCAGCTTCCTGGTGCCTGTATTCCAAGTTCAAAATTGAATAACTTATCACCAGAACTAAAATTCTTCAAGTTGGCCATTATAGCAGTACCTGATTCCGACCTATCATCAACTAATAAAGCCTTACAATTTATTGGCGATGTTCTGCGTATTCCACGCATACGGTAATAATATTGGTAATCAACAGAATCAAGAATTTCTATTCCTTTTGGTTCCCAACTCCATTGTGCATCATCTTTGCTCCTTAATCTATCAGCCTTAAAAGGAATAATAAATGGATAGTATTGATCAGTTTTGAAATCCCAAAAACATCCAATTATACGTTTTCTGACAATATCATACTCTATAGAAATAGGAACATATGAGTCAAACTTCCTATAATCATCCTCTGTATATGTTCCAGTTGGCTTAAACCTAGAAGTCAAATTGTAATCTTCCCACCATTTGAATATATCAAATACCATGCAGCCAGATAATACTGCCCAATATAGTTGCATAGTACCTTTAAGTCTCATCCAATAACCACCAACACCATTAAATGTTTGTCTTGCCCAATATCTCTCATAAGTTGGATCAAACAAATAAGTATACCCAACAGTTTTTCTTAACCATTCATCTGTAAGATACTCATCATTATGATTATCCCAAGAACTAAATAAAGATACTGGTAACCAAGCACCAAGAGAATTTAATAAATCAAATGACAAATCACTATAAGCACCAGCAAACTTTGCCATAAAAGCAAAAAACCTATTTTCACAACATACATAAATAGGATGCCCTGCATCAATTGTAAAAATCTTGTCTCTATCTTTATAATTCAAATCATCTGTAATATCTACATAACCTTTAACATCATCCAACTGAAATGCTCTAAACCAATTTCGTATCTTACCCATTTGTTTGAATGTAGCAATATAACTTATGCCATAAGGATAACAACCACCACCAATCCACTTATTTAAACTACCATCACTAATTACCTCTTCAAATTCATATGCACCAAAAGCTACTGCAGGAGAGGACATCTCAATAACTCTCCTAGCATCAGTTGGTCCTTCACTATCCTTAACAGAAGAAGCATCTTTCATTTCCACTGCACAAGTAGCCTTAGAATTCAACCAACTTAAATAAGTTGAATCAGGATGGCCTATAACTTCAGAACCATCAATACGTTGCTGAACATGTCTTAATGATGTAACCATTTTATCATCATAATATTGTATCACATTATTATCCAAGAATCTTTCAGGCCTACTATTAAATGCTCTAAAATATGGAACCTTAACAGATTCTTGACCAAGTGTAAATTCCAAACCTATTCCAAATGTATTATTATAGCTTTGAACCCTACCAGGCCATATTAATTCTGTACTATAGTCTCTCCAATAATCAAAATCTTTCCATTTATATACACCAGTATCTTGAATGTAAACAACTGTTCCATATGCAGGAGTAGAATATGACCAAACAGTTCCATCCCAATAAGCTAATTGACCATATCTAGTATCTAATGGTGGATTAGCAGTCTCCATCAAAAGATAATATTCACCAATTCCAGGAGCAAGTGGTAAATCATAAATTTCATCAGTAATCAAATATTCATATCTTAAACCCCAAACTTGATAAGCCTTTTCAAATGCTGCATAATATCCTGACTTAACTTTTGTAAATGGACCATTTATCAATTCCTCCATCAGCAATCCATTGTTAGTCAATGAAAAGAAAACAGAGTCTGCTATTTCTGTAGCAACTGTTAATATAGCAGGAGATTTCACAAGCCATACATTGTTCAAAAAATCATCTGGAGACCAACCATCAGTTGGAGTTCCAGGATTGTAATAACTCCAATTTTTATTTCTTACAGAATATTTCCGCACAAATTGAGGTTTACAAATTGGTATATTGTATCCTACACTTATGTTACCTGCAAATGCTCCAGCAGGATATAATGCTTCCAAAAATGTTTCTTCCAATACACCCATATTATTAAACACCACTGTATGCGAAGTACCATCAATGGTAGTAACCATTGTTTGTTCTTGGCCAGCACGATACATTGACTCAGGTCTATCTCTTAAACAAATTGTTTGGTAACCATCATCATATATAGGTTGGAAACCCTTAAACTTACCAGACCAATCAAGTATATATGAACCAATTTTTCTATATTCAT
>Ga0172362_10006176_pt1 | contig 10316 bp, 11 predicted proteins | sample LakKivs1_kivu2a2_FD_114534 | JGI IMG/M metagenome (GOLD analysis project Ga0172362, IMG submission 114534) | Sediment microbial communities from Lake Kivu, Rwanda - Sediment s1_kivu2a2 | ecosystem: Environmental > Aquatic > Freshwater > Lake > Sediment | place: Rwanda: Western Province, Lake... | reverse complement strand
TCCAACGGGGTCACTGTGACATACCACGGGGCAAGCCCCGTGGCTTCCTCTGACGGCGTCAGCGATTGACTTGCGTCAATCGCCCAGACGCCAGAGGGACTTTTCCTGCTTCGCTGAGGCTCGGCCTCATGGCGAGTGCGGTTTTCTTGCCGCAACATCTATAACCGTCTCACCGGTAGAATCGATCGCATCGGATGGAGACGGATATGCCAAACGAACCCCAGGACGCATCCAGGGACGGCGGACGTAGGTCGCAGGTATCCCCGATGCTCGGAGTGTCGGTGCACGCGATAGGCGAGTCCCTTCCCGACGCCATGACCACCGGCATCCCCGAGAGGACACAGCCCCAGGACTCCGAATCCGACATCCAGTACGAGGTCGGAATCATCTGCAGCGTCAGGACGGACGAGGATCGGGACTACTCCGATCGCTACGTCGCCCTGTTGGAGGGCGTCGGACTCCGAGTCTTCTACCCGCCCAGGGACACCGACCAGGTCGATCCAGGGGGCGGACTCAGGATCCTTCGTGACAACTTCTACCGTGGGTTCCTCAGGTGTCGAGAGATCCACATCGTCTGGAACCCGAAGAGCCAGGGGTCGATGTTCGACCTCGGTCTCTGCTTCGCCATGAGGAAGCCGCTCCGCGTCGTGAACCCCGTCAGGAGGACGGCCGAGAAGTCGTTCCAGAACGCCATCCTGGACTGGCAATCCGGCAAGCTCGGCGTTGCCGAACAGTCGATCTACAACGTCGAGCCCGACTCCGACATCGAATCCAGGTGATGCCGTCGTGAGCGATCGAGACGAGATCCAGTGGCCAGTTCCCAAGCGTGCTCCGATCACCAAGATCGTCGACAGGGAGACCCTCGCATCCCTGGCCGATGAGTTGAGGGATGCGGAGGCAAGGATCGTGACCACCAACGGCTCGTACGACCTGATGCACGCTGGACATGCGAAAGCACTCAGGTGGAGCAGCGGGCTGGGAGACGTCCTCATCGTCGGCGTGAACTCGGACGCATCCGTTCGAGCCTACAAGGGCGTGAACAGGCCGATCATCCCACAGAAGGAGAGATCCTATCAGGTGGCGGCACTCGAGTGCGTGGACTACGTCTGCGTATTCGATGAGCCGGAGATCGGGGGACCGCTGTTGAGGTCAGTCAGACCTCACGTGCACACCACCGGATCCAACTGGGTCGGAAGGGTGCCGGAACAGGACGTCATCGATGAGCTCGGAGTGAAGATCCACTTCGTCCCGCTGTTCTCGGATTCGGAAGGCAAGAGCTGGTCGACGACGGACATCGTGGAAAGGATCATGGCATCCCAATGAAACTCAAGGTGCGTGGAGAGATCGACCTCAGCGAGGTGACCGTCGAAGGGCTCCAAATAGGCGAGTGGAGCGATGTTGCCCTAGAGATCAACCAAGAGGGGCGTGATGGAGAGGGCATCAGGATCGCCCTCACCGGGATCGCACCGTCGTCGGCTTGGCGAAGCCGCAGGGAGATGGCCGAGCTGCACATCGGATCGGATGGTGAGTTGTCGGTGTCGAAGCCCATCTATAGGCCGCATCACGATCACGACGACTCGGTGAGGTACCACGAGGTGAGAGGCGTCAGATCCAACCCATCGGGGAGATCCGGAGGTCAGCGGGATGAGGACGTGGTCTCAGATCGAGCACTGACGGTATTTCCCAACATCGTAGACTACTGACGTCCAGCCTATCGGTCACGCTGGATGGCGTCCATCCTCATCCGACGTTCCTCTGCGAGCTCCATCTCCTCCGGCCCCGGTTCCGGGAACACGTCCCTCGGGAGGCCCTCCTCCAGCGGTCGAAATCGGTCCGGTCCAGTCAGGTTCGGGAACTTCGGGTTCATCCATCGATCCGGCGGAGGCGGAAGTTCCTGGCCCCCCTGCAGGGCCTCGATGTCCTTGGCCACGGTGTAGTCGTAGGCCGAGTTGGGGCTGGAGGAGAATCCCGGGTTGCTGATCGTCCTCTTCAGGTCGTCGTTCATCGAGTTCAACGTCTCGACGTACACATCGGGCTCGTGGAGCCTGAGCGTCCTCATCGTATCGGCGAAGCTCCCGGAGTGCCCGATCCTATGCTGTAGCCTCCCGGAGACCATCGCCATCATCTGCGGCACGAGGTGCGGGGCGTTCTTCGACGCCATCTCCATCGCCGCCGCCTGCAACGCCGGTAGCATGTATCCGACCTCTCCCCTAGCCGCATCCTCGGATCCAAGCTCCCGGATCTGCTTCTCCGTCCTGGCCACCACTGTCGGCAACATCTTGACGACCTCGTCCGGCAGGCGGCCCTCCGGTTCTCCGAGGATCCTCATCATCCCAAGGAGATCCGTGATCGGTTGGTAGTGCGTCTCCGTCGACAGCACCTGCCTGGCCCACTCGGCACCCTCGGGAGTCCTGGCGAAGGGAACGGCTCCGGCCGGGCTGGCGACGTAGCGTCCGATGAGGTTGCTGTAGGCTCGTCCTCTCACCCTCGGATCCTGATGGTTCACCATCTGCTGAACGAAGTTGGCCGCCCCGGGACTCGATGCACGCATGAGGCTGTCCACCTCGTTCGGCCCCCACCCCTCCTCTCCAGACTCGATCCTCTGTCGGAGCTCCGGGACGAACTCCTGGAATCCTGGATCTTCCTTCATATTGCTCATCAGGTGTGAGATGGTCTGTGGTGAGAGAGACGACCTCACCTCCGGCTGCATCAGGAAGGAGATGGCCTGCGGCAGATAGTCCTCGCCGAGGTATTGGACATAGTCCTTGGCGGACTCCGGGTTCTGCTGGATCCGTGCCATCAGCTCCTCGGACGGTGTCACCGTCAGGAGGTCGTCATCGTCGACCGTCAGGTGCTTGGCCTGCCTCTCCTGCAGGAGCCAGCGGTAGATGTAGGGTCGGTACCGTTCGATCGGTGGCTTGTCCTCCTTGCCCTGGATCTGCGAGACCTTCTTGGGGGCGGTCCTCAGGAACCGTTCCAGTTCCTCGTCGTAGAGCTGCTGGGCGTAGTAGTCGATGGACTCCTCGTCTTCGGCGTCCTCGACGTAGTCAGAGACGTCGCCCCTGAAATCATCCACGCTGTACGGGAACTCGACGTTGCCCTCATCTGGGCTGACGAGCTCCACCGTCGTGTGAGGCATCCCGCTGGCATCCCTGAGCGACCAGATCTCGGCCGCACCCTCCTTGACCGGGTTGTCGTACGAACCCTGACCGACGCAGTGTCCCATCAGGTTGCCCTCGTTGTCGAGGTCGCTCACCGGATCGTTCGGGTTGATCTGGACCATCCTGTAGCCGTCGCCGAGGTCGATTGCGTTGTAGTCTGGGTACTTGTAGAGGCTCGGGTGCCCATTCTTTTCCATCTGCTCGGCGAGCTGGCGGTGCCATTCGGCGGAGGCCTCCGCCGCGGCATCGATCGTCTTGTACTGGAAGATGTCGAATCTGGGGGTGTTCTGCATGTTCTGGGCCCAGTCCCGGATCTCGGCCACCTCATCACTCATGGTGTCCAGCGATGCCTGCAGGGACGTCGGTGGCAGCTTTCCATCGGCTATCATCTGGACTGTCGGGGCCACGCTGTCCCGAAGCCTGTAGGCCAGCCACTTCTGCAGCTTCGGTGGTATGCGGCGGCCAGGTGACATGACGAACCGTATGACCTCGTCTGGGACGTTGCCACGCTTCAGGTACTCGATGGCCTTCTGCGGATCCACCGCCTTCGCCGCCACCTTGAACATGATCGAGTCCAGCCTGTCCGCCAGGTCTGGGGCTCCACGCAGGTCCATACGCTCGGAGAGCTCGGACATGCGAGGGGTGAGCATCGAGAGCCGGACGTTTCGCCCGATCGCACCAGCACCACGCAGCGAGTTCCTGAGCGTGGCGATGTGGTCGGTCATCCTCTTGGCTTGTTGTAGGGTGAGCTGGCTCACGTGTGCCTCCTCGGGTGGGACTCCCAGCTTCTCCGCCATGAAGGCGTAGGCCTGCTCCCTCGTCATGGGGGCATCCGGTCCGACGTAGAGCTTCTTCATCAGCTTGGCCACGGTGTCACGCATCGTCTGGGTCTCGCGATCGGCCGGGGTCATCGAGGCCCGCTGTGCCTGGTACTCCTGGACCCTCTGGATGAGGGCGTTGCACTCTTCCACGCCGAAGTTCCCGATGTGGGCCTGTTCCTCCGTGAGGCCAAGGGTCCGCTGCATCCAACCGTATGCCTGACGCCTGTTCATCGATGCGTTCGGTCCCTGCCACAGAGAATCGAAGGCGGAGTGGGCGGCCATCCTGGCGTCCTTCTCTGCCCTCGTTCCCGGCCTGGTGACTCCTGTTTCCACCTCTTGCTGTGATCGTGGCTCCGGCAGCGTCCGATCTCGCTCCAAGCGATTCCAGTACTCGTCGGACCACGGATCATCCGCAGGATCTACCTGGGCGATGCGATCGATCGCGTCGGCGAGATCGTGAAGTCCCAAGTGGTCCATCCTCGATGCGATGCGGATGAGCTCGACTACCATCCCCCACCCTCCTCGTCGAAGCCATCCGGGAACCAGTCGGCCGGGATCTGAGAGATCTCGACATCGTTCGGGGAGAACTTCACGTCCGGCCGCTTCGTCCAACTGTACCCGCCCCCGTGCTCGTAGATGTGGGCCGGGATGTCCACGTGGTACCCCTGCCGACCATCGTGCACGATCAACCAAGCGTGATCGTCACCCTCTGCTCCGCCATCGGCGATCTGGACGTCGGGGATCGAACCGACGATGACCGATGCCATCGCCTCGGATATGCGATCGCAGATTCCACCGCTTCCGAGCTCGAAGTCGAGACCGTCGGCATCCTGCTCCCACTCGTCGTACACGGACTGTGCGGCCGCTGCGAGCTGGGGCCTCAGTGCCTGGATCATCTTCCCGAGCTGAGACGGTCGTGGCTCCTGGGTGGTGGGAGGTGACGGGGCCTCCACTCGATCGCCGATGATGGCGTCGAGCCTGTCGACCAGGTCGTGTTGCCCCTCCTCGTCCATCTCCTGTGCCAGCCGCATCATCCCGATCGTGGTCTTCGCCTGGCGTAGCCTCCGATCCCAGATGGGGTCCATCTCCCCGCTGGAGATGGCATCGAACGTCCCCTGGTAGTCCGTCCCCATGTCGTCAGAGAACCCGTAGTAGTCCGAGAACACGTTGGGGGACTGCGACCTCGTGTTCGGGCTGTGGGCCAAGTTCTTGGCCGTGTCGATGGGGATGATCAGGTCCCGCCAGTCCTTCGCATCCTGGAACTGCTTCATGACGGAGAGGATGGTCTGGAACTGAGGGTGTTCCTGGACGAGCTGTTGGAACCTGGCGTGCTTGTAGATGTCCGAGTTCGTGATCTGAGAGTTGATCCTGCCGAGTTCTTCCACACGCTCGTACTCGTCTGATCCTCCATACCCCCACCCACCATCTTCATCCTCGACCTCTTCCTCTTCGTCCACGGGTATGAGCTCTCGCTCGATCTGAACCGCTTCGTCCAGCCTGGTGAGGAGGTCCTGGTTCGGCTCGTCCCAGTAGTCTGGAATCTCGGAGATTCCGACAGACCTGGCGAACTGCCCCATCGTGTACTCGGGAGCGTACCTAGCGATGGTCTGCGGGGTCTGGCGGATGGCATACTCGAGTCCCTGGATCTGCTCCTCGATGGGTTTCTCGGAGAGGTCATCCGCGAGATCTCCCTCCATCGGATGGTAGTGGTTCAGGTGCCCATTCACCCACCACCAGAGCACGTTGTGAGACACGCTGGCGAGGTACTTCGCCAGTTGTTCGGCCTCTGCCTCCAGCTTCGGACGGAGGGTGGTGTTGTGACGCAGTCGTCTGACGTTGGCGTCATCCTCCAGGTATTCACCCTCCTGCACCCTGCGATCCTCATCCTCCATCGAGTACAGGTGATGGAGGGTCTCGTAGAACTTCTCGTAGGCTGCGGGAAGTGCGACCCACCAGTCGTCGTTGGATCGGAACTCGCTTCCGCCGGACAGCGTGGTGAAGTACGGCTGTTGCTCGGCGTCTGGATCGACGCCGAACGTGTGCTGGACGGCACCGGGGGCTTCGGAGACATCGAGTTCGGAGATCTGGTTCCAGTACGGCGACGATTCTGTCACCGATCGCAACAGTTCCGATTCGCTGGGATCATTCGGCTTCGGTGGATCGAGGGTGAAGAGCGGAGGCGTGACCCATCGTCCCGCCCCTGAGGGCGGATCCACCTGAGCCACGATTCGGAATCGATCAGCAGGACCTGCCATTCGACACCCTCCTGGCACCCCTACGCATCGTACCGGTCAGTCCGTACTGGAACTTCCTGGATCCATCTCCACCGAACTGCACGGTGATCTGGTCGGCCGTCCATCGGTACTTCCTGAGGTCCTTGATGTCCGCCGTGCCCTCCGTCGTCTTCTCCAGCAGGGTCACATGTGGAAGGAAGTCGTAGTCCCTCTCGAGATGGTGCCCAACTTTCTTCTCGATGGTCTCGATCAGGTCGGCGTAGAAGCACGACCCACCCATGACGGTGACGTTGGCCACCAGCGTCTTGACGTCGTTTCCCATCACTCCGACCTCGGTCAGTCCGCACTTGATCGGTGGAGTGCGAGTGCAGACTTCCTCGATCGCATCGAGCACCTGCCTGCGTTTCACGGGCGTGTCGATTCCCTCCGTGACGTAGAGCACGGTCATGTGAAGGTCATCGGCGAGGCCATCTATGTGTCGCAGCTTCTGGCGTGCTTCGGCTGGCAGCCAAGTGGCGACGAAGACCCTGCCGTCTCCGGGGATGTTTGGCATGAGACGCTTCGCCTCCCGGTACCATATGAGTTCACCCCGTCCTTCCGGTCACCATCGGAGATCGCTCAGGCGGTCGGCAGGGTCGCCGGACGCGTAGCCATCTGCTGCTGCTTCTGCTTCTTCTCCTGCAGCAGTCTTCGCTTCTCTTCCACTCGGGCCGAGGTCTCATCGTCGAGGCCCTGCATCTCCTCGTCGATTCCGGTCTCCTCCTGCTCGAGATCGTCGTCTCCGCCGCCGATCCCGCCGGGGGCGTATCCGCCGATCTGAGAGGTCAGTCGCCTCGCGAGCTGATCCACGCCGGACGCTTGCCTGGCGAGACCGGCCTCGTCCATCTCGTTGGCGACCTCCGCCATATGCTTGATCAGGTCCTGCATGTCAGGTCCCTCCTGTCACGGGCCCTATCTCAGGGCACGGATCGATTCCAGCAGTTCCTCCACGGAATCCCGGGAGTACAGGAACACGTTTCCGACCTCGGTGGCATTTCCCCTGGTCAGCGGGAAATCCACATGATCTTCCGACACGTCGTGGGCCATCGCCTTCGAGATCCTGAACTTCCTGGCACGGGGGCTGTCGTAGTACAGCCTCACGAACCTCGGACCCGATGCCGTCAGGATGGTGGCATCGATGCCCCGTATGTCCTGCCTGAGCGTGCGTGATACGTCGGCCCCGAGTTCCCTCGCCACGCTCACGAAGTGCACGTCTCGAACGAGGGAGGGGAACGCACGGATGACCCTCGCCGTTATGCCAGCCAGCGTGCGGTCGTCGAGCTCCGACAGGAAGCGAGCGTTGCGTCGCTCGTAGCCATCGATGTACTCGGCGAGCGTCGGCACCCTCCCGAGGTCGACCATCGTCCCGTGGAAGGCTATGCTCATCATGGGAACGCACCCAGCACGCTCCATCGACCTCATCCCGCCGGACTTCGATGCGACTGCATCGAACGGATCGTCCCCGAGGACGCGTTCTATGCTGTCGCTGGTGACCGTCGGCATGTCTCCGTCGAACAGGTCGCACAGGGGCATCGATTTCGCCAGTCGGTACCACATTCGGCATCACCACCGATCAAGTTCGATGTCGGTGCAGGTTCACCCTGTTCCGACGACGCACGGTATAAGGCGATCATCGAGAATGGAGGACGAGCGACAGTGAGAATCGTCGAGAACCGAGTGGCCTACATCGATGCCGATGCGGAACTGTCCCCCGTCGACCACCTCTACGGCGGGATGAACCTCTTCAACCCCTACCTCGGGGGGATTCGCTACGATCCCGATGGCAAGATGCTGTACATCACCTGCACCCTCGACAGGGAACACAGGATCCTCGATGCGATGCTCGGGAACGTGCTCGGCACGAGGCCATTGAGCATCGTCGATTGCCAGCACGGGGTGTTTCGGAGTTGTCAGGCGGAGTCGGTGGAGATCTCGCACTGCCTCGGGATGCTGCCACAGATCAGCGTGGAGATGACCATCGACGAGATAGAGCTCTGGGACAGGGACGAACCCGACCTCCGGGCCTACAACCTCTCCGACCTCCCCACTTACATGGTCGGGAGGGTCAGGAGGGCCATCAACGCTCCGACTTCCTCGAGCGAGAAGCAGACACAGAAGGCGGTGCCCCTCACCTGGGACGACGTGAAGGTGCATAATGTGAGTCTCATTATGGATTGGTCCGAACACTTCGAGGACCTCGGCCAACACACCCTGTCCCTCCACCTGACGATCCACCGGGATGGAAAGATGGAGGCGAAGCAGGTGGTCGTCTTCACGGAATCGATGTTCGATGAGGATCCAGCATCGCCGGAGATCATCGAGAACTTCAGCGGACGCATCCGGTTCGCCGAACCGGATGCCGACATACCTTATCTGGCGGCTTTCGGGGTGAAGGGCACCAAGGACGATGAGGAAGATCACCCGTCCGTCCCCGTCAAGTTTCGCCTCGGTCGTGACATAGAGATCTGGATGGCGGGTCCAGAGATGACGGACGTCACGTACGTCGACTCCATGATCAAGCTGCCAAAGCGTGGGGCAGATCCGAACGACGAGTCCCCATCGACCGACGAGGACGAAGATGATGTCCTCCGCTATCGACTCTACTATGGGGGGAGGATCCGACTCGGGAAGTAGGCGGAGAAGGTGCCAGCGGTACGTCCTTGGAAGAGTATGGCGACGAATCACGACACCACCGACCGAGGGGGTCAAACCCATGGCCGAAGACACTGGAATGCAGATCAGGAAGATCGAAGCGAAGTGCAGGGTCATCGCAGCCGACCTGGAAGCCAGGGGGCTCAGTCCCGAGCACGACACCATGATCGCCATCGCGGATTCGATCCGCGGCCAGGTCAGGACGGCCCAGTGGGAGATGTCCCCGATGACTGCCCCCGGCGGCGGTGGTATGGGAGTCGGCGAGCTGGCCGATCTCGGTTCGGACGGAAATCCCCGTCCAACCGAGGAAGAGATCATGGCTCGGCAGCCCGCCCCCGGCAGCAGGCTGGATCCATCGAGGGCCCAGCAGCCAACGGAGACGAGCGTGCGTAAGTGGTTCGTGCGACTGAGCGACATCATGGCCGAAGACGAGAACGACCTCAAGACCAAGATACAGCCCATCGCAGCCGAGCTCGGTGCAATGATCGCCGACTACGGCGAAGAGAAGCCGAGGACCCGCCTGAAGCAGGGCGGCTGAACGCCCCCCGAATCGCAAACCCATGGAGATACTGGCCGCAGCCATCGCCTGCGTCGCAGTGGCCGTCGTCGTGGCGGCGTTCGTCCTGTCGGCGGCCGTACGCAGGCTGGCGGCGGCCGTCTCGTCCGTGCAGATACATGTGGAATCCGGCCCGGAGGTGCGGTCCGCCAGGCCGATAACCGCACATAACCTTCCAGACCCTCCGAGGTCGATCAGATGGGACGATCCCGGGGAGGACGTCGAGAGGGCCAGGCTCGAGATACAGAAGATGGCGTTCAACGTTCCGCCGCTGATCCCCCTCGGAGGGGATGCGGTGGAGAGGACGAGTGATCTCGACGTGGAGGAGATCTCCAGAGGGATCCCGAACGGAGCGGCCGACAGATGAGCCAGGAGATCACTGGACGTGCCTTCAAGAACGTGTCTGGAAGCCCGATCCTGATCACCGACGTGGCCACGATCGAGATCCCGCCAGATGGCACCATCAGCCTGGTGGACTATCCGATTCTCGAGCGGTCCACCCACCTCAGGAAGTTCATCTCGCTGAACTATCTCATCGAGGATCCGGCCAGAGGGGCCCTCGTCGGCCCGGCCGCCAAGGTCACCATGCAGTCCGTCCCGGCCGCCGCCCAGCAGCGGGAGCTCTCGGAAGCCGAGATCTTCAGGATCGCCGACAGGGTGGCCAAGGCCCTCGTTCCCACCCTGGATCGGATCGGGACGGCGGCATCCACACCGAGCATCCAGGACATCACCGATCGACGGTCGGAGAAGCCCAACTGGGAAGCAGATCGGGCCGACATAATCGACCGGGCGATCAGGACGATAGGGCCCACGACCGAGAACTTCGGGGAGCTGCCGGAGGTCGCACCGGGGG
>Ga0172362_10006174_pt1 | contig 10318 bp, 7 predicted proteins | sample LakKivs1_kivu2a2_FD_114534 | JGI IMG/M metagenome (GOLD analysis project Ga0172362, IMG submission 114534) | Sediment microbial communities from Lake Kivu, Rwanda - Sediment s1_kivu2a2 | ecosystem: Environmental > Aquatic > Freshwater > Lake > Sediment | place: Rwanda: Western Province, Lake... | reverse complement strand
GGCTCTAGGCAGCCTCATTGAGCAGCCGCACGGTGAGATAAACATACCTGTATACCTTGCCGATTCAGTTATCACTCCGTACAAGGGCAGCGATATGTTCACTGGTGGAATCTATCATGCAAAGACTTCAGTCAAAGTATTCGAAATTCCCCAGGAAGTGGTGAGCAGAGAAAGGATAGACGACTTCTGTAGGCTTGCGGAAGAGAGTATTCGTGACGATATTGACCCCGCCGTGTTCCTGAAACAAGCTCAAGAACGCTTGAAGCTTAGCCCGGAAGAGTTTGATAAAGCCAGCTTATCACTCCAGTCAACTTACGAAAGCCTTTCCATCCTGCATAAGGGCAAACTTGATGGGATATGGGCACGCATTATTAAAAATGCCTTCGCCCCTATTTTTGCTGGACAGTTTGATTTCGTGGTTGGTAATCCTCCCTGGGTTAACTGGGAAAACTTGCCTGACGGCTACCGCAATGAAAGCATGAGGCTCTGGAAAGAGGAAGGCCTGTTCCCCACACGGGGTATGGATACTATTCTAGGGAAAGGCAAGAAAGACATTTCAATGCTTATGACGCATATTGCTATGCGTTCGTATCTGAAGAACGGTGGCAAACTTGGGTTTGTTATCACTCAGTCGGTGTTCAAGACTGGAGGTGCAGGGCAGGGGTTCCGGCGCTTTATATTGGGTGACGGCACTTTAATTAAGGTTCTCCACGTTGATGACATGACTGAACTTCAGCCTTTTGAAGGCGCCTCAAACAGGACAAGCCTAATTGTTATCCAAAAGGATGCTGAGACCACTTATCCAGTTTCTTATACCTACTGGAAAAAGGTCGCTAAAGGGCGTATAGGTTTTGATAGCGAACTCCAAGAGGTATTAGCTAAAGTCCAAAGGAAAAACTTCGTCGCTACGCCGGTGAATGTGAAGGATAAGACCTCTGCCTGGCTCACTGGTAGACCAACAGCGCTAAGGGCAATTAGGAAAATCCTGGGCAAAGCAGATTATGAAGCTCATGCCGGAGCTTATACAGGTGGAGCTAACGGGGTTTACTGGCTAGAGATTTGGGAGAAAACGACTGACGGGCTACTAATGGTGACCAATCTAACCGAGGGGCAAAAAAGAGATATTCCTAACGTGCCCCTTACGGCTTTAGAGCCAGACTTGATTTATCCACTACTCCGGGGTAGAGATGTCAAGCGCTGGCAGGCTCAGCCTTCCGCTTGGATTCTAATAGCTCAAGATGTCCAGAAGCGGCTGGGCATAGACGAGAAAGAGATGCAGCTTAACTACCCCAAGACGTGGACTTATCTCAAACAATTCGAGGCGGCATTGGGCCAACGGAAGGCAAGAGGAATAAGCGACATGGTTGAACAAGGTGCTCCCTTCTACACAATGTTCGCAATCAGCGATTATACTTTTGCCCCATATAAGGTGGTATGGCGAGAGCAAGCATCGTCTTTGACCGCGGCCGTAACAGGCAGCCATGAAGGTAAGGTGATAATCCCTGACCACAAACTTATGCTGGTAGACTGTAAGACAGATAAAGAGGCTCATTACATGTGTGCCGCTTTCAATTCTAGCCCTACGATATTTGCTGCAAGATGCTATACAGTAGAAACACAGATAGATACACATATCATTGAGAACGTCAATATCCCTAAGTTTGACCCTCATAATGGCCTTCACCTGAAACTTGCTGGGCTCTCTGAGAAAGCGCATCACTTAGTAGCAGCTGGTGAGGATAAAGCTCTCAGTAAAGTGGAAGAAGAAATAGACCATCTTTCTGGTGAGCTATGGGGCTTGAGTGAGGACGAGTTAGCAGAGATAAAGAAGTCGCTGGGCGAGATCAGTTAAATCCCCTCCTTTAGCCGAAGTTAAATTTCCTCCAGTTCTGAGACTAGCTGCATCACTGAACAAAACTGACGATTGTGCAATCCTCCCCTCTTAGCGGTGAGTTTAATTCTGAGTGTCGCATGCTCTCCAAAGGAGCATGTGCTACTGGGTAAAGATATTGGGCGCGTCTACTACCCGGCGTTGTTCAACCAATACGTCGCACCGATTTTAAGCTTTTGCCTCACAATTCTTCGGTTGTTTAGCTTCAGCTGTGGGCCAAGATAGTTGAAAGCACAGTCAGATTGTGTTAATGTGTTTCGGGGGTGATGTCATTGGCAATGAAGACTATTGCGACGCTAAACTTCAAAGGCGGGGTCGGGAAAACGACCATGGCTTGGCTCCTTGCCAACTACCTAGCAAAAGAAAAAGGTAAGAAAGCACTACTTATGGATATGGATGCTCAGATGAGCTTGACACTGGCAATCACCCTGCAAGAAAGAACCGGAAAGCTGAACCCCGTGTTTCAGACGTGGTATGAGGGGCGTCATATTAAAAAGGAAAACACCATCCTTGATGGATTGGACGCATATGATAGATACGCAAGGGGCAGAGGTTCTTTTGATTTCCCGGTAGGCGCTGACTTTATTTTCAGCCAGCTTCATCCAAACCTCGGATTCGTTCCGTCTGTCTCAGATCTGTACTGGCTTGAGCTTGAAGTCTTTGACCGCGATGCGACCAGAACTTATATTAAAGATTTGTTGACGCGGGTAAGCGTATTTTTGAGGAAAGAGTATAATTACGAGTATGATTATTGCTTCCTAGATTGTCCGCCTTCTTTCAGCCTCTTATCTTACTCTACCCTGTGTTGCTGCGGTCTTGTTTTGTTGCCTGTTAACCCTGATGTTTTTGCCGCACGCGGCGTTGAAATTATGCTCGAAGGGTTAAAGCTAAAAATAGCACCTTACCCCCTCCCCAAAGTGCTGGCTTTTATGAACAAGGCAAAGACTTGGGGAGGAGCGCCTACCTACGAAACATCTTTTTACTTAGACGAAGTCCGGCGAGTTTGTGACCAAACGGTGACTAGGCTACAACTTCAGGTCAAAACCGCTGACACATGGATACCTGAAAGAGTAGACATCAAGAGGGCTATTCCGAGAGGGGAAATCCCAAGACAATTCATGCCGCATTTTGCTGCACTTTGGGACGAGATAGAAAAGTTTATATAGGGAGTCTTCACACTAATGAATGCTGAACTCGATAAGATTCTCAAAAAGGTGGAACGGTGCAGTGTACTTTTACAGGAGATTGTTCAAGACTTGGACAAGCTTAACACAGAGGGCACAGCTAAGAAAAGAGAGCACAAACAAAGACGCACCTTCCGACCTGAAGAACATAGCACTCTTTATTCCTTGCTCCTGGAGGAGTGGAAGAAAGGTGACCACCATGCGGTCGCTAGGCAGTTGGAGCAAATGAGCACAGAAGAACTCCGTGCGTTCGCTCGGGCAAATCGTCTACCGGTCAATCAAAAGGCAACAAAAGAAGTCATGATCAAGGAATTCCAAAGCCTTCTTGCACAAGCTACTGTCATAGGGTCGCCTGTCTTCATTCAGCCCAGGGAGCGGCCAACAAACCTCTAGCATTCACTCGCGTCTTAAGTCCCGTGAGCTTATGGCAGCTTGTTTTGACTCAAGCTCTGCCTGAGGCGATTAAGGGACGGGGTAGTCGAGAAATGCGCTAGGTGGGTATAACCGGAATTGACCTAGCTGTATAGGATGACATGAGTCTGGAAATCAGCCAACATCCTCCCCCCATCCAAATGGGTTGCGCGTAAGATTCCGAAGCGTGCGTGAACGTTCCGACTCCTCATATTCGCGTTGTATCTTCCACATACGCTGTAACGCAGTACGCTGGGCACTTGTCTGCCATGGTGGCATTTCCAACAACTCTACTAGTTCGTTGATGGCAGGGGCAGACTCCCAACCAGCCTCCATCTGCAACCATAGACGACCGAACCGATCGAACACAATTCTGAGTCGGTTAGCATGGGCTCCGCAACTGGGTATGCGGGCTTCTCTCCACCCCGTGCTGTGCAGGACTCCGCCATCCGCATCCTCAACAGTGGCTTGGTATTGCGCTGATTCACCGAAAGAAAGCCGTAAAGTTGTGCTAATGTACGGTGCAGTCGGCCTCCATGGAAGTCGAAAGTATGGGACGTATTCAGTCTTCTGCTCACCCGAAGCTTGGCGCAGGTGCAGGACCACTCTGCACGGCAACCGATTAACATATAAGGGCACATAATCCTCTCTCGCCGTGTAGCTGGCAGCGAGAGCCACTGCCGTGAGCTCAGGCTCTGAGAAAGCCGGGAATAACTGAGAGGCTGCAACCACCCTGTCTGCCCCAAAGATTTTTTCCAGCCGTTGACAGATGGAAGGTATCCTCGTAGTGCCACCAAACAAGAGCACTTTGTCGACATCGCCGGCCATGTCATGTTCTCGTAGTTGCCAAACCGTTCGCCTTATAACACCGTTCGAATTCTCCTCGAGGATCTCTCCCATGGGTGGACCACCTGAGGTTCGCTTCCATATTAGTTTTGCTTGCTGATAGGCCTGCATCATCATCTGGACTGTTTGTTCGATGAACCGTTCCGTCTTCAACATCGTCTCCATGTCCAACCAACTCAGTTTGACACCCCCTGGCAGACTTTGGCCCGGGCCGGAGGGATTGAGGCATACCTGTTCCTTGGCCAACCGAAGTAAGTTAGGAGGGCCATCATAGTTGAGTTGCTTCGAAAGTCTTTCGTCTATGTCCATTCCACCGAGCAAGGGATTGCCGTCCGCAGCATAGACGATAAGACGCATGGTATCGTGCTCTCGTTCTACCGTCGCTAGGGCGCAGTCAAAGGAGCCGCCTCCAAAGTCATAAACAAGGTAGGAGCCTTCATCTAGCCGTCCCAAGGAGTAAGCCAGTGCTACGTAGAGGAGAGGTTCTTCTGTAACCCAAGTCACTTTGCCACGAAACCCAAGACGTGAGAAGATATTGACCATATCCCGGCGGTAAATGAAATCGCTGTGCACAGGACACGCTGCCCTCAACTCCAACGGCATATCCTGCAGTCCCGCCCGCTTTAGGGCTTCACTGATAATCGCCGAAATAATTTCGCCTACAGGAAAAGACTTCCCCCACAGTTCGAAGCACCGCTTATCGGGATTGAACTCAGGAGGCCATCGCGTCCATTGCGGCAGTTGCGTCTTCGGCATACTCTCCAGTGTTTGCCGCACAGATGGGTCAGAGGCCAGTGCCCAGCGTTTGATATTTCGCATCACTTTTATATTAGGTGCATCCTCTTCAATCGCATCGGCATCCTCTCCCACGGCACATATGCCTACTTGCCCACCCGGCGCACGCTCAAAGGCTACCACGGAGGGCATCGTTGGCGTCCCGCCCTTGCCAATCATCAGCGGGTCTGGCAAACCCCGCACTTCAGGATCCCATGTCGCAACCCTCGTATTAGTAGTGCCAAAGTCAACCCCTACAATCATTGACTTTTATGTTCCTGTCGGACAGTGCGAGCCTTGAGCAGAACCAAGTCACCATGCTGGTCACCACGGACAAGCACTCCTGGCGCCACAATGACCACAGGTGCTCCCTGCTCCACATTCTCATCGGCTTGATGGAGCCGAGCATCGTAAGAGACCTCCTGTCCCACACGGCCCAATACTTCAGCACCGCCCCCTTGCAAAGCTAGAGACAGTCCAGCCTCCAAATCAGCCATGAGTTCAACTGATTTTCTGTCTTTCTGTGATATCATCTGCAAGGTTTCCCCGATCGCGAGCAGCATATCGCGCCGTATTTCGAGCCGGGACTCCTCTCGCCGCCGAGCGAGTTGCTGATGAAGGTCGTCAGCGTTCCGGCGAACCCTCTCTATTTCTGACTGCGTATCTGATAGCTGTGCCTCAAGGGTTTCCACCTCGCTACTCAGTCTTTCTTCCAGTTGCCTTCGTGTTTGGAGAATCTCCTCTACAGCAACACCAACTAGCTTCGCAACGAGGGGATCAGCCAGTGGTTGGTCTTGTTTCCTTAAGGCTGACCGAAATTCATCTAGCATTCGATGATGGAGTGGTTCTGCTGCACTACCGAGCAACACTGCGGCAACTAACAGAGACCTCAAAAGAACCGGACGATTGGCTTGTTGTCTGGTGTCCCACTCCCTACGGAGAGCCTCTACAACTCCGTCAGCAGGGATTTGTCCGTCGACCGCCAATAGAGCAAGGTATTCAAACAAGTAGCCGCGGTCCTTCTCATTAGCGGCCTGTAACACGAGGTGATAGTACTCTGGAGTACCCGCTAGAAACGCCTCGCGAACCACCTGTTTCCAAAAGGGTCTGGATATTGTCTCAGGGAGTGCTTCAGCAAGACTCCGTAGTAGTTCCACAGCCGCTCCTGTTCTTGTCCGCAGCGAGGTAACCAAACCGCGGACAACTTCTTGTACCGCCCGGTCACTTTTCTGGATGATAGATATTAAGGCTGGCAGAAACTTCTTGGCAAGTGCCTTATGTCTTGGCTGACCAAAAAGATCGGCAGTGAATTCGGCGAGGTTTCTAGGTAAGGTCTGCACGGAATCAGACAACGAACTTTCGCCCCACCGATTTGATAGCTGCGTAATAGCTTCTACCCAAGTCGTTAGTGCCTGCGCCGAAGGTGTCCGTTTACCTTGAAGCACGGCACGAAGGCCACTCAATAACCGCTGGAACGTCCCTTCAACCGTTCCAGCAGACAAAAAGTCCAAGATATCCAGAACGACTTGTGCGGGAATATTTCCTGGCGGCACAATATCGACGGGTGCGAGTAACCATTCTATCCACTCTCTTGAGGAAGCCGGCTTGCGCTTTTTGGGGCGTTGTCCACTTGGGGTAACGTGCCTCGAAGGAGTAGGAGTTTCTTCAGGGACATCGTTGGCATTTCCAGCCAAGGTATATAATCCGGCCTTCACTTGGAAGTACGGGGACTGCTTCACGAGAGGCTGAATGCGCTTCCACCATGTGCTCCACTTCACGTCGCGTAGAACACGCTGCTGGAGACGTACTTCAATATCCCTGGGCCTACCAGTCCCCCCGGCATCTGACAGCACAGCTGCGACCAATCTCAGCGGCGCATTATTCACCCAGCTATATGCAGTTTCGGGACTATTCCACAGGGTGGCCTCAAGCCCATCGTTCGGCAGCCTACTGAGTGATCTCAAAGCGATCTCTCTCGCCATCCGGTGCCTTGGTCGATCCCGAAAATCAGCCAGCACCCATTGGCCATCGTCTTCGAGTGCTGAAATTCGGCCTACTCCCCTTTCCCTATGGTATACGAAGGCATTGACCTCGACCTCATTCTCTTTCATGTCTTCCTCGGCGAATTTTCTTCTCGGCTCTCTTTGAGGACCACCTATATAAAGAAGTCTTTCTACCGTGGTCTATTTTACCCTTTTCTGAAACCCATAAACAAGACCACTGTTTTTGGAGCATCTAGGTAACAAAATAGCGATTTGTTCAACTCCGGTAACTTTTGCCCCTTCTGTAAAATTGGAGGAAGCAATTGCATCCCTCTCTTCCAACGGCTCTTTATGCTATAATTACGTCGGCGCATTCTTCTGGTATTTGCCTGATTAATAACTAATATGGAGGAGAGGACCGGGGATGAACTCATTGGATGCCGTGACCATGGGTGAGTCAATGATTGCCTTTGAAGCTTTAGATTACGGCCCTCTCAGGGAGGCGGAGCTTTTCCATAAGTGGGTGGGTGGTGCTGAAGACAACTTCGCCATAGGCTTGGCCCGTCTTGGTTTTAAATGCGGCTGGTTTTCCCGACTGGGCAATGATGAATTTGGCAGAGAAGTATTCAGAACCATCAAAGGTGAGGGTGTTGATGTCTCAAAAGTTATTTTTGACTCAGATGCCCAAACCGGTGTCTTCTTTGTTGAGAGAAGCAACCGCAGTGACTTCAAATGCTACTTCTATCGGCGTTTCTCTGCGGCAAGCAGGATATCCCCGAACGATATAGACCCGGACTACATTAAACAAGCCAAAATAATTTACCTAACCGGCATCACTTCAGTATTAAGCGAATCAGCCAATAAAGCCGTGGAAAAAATATTCCGAGTGGCTTTGAAAAATAACCAGACAATTGTCTTTGATCCAAACCTGCGCTTAAGACTTTGCAGCATTGATACCGCTCGTTCCATTCTCATCCCGCTGATGCTGAAAAGCGCCTACGTCCTACCCGGAGACGAGGAATTGAAGTTGTTGATGGACTGTCCTGAGCTACCTGAGGCGATAGAGAAAGCCCACTCAATAGGCGTTAATAATCTTGTGGTCAAAGTGGGCGCAGAAGGTGCCATTCTAGCTCGCGCTAATGAGAAACCAAAGCACGTGCCCGGTTTTAACTTGAAATTCCCTATCAGCAGCATGGGGGCAGGGGACTGTTTTGGTGCCGGATTTGTTGCCGGCCTGTTAAAAGAGCAGCCGTTAGCACAATGTGTTCGCTGGGGGAATGCCTTGGGTGCCTTCTGCCTAATGGCCTGGGGTCCATACCAGGCTCTGCCCAGCTACCAAGAGTTTCAAGCCTTCTTATCTGGCGAAAGCGGTATTTCGCGCTAGTTGCCCGATAAATATACAGACGGAGGGATTTTCATGAAAGCAAAGGACTTCAAAGGTATTATCCCGCCCATGATGACTGCCTTTACTGCCGAAGGGGAAATTTACGAAAAAGGCACCCGCGAAATTGTGGATTTCATAGTGCCTCATGTCCAGGGGTTATATCCCTGTGGGACCTACGGCAGCGGTCCGATGATGTCTATTTCAGAACGCAAAAAGGCCGCTGAAATTATTATTGACCAGACAAATGGACGAGTCCCGGTTATCGTTCACGTGGGCACGGCAGACACCAGAAATACCGTTGACCTGGCGCGCCATGCCGAGTCTATCGGGGCCAAAGCCGTTGGTGCGATTACTCCTTATTATAATAATTATAGTGAAGATGCCATCTTTATTCACTTTCAAAGATTAATCCAGGCGGTAAAAATACCGGTATTCCTGTATAACAATCCCAAGACTTCAGGCAATCCAGTTTCAACCAATCTTCTCGTCCGCCTGGCCAAGGAGGGACTGGGTGGTGTGAAAGATAGCTCTTTTGATATCATCAACTATTACCATTCGCAAATTGCGCTGCAGGGATTCCCGGAGCTGAACCTGATTATCGGCACTGAGGCTATTCTCGTGGCCGCCTTTGATGCCGGGGCCCGGGCGGCGGTTACCGGCCTAGGCAATGTTTACCCGGAACTAATCAGGAAACTCTATGATGCCTATCTGGCAGGCGACCGCAAGAAAGCGATGCAAATCCAGAAGGATGTACTTGAGGTAAGGCAGATAACTAAATTTGGCCCGACGGTACCTACCTGTCATTCAATCCTGAAAATGCGCGGCGTAGACGCTGGTTATCCTCGATTGCCATTTACACCGATACCGCCGGAAGTTGAAAAACGGGTAAAAGAGGCATTGCAGAAAAAGGGGCTATTGTAGAGACGTCATCCGATGCAGCTTCAGACACTAGGTAGCGGAATCAGGTTTCCTGGATACGGCACCTTTTCCCAGAGCAATGATAGCTGCCTGTTGACGGGTATTTACCTGAAGCTTTTCTAGGATGTTGCTCAGGTGCACCTTTACCGTGTTCTCGCTAATCCACAGGGCCTCGGCAATTTTTTTATTTGATTCCCCCTCGGCGACTAAGCTCAAGACCTGCAGTTCTCGCTTGCTGAGACCAAGTAACTCTTCCTTTTTCTCTGTTTTTCTTCTTTCCTCTAGGCGCTTAAATTCCTCAATCATCCTTGCCGCCAGTGGCGAAGATATGATGACGTTTCCGGAATATACCCGGGTGATATCTCTCACCAGTTCTTCCAACTTTATGTCCTTGGACAGAAAGGCACTGGCTCCGGCGGCGATGGCGGAAACAAGATCAACTTCCTGTATTGAATGGGTAAGGATAATGAAGCGTGCCCGTGGCATCAGTTCGTGGCATCGGTGGAGCGTTTCAAGATAGTCACACTGTGATATTTCTGTGTCCAGAAGGACGACATCTGGCTTAAATTGTCTTACTTTTTCGATGGCCTCAAGTCCGGTAGCGCAGGTGCCAACCACTTTCAGCGCAGGCTGCCCCTCCAGAAGTTTGGCCAGCCCTTCCCGGAAGACCTCTCGGGCATCTGCCATTAATACTTTTATTCTCTCCATCCGCCAGCCCCTTTTACGAGATGCCCAGGATATCAGTACACACCATACATCTTATCGCTGCAGTATGAGCTTACACTCATCTGCTAATAACGCAGGTGTATTATAAGCCATCAGGAACAGTATTACAATACCTATAATGCAAATGTATTAGTCTCTGCCTAATTCTCCCTGCCGAAAATAACACTAATAGCGTATGGCATTATCTTGGCTGATCTGCTAT
>Ga0172362_10006173_pt1 | contig 10318 bp, 12 predicted proteins | sample LakKivs1_kivu2a2_FD_114534 | JGI IMG/M metagenome (GOLD analysis project Ga0172362, IMG submission 114534) | Sediment microbial communities from Lake Kivu, Rwanda - Sediment s1_kivu2a2 | ecosystem: Environmental > Aquatic > Freshwater > Lake > Sediment | place: Rwanda: Western Province, Lake... | reverse complement strand
TGACCGCGACGACTCTCCCGGCGTTAAATTCAACGATGCCGACCTCCTGGGGATACCACTGCGATTAACCTTGTCCCCACGCACCTTACAAAGCCAGAGCGTAGAGGCAAAATGGCGCATGGAAAAAGAAGCTCAGCTCTTGCCATTGGAGGATTTGGCTGTGCAGGTTAATAGGCTGCTAGGGGAAAAATTGGGTGCATCCCGGTCGTCTTGATCTGTTACTACCTCAAACTTTTTCTGGCGATTACAACACGATTATAACCGAGAGAATCAAAGAAGGAGCCGATGGGGTTTAGGTCTGCCATTTTAGCGATCTCCAATGTTTGGCCATTCCTTTTGTAATCCATGCACCATCCGCCCAGCCTCATTATGAAATCGCATAGGGGGTCTTCTCTGAGCATCTTCTTCTGGACGGTACTAAAGACAATTACTCCAGAGTGATGCAGGAATTGCGATACTTTTCGCAATATCTTTATGCATTTTTCTTCAGGCATCGGGCAGAGAAGTCCGATCATGACAATCATATGAGCCTTGCCCAGGTCGGTTTCCCCGAAATTATGGGGCACGAATGTGAACGATTCTTCCAGGGCAAGCCTTTTAGCTTTTGCTTCCCCAACGGCCAGCATTTTAGCATCAGGGTCAATACAGTAGACGTGGACCCTTTCCCTAAAATCCGGATTTTCTGCTAAAATCTCAATCGTATCGTGCCCGGGTCCGGACCCAACGTTGAAGATCACAAACTTATCCTCATTTTTGAAATCGGCCCTTGCAATTTCCCTCCGGATGACGCCAGGCAGGTAATTCCTCAGCGCCACCAGTCTCTGGTGTATTCCTACCGCCGCTTTCGTCATTATGAAGAACTTATCGATTTCATTATCGACAGGTATCTTCTGGTAGAGGTACTCGAAGGTTTCAGCAGAACTGGGGTTTTCGGTGATTATTTGAGAAATAGTCGAATTTTTCACCAAAAACGCGAGCGTTTCTTTAGCGTCTTCTCCCCCCAGATCGGCGTTCAAGAACGCCCTCTCGAGTTTTCCAGCTATGTCTAACGGCAGGGTCGCCAGTAGATATCTTGCTTCAAAGGTCTTCAGGAATCGTTCCCTATGGTTCACATCTGAAAAAAGTGATAGCTGTGATTAAAGCCTTTTTCTCGTTTCGACTCGATAGCCATGCCCGTTGCCTGTAAAGATTGCTAACAATCTTACCTTCTGCTCACCGCTGCTGTCAACTAGTAGTTGATAATTTGCTCACCTAATCACAGGCTTGCTAGCCTAACGATCAAAATCGAGGGGTTGGAGCAAATGAGCTTAGGTAAGAGAATTAAAGAGAGGCGAAAGACCTTAGGGCTTACCCAGCAGCAGTTGGCTGAGTCACTCGGAGTAACACCTCAGCACATCTCCGTGATTGAGCAAGACAAGCGCACTCCATCCTTGTCTTCTCTTGCTAGAATGGCGGAGCAACTAGGGGTTACGGTTGATTTCCTAGTGGTGGGCAAGGAGGGCACGGTTACCAGCGTCATAACAGCAATAAAGGCTGATGAAAGACTAAACCTTAAAATCAAAAAGGCTCTCATAGCCCTAGTGGAAGAGTTATACAGGATATCACCCGCTCAATAGAGTTATGGAGCTTGGCTTACTCTGCCGCATATTTATCCAAAGAAAACTTTGCTTGTTTCAATGAGGGGGCCAACCAAAATCCGTACTGACGTGGCTTGCTTTGAAACAGTGAACCTCAGTACCGATTCGAGGAAATCATGATTACAATCAGAGGGTCAATTTCTCAAACTGGCGCCCAGTTCTTGATGTAGTCTAGCGAGCATCTGTTCTTGGGTTTGGTCAACTTCCTCATCGGTCAAGGTATGGCTGGGCGATTGGTAAACAATCCTTATGGCAAAAGATTTCTTGCCCTCGGGTATTTGCTCACCTCGATAAAGGTCAAAGAGAGTTACCTTTGCCACTAGCGGAAAGCTTTGGATTATTTCTGCCACTCTTTTATAGTTCGCTTGCTCGTCCACCACTATGGCGATATCTCTGGAGACACTAGGGAACCGTGAGATAGACCGGTACTCCTTTGCCTCGGTAAGCTTGGTCAACAGTTTCTCCATGTCAATTTCTATGAGGCAAATAGTATTAGAAAGCCCAAAGGCTTGCGCCACTTTAGGATGTAGCTCGCCAAGAATGCCTATTTTGTCATCTTCAACGATTATGTTAGCCTCTTTTCCTGGGAATAGAGTTTCATCATCGCTATTCTCAAAACTCGCTTTCAGCCCCAATTGGCTCAGGATATTTTCCACCGCCCCTTTGGCATCAAAGAAATCGAGTGGCTCTCTGTCAGCTTGCCAGGATAATTCTGCCCTTGCGCCGCTGAGCACAGCACAGAGCATCTCCTTTTCTTGGGGTAGCTCTCTTCCTTCTTGAGATTGCTTCCCCTTCGTTTCACTCAGGGTCGCAATGACGTGATGGTGCTGCGGCAAGAATACCTTGCCGATTTCAAAGAGCCTTATGCCTGATTGCTCAAATTTTTGGTTATGTGCTAGCGTGGTCAGAAGACCAGCCCGCAAGCTGGTACGCAGGTATTCCTGTTCCTTCGTCATAGGATTAGCCACCTTTAACGGTGGAAGTTTCAACTCAAGCTTTGGAGAGAGTTTCTGCAGCTTTTCCAGGCTGACCAAGGAATAAGTTAATATCTCTTGAAAGCCAAAGCCAGTCAGAATATTGCGTAGTTTATCTTTGAGATTGCTTTGCTGGGCTGCTGGTGATGATTTTGATTTTTGTGGAGGCAAAGGAGAACTAAGCCTGGTAATTGGGATTTTTTCATAACCGATGATGCGGACTATTTCCTCCACGAGGTCAGCAGAGCATTTAATGTCGCTGCGCCAATAAGGCACAGACACCGAAATCTGCGAGCCTGAATCCCCCTCGTGACACTCAAAATCTAGAGTTTTTAATACCTTAAGGATTTCATCAATACTGACCTTTAGACCTGAAAGGCGCTCCACCTCTCGAGCGGTCAGTGATATGAGCTTTGGTTCTGATTTCCCGGGATAAACATCAATTATGCCCTTGGCTGCCCTGCCACCGGCTAGCTCCAGTATCAGTTGGGTAGCACGTTTCAATGGCAGTGGTGGAAGCTCGCTATTAAGCCCTTTGTCAAAGCGAATCGAGGCCTCGCTTTGAAATTTAAGATGGCTACAGCCTCCACGAATGGTAGCTTGGTTAAAATTCGCTGACTCTAAGAGGATAGTATCAGTCTTGTCCGTAACTTCGGAATCCAGGCCACCCATGATTCCAGCAACAGCGACAGCCTTTTCTTTATCGGCAATAACTAATATATCTGGGTTAAGAGTGCGCCCTGAGCCATCGAGAGTAGTTATGGTTTCACCGTTTCCAGCCCTGCGAACAATAATTTGTCGGCCCTTAAGCTTATGATAATCGAAGGCGTGAAGGGGCTGACCATATTCCAGCATCACATAATTAGTAACATCAACCACATTGTTAATAGGACGCATGCCGCAGCTATTCAGACGCTGCTGGAGCCAGCCTGGGGAAGGAATTATCTTGACTCCGGCAATCAAGCTAGCACAGTATCTAGGGCATAGGTCGGGCTCCACTATATCGACGGAGGCAAAGGAATCTATTGATGCTTCCGGTTCTTCATAGTGAATTTGGGGCAACCGAATTAGTTGATCGGTTAAGGCGGCAACTTCTCGGGCAATGCCAATCACAGATAAGCAATCTGGGCGGTTGGGTGTTACATCCAAGTCAAAAATTACATCGCCTAGATAAGCGCCGAGAGGTGCACCTATTGGTGCCTCCGGTGGCAATACCAAAATGCCTTCGTGACTATCAGAAATCCCTAGCTCCTTCTCAGAGCAGACCATGCCCTGGGAAACGACGCCGCGAATTTTAGCTGGCTTTAGCACTATAGCCTCCCCGGTGTGAGGATCTATAAGCCGGGCTCCAATATGGGCAAAAGTCACCCTCTGACCAAGGCCGATATTTGGGGCACCACAAACCGTGGTGACTTGCTTAGTGCCGAGGTCAACCGTAGCTAGCTTAAGCCGATCAGCATTAGGATGAGGATTTAAAGCTATTACTTTCCCTATCACTACATTATCCCAGGCACCCCCTGTAGTCTGTAGGCCTTTGACTTCCAGGCCAGCCATGGTTAGCCTTTCGGCCAGTTCTTTGGGAGCAAGTTTTAGGTCAACATAATCCCTGAGCCATTTAAGAGAAACTTTCATACTGTCACCTTAAAATTCAAAACTGCTTCAAAAACCTGAGGTCGTTTCCGTAAAAGAGGCGAATGTCATCAATACCATAACGGAGCATGGGTATACGCTCAACTCCCAACCCGAAGGCAAAGCCGCTATAAATCTCAGGGTCGATATCCACGCGTGCTAGGACGTCGGGATGCACCATCCCCGCCCCCAGTATTTCAATCCAGCCACTGTAACCACATAGTCCACAGCCAGTCCCATGGCAAGCTGAACACCCGATGGCAACCTCCACCCCGGGTTCCACAAAAGGAAAGTAATCGCAGCGAAAGCGCACCTTCCCTTCCTCACCGAAAATACAGCGGCAAAATTCAAACAAAGTGCCTTTTAGATCAGCTAGGGTGATGTTCTTATCCACGGCCAGACCCTCGACCTGATAAAACATAGATTCGTGAGTAGCATCAGTCGCTTCATATCTGTAAACTCGCCCTGGTACTATGGCTCTTATTGGTGGGCGTTCCTTCTCCATCAGTCTAATTTGCATTGGGGAAGTGTGCGTGCGCAAAAGTCTAGCTTTCCCTCCCATATCAACATCTATCCACAGGGTAGCAAACATATCTCGCGCTGGATGATGTTGCGGAATATTTAAGGCTTCGAAGTTGTAGTAATCCCACTCCACGTCAGGCCCCTCGATTACCTGGAAGCCCATATTTTTGAAAACATCGCAAATCTCCTTAAGTGTTTGAGTGGTGGGGTGAAGTCGCCCTGTTGGGAGAGGCCGACCAGGCAAGGTAACATCTAATCTTTGGGATTCCCGAAGAGAGGTCAAAAGGGCTTCCTGTAGCAATTTCCCCTTCTCTTCCAGGCTTGACTCTAAAGCTCTCTTGATTTCGTTAGCTCGGGCACCGACATTTCGTCGTTCTTCTGGAGGTAAGGTGGCCAACGAACGCAGAATTTTAGTTAAACTGCTTTTCTTACCTAAGTAACGGACGCGCCATGACTCCAGCTCTTGAGGACTATCAACCTTATTTAGCTGCTCAAGAGCTTGTGCATAAATGTCTTTGAGTTGTTCCAGCATTGACTGCCACGCAATGTTATCCTTATTCAAAAAATCTTGGTATCTTCAGGCATAGCGTCATTACGAGCGGGATGAGCTAGTTTTAGTTACCGAAGCTACTAACGTAGCAAAACCTTCAGGGTCTTTAACTACCATTTCAGCCAACATCTTGCGGTTGATTTCTACATTTGACCTTTTTAACTTCGCTATAAACTGGCTGTAAGTAAGTCCTCCAGTCCGTGCCGCAGCATTAATGCGGGCAATCCATAGCTTTCTAAGGTCACCCTTCCGTTCACGACGATGACGATAGGAATAATCCAAGGCATGAAGCATGGACTGATGCGCTATGATATAAAGCTTGTGCCTGGCAGCCCGATGCCCTTTAGTCAGCTCAAGCACTTTCTTATGTCGTCTGTGAGTAACTTTCCCACTCCTGGCTCGTGGCAAGTTCTTCCTCCTTTAATCCTTGGGCGTTATCCTTTTTTCTTTAGTAACAAAATGAACTACTAGCAGAGCAATGCCAATAAATAGAAAAATAAACCCCGGCACGCCTGTTGCTCGACCTATTTGGAAAACAAAAGCACTAACAATGAGGGCTATGCCAATCCCAGCCGCTACAGAGCCAGCAGTCAAAGATCCCCAACCAGGGGGACCCAGTGGCTCTGGTTGTTTGGGCTGGTATAGTCCTTTCTCAATTAAAGCTCTGTCTCTCCTATATTCAGTCCAAATTGCCAACAAAGCTATCCCGCAGCCAAAGACTATGCCAAAAATAGGAACTAACATAACCATGCCTATTTTCCCTCCTTATACTATTTGTAGGGCAAAAGCCTTGTTAATCTTTTCTTATCCGCTGAGGAGACCGGTATCATTTCATCGTAGAGGCGCTTACTCCTAGCAGCCTTTTTTCGCCTCAAATGACTCTTGCCGCATTTGGTGCGCATCAGCTTGCCGCTACCCGTTATATGAAAACGGCTCTTTGCCCCTTTATGAGTTTTGAGTTTTGGCATCTGTTCCTTTCCCCCTAGATTTCTTCTGGAAAACTGGGGATAAGACCAAGGCTATATTATTCCTATCATTAACAGAGTTGCTTACTACCGCTATTTCCTGCGAAGCTTCAGCTACTTTACGCAGCACCTTCCAACCATTTTCAGGATACATAGCTTCGCGTCCTCTAAATCTTAGCACTAACCGCACTTTATTGCCCTCCTCTAATAATTTCTTCGTGGTCTTAATTTTTGCTTGTAAATCATGCTCTTCTATCTTGGGTCTTAGACGAATCTCCTTGAGCAAACCAACTTTTTGGCTCTTCTTCGCCTTGCGTTCCTTCTTAGTTTGCTCATACTTATATTTACCATAATCAAGAAGCCGGCATACTGGCGGACTTACCGTTGATGCTACTTGCACCAAATCGAAGCCGCGTTCATAAGCAATTTGCAATGCTTTCTGCAGAGGCACTACGCCCATCTGTTCCCCATCTTCCCCTATGAGGCGAACTTCTCTAGCTCTGATTCTTCTATTGGTTAATAATTCTTTGACTATGCTTTTGCTACCCCCTGGAACAGTATTCAGGACTTGGTCTCTATGGCTGCCTTTATTCTACTCTTAACTTGTACCAGAGTTTCCATGCCCAGATTCTCGCCATCCCTTAAGCGCAGTGACACACTGGATGAAGCCATTTCTTTATCACCAACTACAAGCATATATGGGATTTTCTCCAGTTGAGCTTCTCTTATTTTTAAATTCATTCGCTCAGAGCGGTTGTCAACCTGAACTCGGATACCCGTATTCTTAAAATCGCTCTCTATTTTACGCGCATAGTCAATATGGCGGTCCGCTATGGGAATTATTGCTGCTTGAACCGGTGATAACCATACCGGGAAAGCACCACCATAATGTTCTGTGAGGCAGGCTAAAAAACGTTCCATACTACCTAAAACTGTGCGATGTATCATTACCACATTATGCTCTAAGCTATCTTCACCAATATAACAGACATCGAAGCGTTGCGGCAAATTGAAATCGACTTGGATGGTAGGACCTTGCCAAAAATGTCCTAAGGCGTCCTTGAGTTTAATATCAATTTTAGGCCCGTAGAAAACCCCCTCACCAGGATCCACTTCATAATGCAAGTTGAGTTTCTCTAGAACGTGTTTTAAAGATTCTGTGGCCTCCTCCCACATTGAAACTGTGCCAGCATATTTCTCAGGACGTGTTGATAACAATAACTCATATTCACCAAAGCCAAAGGTAGACATCATGAATTGTGCCAAGCTCAGGACTCCCATTACCTCCTCTTCAATCTGATCAGGGCGACAGAAAATATGGGCATCATCTTGAGTAAATCCCCTGACTCTGGCAAGACCATACAATACACCAGTTCGCTCATACCTATATACTGTGCCCAATTCAGCATATCTCAAAGGCAAATTGCGATAACTGTGCAATTGGCTTTTATAAATCAAAATATGGCCCAAGCAATTCATGGGCCTTAGCATATATTGCTGTCCCTCAATTTCCATCGGCGGGAACAGATAATCCCGATAAAATTCCCAATGCCCGCTAGTTTTCCATAAGTCTAGCTTAGCAATGTGGGGAGTATAAACGATATCATAGCCTCGCTTGATGTGCTCTTCCTTCCAGAAGTCCTCGACGATTCGTCGAATCAAAGCACCTCGGGGATGCCAGCAAATTAAGCCGGGACCAATTTCTTCGTGTGTACGAAAGAGAGCAAGTTCTTTGCCTAGCTTTCTATGGTCGCGTTTAGCAGCTTCAGCCTGCCACGATAAGTAATTGTCGAGTTCCTCTCGGCTTTCAAAAGCTACCCCGTAAATTCTTTGTAGCATGGGTCGCTTTTCATCACCGCGCCAGTATGCCCCAGCTATATGAGTAAGTTTAAATGCCCCTACCCCACCTGTAGAGGCTAGATGAGGACCGCGACATAAATCGGTAAAAGAACCTTGTTTATAGATAGTTACCTTATCATCGGCGATTTCGTTGATAAGCTCCAGTTTATAGGGCTGGGTAGCAAAGAGCTTACGCGCTTTATCCTTACTCATCTCCTCTGCAACAAACGGTACATCCTGACTAATAATCTCACTCATCTTGTTCTCAATTACAGGCAAATCTTCCGGTGTTAATGGGCGTGGCAGCTCAAAGTCATAATAGAAGCCATTCTCAATGGTCGGCCCGATACCAAATTTAGCATTGGGAAAGAGACATTGCACTGCCTCAGCCATGATATGAGATGCGGAGTGGCGCATTCGTTCCAGTTTCTCATCCTTTTCTTTTGATTTCATCTCGAATTTTCCATTATAAATCTAGAAATCAAACATAATTTCATCAAAAAATGGGCGGTACTGGACTTGAACCAGTGACCTCTGCGATGTCAACGCAGCGCTCTAACCGCTGAGCTAACCGCCCGTTGATCGATTGTAGCAAACATAGTTGAACAGAGCGAACCCTTGATAATATAGCAGAATCAGAAATTAAACATTGATAAAAATATGATGCTTGCCGTGGCTATTCTTTACCTCGTAGTCTTACACCACTGGTGACATTGATCTCCATAGGTTGATGGCAATTAGGGCAGGTTACTTCTATAACTAGAGGCCTTCCCATTACCCTTTCTATAAGTGATGTTACTATAGAATCCATATTATCCAGTCTCTCCTCCAACAAATCAAGGCGTTTAATTAATTGACCTATATCTAAGTCTTTATTGACTCTTTTGACTGGAGCAGCTTTGTTTTGTGAAACCAATTTATAAACTCTTCTCTACAACACCTAGTGATTCCAGCTCGACTTTATCTTCTTTTATAAGCTTGTCTATTTGTTCCGAGACGGTGCGTTCCAAATACTTACGGAAAGCTTCCCGTGCTGCTGGTGATGACCTTACCGCGTCCTTTACTCTCTGCCATTCACTCGAGATCACTTCATTCACCTGCTCAACACTTATGGGCTGCTTTCCCTGCCATAATTCTTCTATCCTATCCAAAACCCTGCTTGTCATAGCCCTTCTGATGCGGTCGAAAGAAAGTATCTCTTCCATACTATATGGTTGCCCTGCCTTTTTTTCAGTCTTTTCGGCCATGGTTATACTACCTCCCGTGACATTTGTTTGACTTACTATCATAAGCTTAGCAGCATGACTTGTCAAGGTATTATAGTGGCTGACTACATGAGTAACAGTGAGCTATGAATTTGGACAATTTCCCTTTCAATATATTCAATAGGAGCAACATAGCCAAGGTAATTGGTGCGGACAATTGAAATTATATTATATAAGCCATTCGGTTAGTCAGGTGGGTAGTTCTTCAGGATCTAAAGATAGATTTGAGTCGTAAAGCCATTCGTACTCCAGAGTCTGGGTGAATCTCTCTAACTTAATGACATGATCCACAGCAATCCAAATATATTTTTTGAGATTGTTCCGATAGATAACAATGGTATCAAGCTGAGGAAGGAAGCAAAAAGTGGGACTTTAGCAGCAAAAGGGGATTATGATAGAAGTGCCAGCGTACAGAGCAGTGATCCTTAAAAATGTCGGATAGTTCCGAAGGCTCCATCTATTTGCTCGGCTCTTTTTTTTCGAGTGAAACTTCTGACCAGGATATCTTGAGTAGTGCACTATACTCGTCTCGGACTAGACTTCAACCGCTACCAACCCTGTGTTTAGCTAACAAGCCGTACCGTTCGGTTAGCGGTAACGCACATTCCACTTGTTGCACAAAGTCATGACAAAGCTCTTAGTATCCGGGTTTGGCGCCCCATACAAATCCGCTAGAAAACCATGTAATAGCTCACCACCTGTCATTCCGTCGGTGGGCTGGCTTGGACCAGGTAAATTAATGTACACTATCTCCGTCATGACTTTTTGATACTCTATTGCCTGTGGCATGAAATCACCTCCATTTTGAATATTTTTGGTTCACGTTAGCATAACTTCTTCCCTTAAATCCATAGCATCCCGGGCTTAATTGATATTTTGTGTTGGTAGTCTGCTATTTCTTTTTGCTAATGTCACGAGAAGCTGCGCCTCCTGCTTG
>Ga0172362_10006171_pt1 | contig 10321 bp, 7 predicted proteins | sample LakKivs1_kivu2a2_FD_114534 | JGI IMG/M metagenome (GOLD analysis project Ga0172362, IMG submission 114534) | Sediment microbial communities from Lake Kivu, Rwanda - Sediment s1_kivu2a2 | ecosystem: Environmental > Aquatic > Freshwater > Lake > Sediment | place: Rwanda: Western Province, Lake... | reverse complement strand
GCCGAGCGCCATCTCGCTCAGATCGCCGGTGCCGACGACCAGCGCCCGGTTCTGGTTCGCGAGGCGGAACAGGTGGCTCGTGCGCTCGCCCGCCTGCACGTTCTCGAAGGTGACGTCGTAGACCGGCCGGCCGTGCACGAAGGGGTGTCCGATGTCGCGCAGCATCTGCTCGCACGACGGCCGGATGTCGATCTCGCCGGCGCTGACGCGGAGCGCGCGCATCAGCTCGTGCGCACTGGCGCGGGTCTCGTCGGACGTCGCGTAGCCGGGCATGGTGTAGGCGAGGACGTTGGCGCGCGGTAGCCCGAGCTCGTCCATCGCACGCGCGCAGACCAGCAGCGCGTGCGTCGAATCGAGGCCGCCAGACACGCCGATCACGAGCTTCTCGTGCCCGCTCGAGCGCAGGCGCTGTACCAGCCCCGCGACCTGGATGTTGTACGCCTCGAAGCAGCGCTCGTCGCGCACGCGCGGGTCGCCGGGCACGAACGGTCGCTGCGCGAACGTGCGCTCGAGCGGCGTCGCCGCGGCGGGCAGCGAGCGCGTGAGCTCGACGACGCGGAGCTTGCGCGCGCGGTCCGCGTGGTCGGCCGCGCAGTCGGCGAACGTGTTCATGCGCATCCGCTCCTGCACCAGGTGGTCGAGGTCGACGTCCGCGTAGACCACGCTGCCGTCGGTCGCGAAGCGCTCCGACTCGGCGAGCGCCTCGCCGTCCTCGTAGACCAGCGCGTGGCCGTCCCAGGCGAGGTCGGTCGTCGACTCGCCCGCACCCGCCGCGGAGTAGAGGTAGGCCGCGAGCATCTTCGCCGACTGCGACGCGGCCAGCAGCCGCCGGTAGCCGTCCTTGCCGATGGTGACGTTCGACGCGGACAGGTTCGCGAGGATGGTGGCACCGCGCAGTGCGGCGTACGTCGACGGCGGAATCGGAACCCAGACGTCCTCGCAGATCTCGACGTGCAGGGCGAAACGCTCGTCGTCGCGCGCGCGGAAGATCAGGTCGTTGCCGAACGGCACGCGCTCGCCGAACAGCTCGACCTCGGCCGTGAGCGCGTCGCGCGCCGCCGCGAACTGCCGCTCCTCGTAGAACTCCCGATATCCCGGCAGGTACGACTTCGGCACGACGCCGAGCACGCGTCCGGCCGCGGCGACCACCGCGCAGTTGAAGAGCCGCTGCTCGAGGCGGAGCGCTGCCCCGACGACGAGCAGCGTCGAGCGCTCCGCCGTCGCGCGGACCAGATCCTCGAGCGCGGTCCGGACGGCCGCGAGCACGACGTCCTGCTGGTGCAGGTCGTCGAGGGAGTAGCCGCTCAGCGACAGCTCGGGGAAGAGGGCGAGCGCCGCGCCCTTTGCCGCGGCCTGCTGGTACAGGCGTGTGATCTCGGCGGCGTTGCGCGCCGGGTCTGCGAGCGCCACCCGCGGCACGGCAACCGCGACGCGCACGAAGCCGTGCGCGTGGAGGTCGAAGAAGGAGCGACGCTGGCGTCGGATCACGGTCGGCTCGCGGCGCGAAACCATGCGGCCATGTTAGCGGTCGGGCGAGCCGAGTCCTAAAGCGCGTGCCGGGGCCGATGCGTCGCCATCGTCGCCCGACCTCGCGTCACGGTCGCCGCCGGGACACGGCGGGAGCTCGTGTCACGGCGGGAGCTCGTTGCCGGGAGGTCACGATGAGACCGAGTTGGTCAACACGAAAGAGGCCAAGATATCCCAGCTCGAGAGCGAGCTGAGTCGCTATCTCTCCTTCGTGCGCCGAGGCGAGGTCGTCCGCATCCTGGATCGCAACGTCCCGATCGCGCAGATCGTCCCGATCCTCTCACCCGGTCCCGAGCAGGACGTCGGGGCCGAAGCGCTGATCGAGATGGAGCGGAAGGGCCTCATCCGGAGAGGGACCGGTCGGCTGGAACGCGAGAGTCTCGATGCCGATCCGCCCGGCAAGCCCTGCGGCGTCATGGCCGCGCTGATCGCCGAACGCGCTGCCCGGTGAGATTCCGGGACTCGTCCGCGCTGGTTCAGCTGGTCTGCCGCGAAACCGAGAGCGCCCGCTGCCGGTCGTGGTTGCGGGCGGACCCGGTGATGCTGGTCCGGGCGCTCGCCGCTTGCGCGCCAGCGCGGAGATCACCTCCGGTGCGGACCGCCGCTTGAACGAAGCGGGCGAGAAGGAGGGCTTCCAGGTCTCTCCCGCCTCCCTACAGTAGCGCCCCGGTCACCTCGCCGGCCTCGTGCTGCCGCAGTTCCCGGGAGCGGATCGATTCACCCGTGGGCGACACGCCCGACCTGCCGCATCTTCGCCGCCAGCAGATCGCGCACCACGGGACGCCGGAAGTACGGGATCAGCTCGTTCACCGGCACCGTGACGCCCTCCTCGTCCTCGCGCACGCTCCAGCCGAGCTCCTCGGCGAGGAGGCGGACCTGTGGCACGGTGACGTCGGAGCCCTTGAGGAGCTTCTTCAGGTTCCCCTTGGTGAGCCGGATCGCCTCGTGCTTGCCCGCGACGCGCGCGCGCTCGACGCGGTAGTCGACGATCTCCTCGAGGAGCTGGGCTGCGAGCCGCTTCTCCGGCGGGCTGCCCGGTCGAACCGTGCCGAGCTCCTTCTTCGCCTGCGCGAGCGTGAGACCGCTCGCGCAGGGGAACGCGGCCGCGAGGGCTGCGTCGACCGCGGCGCGTGTGTAGCCGCACTCGACGGCGTCGGCGGCGGAGAGCGGCACGGGGCCGAAGGCCTGCCACTTGTCGGGGACGAACTCGTTCTTTGCGGCCATGCCGGGTTCCTACCAGATCGGCCCGCGTCGCCAAGATCGCATCCCGCCGGGGCGGCGTGCCGCGCCGAGATTGCATCCCCCCGGAACGGCGTGCTGCCCGAGATTGCATCCCCCGGAACGGCGTGCTGCCCGAGATTGCATCCCGGCGGGCCCGCCCCTAACTTCCCGGCGTCCCTGCCAACGGAGGATCCACGGAATGACGACGAACGGCGCCGGCGACGGCAAGCTTCTCTCTGGGGTACGCATCATCGAGAGCGCGATGCTCGGACCCGCCGCGGTGGGCATGAACCTCGCGGACCTCGGCGCCGAGGTCATCAAGGTCGAGGCGCCGGGCGGCGACTACGTGCGCAAGATGGCCTTCCCGATCATCGACGGCATCTCGCTCCTGCACTGGCACCTGAACCGCGGCCGCAAGAGCATCAGCATCGACCTCAAGAAGCCCCAAGGGGTGGAGGTCTACCTCGAGCTCTTGCGCGGCGCGGACGCGGTGATCGAGGCGATGCGTCCGGGGGCGCTGGCGCGCTGCGGGCTCACCTTCGAGAAGATGCTCGAGGTCAATTCCAGGATCGTCTTCTGCTCGGTCTCCGGCTACGGCATGACCGGTCCGTACAAGGACATGCCGAGCCACGGCATCGCCTACGACGCCTGGGCGGGAGTCGCACGACCGGCGGTCAACGAGCACGGCATGCCGACCATCCCGAGCTACACCACGATCGGCATCAACGCGGGCCCGCTCTACGCGGCGCTCGGCATCCTCGCCGGCATCATCCGCGCGCGCGCCACCGGCAAGGGCTGCCGCTTCGAGGTCGCGCAGAGCGACGCCGCCGCCGCGTTCAACTGGAACGGCATCGAGGGCAACAAGGCCTACGAGCGTCCCGAGGACGAGGTCACCGGCAACGACGGCGACGGCAAGGGCGAGCGCCGCCCGGTCGGCGACGACAGCATGCGCGAGTCCGTCCGCTACCAGATGTACCGCTCGAGGGACGGCATGGTCCTGTTCATGGCGTCCGAGCGCGAGTTCTGGAAGAACTTCGCGTACGGCGTCGGTCGCCCCGAGCTGTATGACGCCAAGCCGGGCGCCAAGTACGCCGACCACGCGCGCGGCGACCTGGATCTGCGCCGCACGCTCGGCGAGATCTTCGCGACGAAGACCACCGCCGAGTGGCTCGAGTTCGGGCTGAAGGTCAACACGCCGATCTGCGTCGTGAACGACGTCAAGACCATCACGAAGGACCCGCAGTTCGTCGACCGCCTGCCGATGCGGCCGTACGGGGAGGCCGGAACGGACCTCATGCCGTCGCCGATCAAGCTGATCGGCGAGGAGCTGCCGAAGCTGTCGAAGGCGCCCGTCGTGCCGGGCTGCGACACCGAGGAGGTGCTGGCAAAGCTGCTCGGCTACGACGCGGAGAAGATCGCGAAGCTGAAGGCAGCCGGCGTCTTGAGCTACTGACGCCACATCGGGTCCATCGACCACCGAAGGATGAAGCCGCAGGACGTCTCGGCCGACGGCCGCAGCGGGCGTCGCTAATGTCGGACCCGCTGTCGTCCGCTTCATCCCGCGATGGGGCAGCGAGCGACGAACGTGTGCGCCGGTGAACCCGGGGCGCCGCGAGAGCCGGTGCCGGAGGCGGCGCCCGCCGCGCCGCTGCCGGGTCTGGCTGCGCTCGCCGAGCGCGCCCGCCGCCCGGTCGTGGCCGCGCCCGCCGCCGGAGCCGGGCGCCGGACGGCCGCGCTCGCCCTCGTCCTCTGCATCGCGGCCGCAGCGCTCGCCTACGGCAACAGCCTCGACAACGAGTTCGCGCTCGACGACGCGCACACCATCCAGGGCAACGCCTGGGTGCGGAGCCTCGGCAACGTGCCGCGCTTCTTCACCGACGCATCGACCTTCTCCACGCTGCGCACCAACGTCGACTACCGGCCGCTGCTGCAGACCACCTACGCCGTGGACCACGCGCTCGCGGGCTACGACGTGCGCGGCTGGCGGCGCACGAACTTGCTGCTGCACGTCGTCGTGTCGCTCGCGGTCTTCCTCCTCGGGCGGCGGCTGTTCGGCTCGCGTGCGGTGCTGCCCGTGCCGGGCGTGCCGCCGGCCGCCGGCGCTCGCCGCGCGGGTCGGCGCGCTGGTTCTCCTCGCGGCCGGCATGCTGACCAAGATCGAGGCGGTGAGCCTCGTCCCGGTGCTCTTTCTCGCCGACGTCCTGCTCGACCCCGCGAAGCAGGACCTGCCCCTCGCGCGGCGCGCGCTCGACCGCGCGCTGTGGCGCCGGCTGTGGCCGTTCGCGGCCGTTGCGGCGGCGCTGGGCTTGCTCTGGTGGTCCGAGACCGGGCTCGCGGACTCGACGACGCGCGCCGGCACGGGCGTCACGCCGGGCGCCTACCTCCTGACGCAGCTCCGCGCGTGGTGGCACTACGTGGCCCTCCTGCCCGCGCCGCTCGAGCTCGTCGCCGACGACCCGACCTATCCGGTGTCGCGCTCGCTGCTCGAGCCGCGCGTCCTGCTGGCGCTCGCCGGCTGGATCACGGTGCTGGTGCTGGCGCTGGCGGCGGCGCGGCGGACACCGGCGGTGACGTTCCTCGTGCTGTCGTTCTTCCTCTGGCTGGCGCCGCACTCGAGCGTCGTGCCGCTCGCCGAGCCGGTGAACGAGCACCGGCCGTACCTCGCGCTGACCGGCGTCGTCCTGCTGGCGAGCGTGCTGCTGGTCGCGGCCGCCTGGCGGACGGTGCGCGGACCGCGCGCGCTGGTCGCGGCGCTGCTCGTGCTGCTGCTCGTGCCGCTCGGCCTGCTGACGCGCGCGCGAAACCGCGACTGGCGCGACGCCGAGACGCTGTGGTGTGGGCCGACACGGCGCGGAAGGCACCCGCGTCGCCGCGCGCGCAGATGAACCACGGTCTCGCGCTCATGCGCCGCGGCGTACGCTTCCCGCGCCGCTGCGATCGACGCCACGAGCGTGCCGCGCGAGCGGGCCGAGTTCCGCGCGGCGGTGCTCGCAGGCGGTCGTCCGCGCCGCGACTCCGGCACGACCGCACCGGCCGCCGCGCCGGCGCCCGACCCGCAGGCGGTGGCGATCATGAACGACGGCGTCGAGCTGATGCGCACCGGGCGACTCGCCGAGGCCGAGCTGCGCTTCCGCCGCGCGCTCGAGATCGCACCGGGCTACGACCTCGCGACGACCAACCTCGGCATCGTGCTGGCGGCGCGCGGCCTCGCCGGCGACGCGCACGCGGCGCACGACCGCGCCGTGCAGCTCGCGCCGGACAGCGAATCGCCGTACTACTGGCGCGGCCGCTTCTTCACCGAGCGCGGCGACCTCGCGCGCGCGGAGACCGACTTCACGAGCGCCGTCGAGCGCGCCCCGAGCTCGCTGCGCGACCTCGCAGCACTCGCCGAGACCCTGGTCCGGCTCGGCCGGACGGCCGACGCGGGTGCGGTCGCGGCGCGCGGTGCCGCGATCGACGCGACGACGTTCGAGCGCGAGCGAACGGCCTTCGCGGTCGCGGTCCCGGCGCCGCGGTGACGCCGCTCGGCGCGGTTTGTCGCGCCAGGGTAAGAGGTTTCGCGGACCCGTATGGTAATCAAAACGCCGCTCGCGCGAGGCCAGGCGCTCCAGGGACGGCCGGACGAGCGATCGGAACGGAGAGGCGTCCCGCATGAAGATCTCGAAGCTCGTCGCAGCCGTCGCGCTGCCCGCGGCCCTGCTGGTCGCCGTCTCGTCCGGGGCGCAGCCGTCGTCCGGGGCGCAGCCGTCGCCCGGGGCGCAGCCGTCGCCCGGGGCGCAGCCGTCGCCCGGGGCGCAGCCGTCGTCCGAGGCGCAGCCATCGTCCCAGGCGCAGCCGTCGTCCGGCGACGTCGCGACCACCGACGCGACGCTGGCGTCGCAGTTCGGCCGCGGGGCCGAGGAGGTCGCGGCGCGGCTCAACGACCTCGAGCGCTCGCTGGTCGACGCGACGGTCGTCGAGGAGCTCGAGGCGGCGGTCGAAACCCAGACGCGGCGGACGGCGAAGCACTGGCACGAGACCTCGCGACGGCTGGCGCGGAACGTGCGCACGGCGGCGCTCGACTCGCTCACGACCTCGTGGGTGGCGCTGCATTCCGAGCTCGACGCGATCGACGCGCGCATCGGGGCGCGCGTCCGACGTCGCGACGGCGAGATCGCTTCGCTCGCGGCGCTGCACGACTCGTGGACCCGGGCCCTGGCGACGGCGCGCGACGCGGCTGCGCCGGTCACGGTCCTCGATCGCATGCAGGGCACCATCGACGCGATCGACCGGATGCGGCCGCGGCTCGAGCAGCGACGGGCGCGGCTGCTGGTCCTGCAGAACGGCATCTCGCGCGCCTACCAGCACAATGCCGACGCGATGGCGCGCATCGAGGACGCGCGCAGCGAGGCGCTCGCGCGCATGCTCACGGCGCAGGAGCCGTCCCTGTGGCGCGCCGCGACATCGGCCGACGACACCACCTGGAACCAGGCCGCGTTCGCGGCCGACCTCGCGGACAAGATCGACGCCGTCGGCCGCTACGTCGCTTCGTACCGGGGACGACTCGCTGCCTGCGTCGGCATCGTCCTGGTTCTGTTCGCCCTGCTGCGCTGGGCGGGGCGGCGGCTCGAGACGGTTGCCGCGGACGGCGACGGCACGCGCCCGCCGGTGACGTTCCGCACGCCGTTCTCGTCGGCGGTGCTGGTCGGACTGCTGGTCACCGTGCCGCTGCGACCGTCGCCGCCATACGAGTTCCAGCAGGCGATGCTGCTGTCGCTGCTGGCGGCGTCGATGTTCGTCTTCCGGCCCATCGTCTCGTCGCGGGTCTGGCGCGCGCTGTGCGCGGCCTGCGCGCTGTTCGCGTTCTCCGTCCTGACGCAGCTCCTGGAGCCTGCGCCTCGGGTCGAGCAGGTGCTGCTCGTGCTGACGATGGGTGCCATGGCGGCGCTCCTTCTCTGGGGAGCGCGCCAGGCGGCTGCGGATGGCGACGCGGCGTTGATGCGCACGGCGGTGCACGCGCTGGCCTTCGTGCTCGCGCTCGGCTGCGTCGTGTCGGCGTCGGCGGCGGCGTTCGGCTTCCTGGACCTCGCCGACATGCTGGGCATCGGCCTGCTGCTCGCGCTGCTGCTGTCGGTCGGTCTGCTCGCGGTGCGGGTCGCGGTGGACGATCTGCTCGCCGTCGCGCTCGCGCACGGGCCGGTGTCGCGGCTGCGGACGGTGCGCCGGCAGCGCTCGACCATCGAGCGCGGACTGCGCGGGGCGATCGACGTCTTCATCCTCGGCATGTGGGCCTGGCTGGTGCTCGGACGCTTCCAGGTCCGCGATCCGCTGCTGGACGCTCTCGGCGGGATGCTCGACACCACCCTGCGTGCGGGCGGGCTCGCGCTGCCGGTCGGGCAGGTGCTCGCCTTCGTGGTGGTCCTCGCCGGCGGCTTCCTCGCGTCGAAGGGCCTCGTCGTGCTGCTCGAGGACGACGTGTTCTCGCGCATGACGCTGCCGCGCGGCGTGCCCTACGCGCTGTCGACGCTGACGCGCTACGCGCTCTTGCTCGCGGTCTTCCTGCTCGCCCTCGCGGCGCTCGGGCTCGACCTCACGCGCATCACCGTGCTGGTGAGCGCGCTCGGCCTCGGCCTCGGCTTCGGCCTGCAGCAGATCATGAACAACTTCGTCTCCGGCCTGATCCTGCTCTTCGAGCGTCCGGTGCAGGTCGGCGATTCGATCCAGATGGGCGCGCTGTCCGGCGACGTGCTGCGCATCGGGATCCGCTCGAGCACGCTGCGCACGTCGCAGGGGGCGGAGGTGATCGTCCCGAACTCGAAGATGATCGAGGAGAACGTCACCAACTGGACGCTGTCGGACCGGCGGCGGCGCTGCGAGCTCGATCTCGGCGTCGCGGCGGACGACGACGTGGAGCGCGTGATGCAGACCCTGGTCGAGGTCGCGCGGCGCCATCCGCGGGTCGTCGCGGCGCCCGGCCCCGAGGCTCTGCTGGTGCGCCTCGGCCGCAACTCGAACCACTACCAGCTGCGCTTCTGGACCGACAGCTCGGGGTGGGCGCGGGTGCGCAGCGACCTCGCGGTCGAGCTGCACCGGAGCCTGCGCGGCGTCCGCATGATGGACCCGTCGGCGTAGGCGGCGGCGGCGAAGCAGGGGGTCTGACGACGCGGCCCCGCGAGCCGCCCAGCCTCGGGAAAATCGCTTCCCCGGCGTGGGACGTCCAGGCATCCTCCGCCCCATGACTTCCCACGCCACCCTCGCGGCCGCTCAGGCCCTGCTCGGGATCTCGATTCTCGCGTTGCTGCCGCTCGTGCTCGTCACGCTGCTGCGGCCGCTCCGCGATCGGTCGCGCCGCCGGTGACCGCGCCGGGCGCGCGTCCCTTCAGCCACGCATCCCCTTGACCGAGTCCTCGCCGAAGAAGCGCACCATCATCGAGTCGATGCGCGGGCCGCGCCTGAGCGTGTGGCCGCCGTCGATCGCGAAGCACTGTCCGGTCACCCAGCTCGACTCGGGGCCCGCCAGATAGCGCACGCCGGCCGCGATGTCGTCGACGTTGCCGAGGCGCTTGATCGGCATCTGGTCCATGTAGTCGTCGACGATGGCGGTGTCGTCGGTGAGCGGCATCGCCATGTCGGTCGGCACGAGCCCCGGACGCACGGCGTTGCAGCGGATGCCGAACCCGCCGAGCTCGTCCGCCGCGCAGCGAACGAGCATCTCGACGCCCGCCTTGCTCGCGCAGTACGGCGACATGAAGCGGTGCGTGAGCGGACCCGCGATCGACGAGATCGCGACGATCGAGCCGCCGCCGCCCGCGGCCATCGCCTGGCCCGCGTGCTTGATGGTGAGGAACGTCCCGGTCATGTTGGTGTCGACGGCGAAGCGCCACATCTCGACACCGGTCGAGAAGATCGGGCCGCCCGCTCCGGCGCCCGCGTTGGCGATCGCGACGTCGAGCTTGCCGGTCGGCTTCTTTGCGAGCTCGACGGCGGCGATCATCTGCGCCTCGTCGGTCACGTCGCAGGTGGCGAGCTGCACCTTGGCACCGCCGCGCGCCTCGGACGCGAGGTCCGCTGCGGCGGCCTTCAGCTTGTCCTCGCTCCTGCCGACGATGGTCACGTGCGCGCCGTCGCGCAGCAGGTGGCGTGCGCAGCCCAGCCCGATGCCGCTGCCGCCGCCCGTCACGATCGCCGCCATTCCCGATAGCGCCAGCTTCGAATCTTCCACGTCGCGTTCCTCCCGGATGGTACGTGCGCGCCACGATGCTGTTCGCGAGCGCCACGGTCAATCATTGACACCCCGCTGCGGGGATGATCGTCTGCGCGGGCCGGCGCGTCCGGGCCCGCGCCGTCGCGGGGTGGTTGGCATGAAGGTCGTCTCGTTCTTCCAGCTCAAAGAGGTGCGCTGGGCGATCGCCCCGCAGGACCTCGATGCGATCCGCGCCGAGCTGCCGGGCGTCGAGATCGTCTCGGTCGAGAACGAGGCGGATCTCCCGGCGGCGCTCGCCGACGCCGACGTCTTCGTCGGCTGGACCTTTCCTGCCACGTCCTTCGCCGGCGCGAAACGGCTGCGCTGGATCCATACGGCGAATGCGGGCGT
>Ga0172362_10006163_pt1 | contig 10328 bp, 13 predicted proteins | sample LakKivs1_kivu2a2_FD_114534 | JGI IMG/M metagenome (GOLD analysis project Ga0172362, IMG submission 114534) | Sediment microbial communities from Lake Kivu, Rwanda - Sediment s1_kivu2a2 | ecosystem: Environmental > Aquatic > Freshwater > Lake > Sediment | place: Rwanda: Western Province, Lake... | reverse complement strand
ATGGTGAGATGACAGCGGCAGGCGCATATGTCGCTGTGCCAAAGAAAGGCATACATGAATGGGTAGGCGCAGTTGACATCAACAGTCTGTATCCCAGTGCTATTCGCACACTCAACATAGCACCTGAAACGATTGTTGGTCAGGTTCGTCAGACATTGACTGAACAATATCTAAAAGACAAAGCACGTAAACTTGCTAGTGAAAAGGCACGTTACGATGAAGATGACGAAGTTGAGATGAGTTCGTTATTGTGGGAAGGCATGTTTGGTACACTTGAATACGAAGCCATCATGAATCAAGAGCGTGGCACTATGCTCACAGTTGATTTCGAAACTGGCGAGAGCATTGATATGAGTGCTGCTGAAGTCTGGAAATTGATTTATGACAGCAACAAGCCATATATCTTATCAGCAAATGGTACGATCTTCCGTAGCGATAGTGAAGGTATAATTCCCGGATTGCTAACACGCTGGTATAGTGATCGTAAGGACATGCAAAAGAAACTCAAAGAAAGTACTACTAAAGGTGACATTGAGTATTGGGATAAACGTCAGTTGGTGCGTAAGATTTTGTTGAACTCTGCGTATGGTGCGTTGTTGAATGAGCATTGTCGTTTCTATGATAAGCGTATCGGTCAAAGTGTTACACTAAGTGGTCGTCAGATCGTCAAGCATATGAGTGCGCAGATCAACGAAATCATCACTGGCAAGTATGATTTCTATGGTGATGCTATCGTATATGGCGATACTGACAGTTGTTACTTCAGTGCTTGGCCCATACTCAAAGAGCAAGTTGATCGAAGTGATATGGAGTGGAGTAAGGAACTCTGTGTTCAACTTTATGACAATATCAGTGAGCAGGCAAACGAAACGTTCCCGAGTTTCTGTGAACGTGCATTTCATGTTCCTAGAAAGATGTGCGTTATCAAAGCAGGTCGTGAATTGATCGGTGATCGCACATTGTTCATCACAAAGAAACGTTATGCTGTAAACATCTTTGATAAAGAAGGAAAACGCCTCGACAAAGATGGTAAGCAAGGTAAGATCAAGGCCATGGGTCTTGATTTGAAAAGAGCAGATACCCCACGACATGTACAAGACTTCTTGTTTGAAGTACTTGAAATGGTACTACATGGTAAGAGTAGAGAAGATGTCATTGAGCGTATCAAAGAGTTCAAGATACATTTAGGTGAACAAGACAGTTGGACTAAGGGTAGCCCTAAATCTGTCAATAACTTGACGATGTATGGTGACCTTGAAGCGAATAGCAAGACTGGTAAGGCAAACATGCCCGGACACGTTCGTGCAGCATTGAACTGGAACTATCTACGCCGTGTCAATAGCGACAACTATAGCATGAAGATGGTCGATGGCATGAAAGTCATCGTGTGTAAACTCAAGCCAAACGCATTGAACTTCACAAGTATAGCATATCCAACAGATGAACTACGTTTACCTAAATGGTTCACTGAACTTCCTTTCGATGATATGGCTATGGAAGCGACATTGGTAGATAAGAAGATTGAAAACTTATTAGGTGTGTTGAATTGGGATCTAAAGGCAAATACAGATACAAATAGTACGTTTGATGAGTTGTTTAGTTTTGGCTAACAAATGTTTGACACACGCAAAAAATTCCTATATATTACATATAGTTACGACCTAAATAACACAAGAGGAAAACATGAAAGATAATTTACAAGATTTGATTCAGTATGTACATGGACTAGGTGTCGTTGAGCTTATCAAAGTCAATGGCACAGACAAGCAAACAGTTGTTTCGGCAATCGCTGAGGACAAGAGTGTTGTCGTTGAAGGCACTTTCCACAATCCTTCACTAGATTTTATCGGCACGTTCGGTATGCCAAATCTAGGCAAACTCAAGACTATCTTGGGCTTTGATGATTATGATGAACATGCCAAGATCAATGTTACATCAAATAAAGACGGAGTTCCAAGTGCCGTTCACTTTGAGACTAAGGCTGGTGATTTCGTCAATGACTATCGATTGATGGCTAAGGCTATCGTTGAAGAAAAGGTCAAGAACGTAACCTTCAAGGGCGCTGCATGGAACGTTGAATTTGAACCCACTGTTGCTGGTATTATGCGCTTGAAGAAGCAGGCTAGTGCAAATAGCGAAGAAAACAACTTTACTTGCAAGACTGATAAGGGTGATCTAAAGATTTACTTTGGTGATGCTAGCACTCACAGCGGTAACTTTGTATTCCATCCAGATGTACAAGGTACATTGAGCCGTGCGTGGCAGTGGCCCGTCAAGGTATTCTTGGCAATCATGGACTTGCCAGGTACTAAGACTGTTCGTATCAGCGATCAGGGTGCTGCTGAGATTACAGTTGATAGCGGACTAGCAACTTATCGTTATCTACTCCCTGCTCAAGCAAAGTGATAAGGATAACTTCAAAATATCAACCAATTGTCTGGCAGATGGATAAACAATATCTTCTGCCAGCACAAAGTGGCCAAGTTCGTTGGAACGGTCACACAAAAGAGTTTGAAGTTTGTGATAATCAAAGTGGTAGTTGGTATCGTATCAATCCTGAAGTTGAATTAGGATGCGATAGCGAACTTGCTGATGTGATACAGTGGGCTAAAAAGAAAATGGAATATGAACGCAAGTTAGATAAACTTGCTAATGAATATCCTGCTGTAAAAGATGCTAAAGAAAAATTAGACATTATATTAAAGTTAGTACAAGATGAAAGATAAAATCAATCTATCTAATCATCAAAAACCTGAATGGGCATTATTTTTGCCCGCGGTTAGTTCATTCTTTATCAGTGGACTAGGTAAGCAGCGTGAAGGTGAACAATACTTTCCCGCTGAACGCATTCCTGCTGGATTCAATGGCGATGTCGAATGTCTGAATTTTCTAAACATTAGTAAAGGACTATACACTTACAAGTGGGGCCTCTATTCAGCAGGTCACGCTAACCTTGACACTACTGTAGATGATCATGCTGAAAGCATTATTCGCAAGCGTGAACAAGGTACATTCATGCTCGGTGATAGTGGTGGATTCCAGATTCTAAAGTGTCAGTGGCCAGCAGACTGGAAAGATCCTAACTGCCCACGCGCACTAGAAAAGCGCAAGGCTGTATTGAAGTGGATGGATACATACATGGACTATGGTATGTGTCTTGATATCCCTTCACAAAGCCTGACCACTTATCATATCAAGGATAAGAAAACTGGTAAGTCAGCACATGGTATCAGCACGATTGAAGAAGCAATTAGTGCGACACATATCAATAACGAATACTTCATCAAGAACCGTAATGGTAATTGTAAGTTTCTAAATGTCATGCAGGGTCGTAATCACAAGCAAAGTGATGACTGGTATGCAGAGATGAAGAAATATTGTGACCCAAATATTTATCCAGACAATCATTTTAATGGTTGGGCATTTGGTGGTCAGAACAAGATTGATATTCACTTGATGCTAAAGCGTCTTGTGCATATTATCTATGATGGATTGTTGATTCCTGGTAAGCATGACTTGTTGCATTGTTTGGGTACAAGCATCATGGAATATGCAGTACTATTCACAGATATACAGAAGGCTGTGCGTAAGTATCATAATCCAAACTTCATGATCACGTTTGACTGCGCTAGCCCATTTTATGGTGCAGCGAAAGGTCTAGCATATTTCAATACTAATATTGAACATAACAAGAAATGGTCATATAGTATGGAAAAGACCGCTGAGAGTAAAGACTATGCCAATGACAATCGCAAGTTTAGCGATGCTGTATTGGCTGAGGGCATACATGACGTATTTATGGATAGCCCTGTAACCGACCTTATGACCATGAAGGACCTTTGCTATCGCGGTGTAGGCTTTATAAATAATCAAGGTCGTGAAACAAAGACGAGTTGGGATACACTTTCATATACATTGATTCAAGCTCATAATGTATATCAGCACATTACTGCCGTACAAGAAGCCAATCGTAGATATGAACAGGGTGTGATTCCTAAGATGATCATGAATGAGAATTTTGGTATCTATTTCGGTAAAGTAGTAGATGAAGTATTCAGCCAGAAAACTAGAGAAGATAGTCTTGCCGTGATAGAATATTACAACAAGTTCTGGTTGCAAATGCAGAGTGGTAGTCAGGGCATCAGCGGTAAGCGTACTGTCAATGCCATGACTATGTTTGATGAATTGTTTAGTGTTGAAGAAAATGAGGAAGAGTTTGAAGAAACAATAGAAGATAGTGATGATGCTATCAATGAGGTTATTGAATGATTCCTGTAAAAGAACGCCCCGATCTTATAATTGAATATAATAAACATATCTTCATTAAAGAAAATTTTTTGTGTAAAGAAATTTGTGAAGAACTGGTTTCCTATGGGAAACAAAATCAAGTTCCAGATTTAAATTATACTAAATGGAATCATAAATTTAATGTGTGTGGATTGCCATTATATCACAACATACATAATTTTTTAAATAGTGCGTGGGAAGAAGCAATAACCTTTTTTGGATCACGAATAAGTTTTATTGAACAATATAGTTTAAAAGGTTATACTTCTGGAAGTTTTTTTGGGGAACATATTGACAATTATATATGTGTTACCAATAAAATTGACAGGAAACTAACTTTAATAGTACAATTATCAGAAGATAATGATTACACAGCAGGTAATATAAATGTTTTTGGAACAATTTTACCTAGAGGTATTGGTAGTTTAATTATATTTCCTAGTAATTTTAAACATAGTGTTATGAGAGTTAGCAAAGGTGAGCGTTGGTCATTGGTAAGTTGGGCTTGGGGCCCTGCGTTCTAAAGGAAATTATTATGGCTTATACACAACAAATTAGAATTTTAGAAGCAAAATTAGTACAACTAAAAAATAAAAATTTTGATGCTGATAATACAGTAAAAATCTGGACTATTGAGGCAGAGATTCGCAAACTAAGGCGCCTCGAATGGGAAGAAAATTATGAGCGTATCAAAATGGAGGAAGAACGATGAGCATTCAAGCTTCACAAGCACATTTTGAAAAGCGTGTAAGAATCAGAGAACAGGCAAAGCGTTTTATATGGGTTACTTTCCAGCGTGAAGGTATTCACAGATTTCCTGCTGCTGCTACTGATAGCAATCTAGCTGATGTCGCATTCCTTGCAAATGAACATAGACATATTTTTCATTTCAACGTCAATATTGAAGTATTTCACAACGATAGGGATATTGAGTTTATCCAGTTCAAGCGTTGGCTAGAAAGTCTCTACCAAGGCACATTGGAACTAAACTACAAGAGTTGTGAGATGATTAGCGATGACCTCTATGAAGTTATCGCTGGTCGTTACCCAGGCCGTGACATTGAGATTACCGTCAGTGAAGATGGTGAGAACGGTGCCACGATTCGTTATAACACTACAAAACCAAATCTAAATGTAGTAATTTGATGGAGATGAGAGAAGATGGCTAAAAATGATAGAAAATCCAACGCACAAGTCAATCAAATTTTTGATGACCTTCAAGGTTATTTGAATTTTTGTCGTGATTATGGATATAGGTACGACGAATCAGACCTCTATAATAATAGGAGTTATGTTTTCCGTCAGTACAATAAATTTCTTTCTGGAAAGCCGGTAAAGGACATGTGGGAAATTGATGGCAAACCAGCCTAAGGTAGTATTAGTGACCGGAGGATTCGATCCTCTACATGCAGGTCATATTGAATTGATTAGGCAAGCCGGCGCACTAGGAGAGATCCTAGTCGTCGGTGTCAATTCAGATACATGGTTAGAACGTAAAAAAGGTCGTAACTTCATGAAATATGAAGATCGATCTATCATTCTAAGTGAGATTAAAGGTGTGTCTGATGTTATAGCCTTTGATGATACTGATAACAGTGCCAAAGATGCTATCACACAAGTTAGAAAATTGTATCCAGAACATAAGATCATCTTTGCTAATGGCGGAGATAGGACTAAAGAAAATATTCCTGAAATGAACCATAGTGATACTAACATTGAGTTTGTGTTTGGAGTTGGTGGTTCAGACAAGATCAATAGCAGTAGTTGGATATTACAAGAATGGAAAAATCCCAAAACGCTTCGTGCCTGGGGATATTATAGGGTGCTTCATGAGATCGGCATCAAGGTAAAACTAAAAGAATTAACCGTGAATCCTGGACAAAAACTTAGTATGCAAAAACATTCTCTAAGAAAGGAATACTGGTTTGTTGCAGAAGGTATCGCAACGTTATATACTTTAGATAACACAGGTAACGAAACACATGTAGGCGATTTTGGATTATTTCAGGAATTACATATTGATACAGAAGAATGGCATCAACTACGAAATGAACAAGATTTTCCACTGAAAATTATTGAGATACAATATGGCGATAGATGTATTGAAGATGACATTGTTAGAAGGCAAGCAGGTAACACATGAGAAAACTATTTTACATGGGTCTAGAACCCTACAAAGCAAGATATACATTACAGTTGCAAGATTGGAATGAGGCTGTATTCAAACGCAGGGGTATAGATTATAAATTAGTTAATGGTCAAACATTATCTAGTGATCAGAATATTGTAACTGGTCAGGTACTTGACGCACATGGTCGCACATATTATAGCCTCACACAGATGGCTGAGCTTGTAAAACTCATGAAGGAAGGACAAGTCACCAATGAAGATGTGATCTATTTTGAAGATTTATATACTACTGGTATTGATGCTATACCCTATATTTGTAATCAAGTTCCATATGAATATAGACCAAAGATTTTTGTGCGTTGTTTAGCACAAACCATCGATCCAGATGATTTCTTACATGTATGGGGTATGTCTGATTGGATGCGCAAATATGAGGACATGGTCAACCAATTCGTCGATGGTGTGTTAGCCACTAACGAAGAAATGGTCATGCATATGAAAATAGCAGGTTGGACTGCACCGATCTATAACATCAGTGGTCTGGCATTTGGTAAAGATGAAGTGCGTTCAAGAGTAAATCATGATCTTAAACCATTTAATGAACGACATATGCGTGTTGCATTTGCAGCACGTTGGGATCAAGAAAAGCAACCTGACTTCTATATGGACTTGATCGAAACTTGGTACGAAAGATGGCCAAATGATGTTCCAGAATTCATTGTATTGAGTGGTAGCAAACTCCGTAGCAACAACAGTAGCTATGTAAAGCGAACACAAAGATTAGTTAATGAAGGTAAATTAAAAGTTTATACTGATCTTGAAAAAGACATGTATTATAGAATATTAAATGATACTAGGGTATTGTTTAATTGTGCATTGCAAGACTGGGTCAGCAATACTGTCAGCGAGGCTGATGCGCTTGGCTGCAATGTACTTTATCCGGCATATCGTAGTTTTCCAGAAACATTTGCTAATGATCATCAGCGTATGTATGTTCCCTGGTCATTAGAAGATGCTCTCAATAAAATGCACCCTCTATTATGTGATCCCCATCATAATCAAGGTAAAATAAGTGACTGGAATGATAAAACGATAGATAGAATATGCGATATCCTTGAAGGCAAGGGTGAGCAATGGTTGCGTATGGGTACGGATTATCGTAAGCATACAAAAGAAGCAAAATACAAATAGGAGAAATAGTATGAGCGCACATGATAATATTTTAGCACAATTGGCTGCTTACCAAGCAGAGCATGAGAAGTTTGAAAAGGGTAACAACGCCGCAGGTACTAGAGCCCGTAAGGCACTTGGTGAACTTGCTAAGGCTGTCAAGGCACGCCGTAACGAAATCACTGCTACTAAGAACGCACGTAAGGAAGCAAAGGCCTAATAATGCGTATTGAGGAAGATATCAAGTTAGATTTCAAGGATGTACTATTCCGTCCCAAACGTAGTACATTGAGCAGTCGTAAAGAAGTAGAACTTGAGCGCAAGTATTCCTTCAAGCATAGCGGTAAGGTTTATACAGGCATTCCTATCATGGCTGCTAACATGGATGGTGTTGGCACTTTACGTATGGCAGAAGAAATCAGCAGACATAGACTATTCACATGTTTGACCAAGAGTCATACATTTGATATGTTTGCTGATAGTATTTTCAAGATCGGTACTGACTATTTTGCTGTCAGTACTGGTACTGGAGAAAAAGATTTAGAAAGATTACAACAAATTTTCAACGTCTATCCAGAGATAGAATATATCTGTATTGACGTTGCTAATGGATACAGCGAACACTTTGGTATATTTGTCAGTAAGATTCGTGACAAGTATCCAAAGAAAACAATTATTGCAGGTAATGTTGTTACCGCAGATATGACACAGGAGTTAATATTACGTGGAGCAGATATCATCAAAGTGGGTATTGGTCCTGGCAGCGTTTGCACTACTAGGATTCAAACTGGCGTGGGATATCCACAACTTAGTGCTATTATTGAGTGCGCCGACGCCGCACATGGCTTGGGGGGTCATATCATCGCTGATGGTGGATGCACTTGCCCTGGCGATGTTAGCAAGGCTTTTGGAGCTGGAGCTGACTTTGTGATGTTGGGCGGCATGCTTGCCGGACATGATGAAGGCGGTGGACACATCGAAGATGGTCATGTCACATTCTATGGCATGAGCAGCGATACTGCTATGAATAAACACAATGGCGGTGTCGCCGAATATCGCAGCAGCGAAGGTCGTACTGTTCGTGTTCCATATCGCGGTCCAGTCAGTAAAACTGTTCTTGATATACTGGGTGGCTTACGCAGCACTTGTACATATGTTGGCGCTGATAGCCTAAAGAACTTGAGCAAGTGTACAACTTTTGTTAGAGTAACACAACAATATAATGGTGTATTTGCTAAGTAAATGTTTGATCTATTGATAACATCTGGATGCAGCTTTAGCCAAGTTCCAAATGCTGATGTCACATGGCCAGTTCATTTAGGCGACATAATAGGTCCTAAAGATGTTAAATTTTTAGCCATGGGCGCTACCGGCAATGGTGTGATTAGTAGAAAAATTATACATAGCGTATATACTGCGATTAATCATAATATAAAACCAGAAAATATACTGGTCGGTATAATGTGGAGCGGACCTACTAGATATGAGATTTTTAATAGGCAACAAATACCGCATACGCCGATAAATTTCAATAACAGCAAAGATACATATGCTAATCCATTATATATCGCAGATAGTAATAATCCAGATTGGTATATACTAAACAGTCATTGGAACGATGATTCAACAGTGAATTACTATAAAAATTTTTATGACGATGTATATGGAATGATTCTCACTGTAGAACATATATTAAGAACTCAGTGGTTTTTGCAACAAAATAATATTAAGTATTTCATGACCACCTATGCTCCAGAAACACTAGATCAACAATATACGTCACATACTGAATGTGATTATCTTTATAAATTGATTGATAAGTCACATTTTTTGCCAGTAGATAATGCACTAAACTGGATGGTAGATAATATTGAAAACTGTTTTTCTAGACCCAACGACGGGCACCCTAGCACCACAGCACATAAAGAATTCACAGAAAGGGTGATTATTCCACATTTAAAAGATAAGGACTATATTTAATAATATAAATACATATGCTACACAACGGTAGCAAGTTGATACAATTTTATCCGTGTAAGGAAGGAGAAAGAAGATGAGTTATAATAAGACAAAAACCAGCCCGGAGTTGGGCAAGCGTGTTCACGAATATCTAGTAAGCGTTGGTGTAGAAACACCCACGATAGAAAACAATCTAGATCGTAAAGAAAAAATCACTATAATTGAAAGTCATATGGCTGAGATCATGAAAACACTAGGTCTGGACCTAAGTGATGATAGTCTAGCCGAGACACCAACTAGATGGGCCAAGATGGCTGTAAATGAAATTTTTTGGGGTCTTGATTGGGAAGCATTCCCAAAATGTACAACGGTTGACAATAAAATGAAATACAATGAGATGGTTGTTGAAAGAAACATCAATGTCCAAAGCAACTGCGAACATCATTTAGTAGTGATTGATGGCCTCGCGACAGTAGCGTATGTACCTAAACAAAAGGTTCTTGGACTATCAAAGATCAATCGCATTGTAGAGTATTTCAGCAAGCGTCCACAGATTCAAGAACGATTGACTGAACAGATTTTCCACACACTATGCTATATCCTTGAGACAGATGATGTCGCCGTCATGATTGATGCGCAACATTATTGCGTAAAGTCTAGAGGTGTTGAAGATACTGGTAGTAGCACAGTTACAAGCCGTCTTGGTGGTGGCTTCAAATCTGATCCAGCAGCAAGAGCAGAGTTTTACAATCTAGCAAGGCAGGGTTGCAAATGAGTGGGTT
>Ga0172362_10006162_pt1 | contig 10332 bp, 5 predicted proteins | sample LakKivs1_kivu2a2_FD_114534 | JGI IMG/M metagenome (GOLD analysis project Ga0172362, IMG submission 114534) | Sediment microbial communities from Lake Kivu, Rwanda - Sediment s1_kivu2a2 | ecosystem: Environmental > Aquatic > Freshwater > Lake > Sediment | place: Rwanda: Western Province, Lake... | reverse complement strand
TTACCGGATAGGAGAACGGTTCGACCGTGAAGCTCCAAATCCTCCCTCGGAAGACGGTGCCGTCAGGGGGGGCGTTGACCTCGTCCACCCGCCAGAAGTACGTCTGCCCGAATGCGAGCCGGCCGGGATCGAAACCGGCGTCGCTCTGCCCCTGGCTGACGAGCACGCCGAGAGGGTTGCCAACCTCGGCCGCACCGACATCCTCGAACACCGTGCCAAAGTACACATTATGCGTGTCGGCGAACCGACCCGGAGTCCAGGCCAGTGCAACCTCACGAGGGACATCGATGGCTCCATCCGGCGGGATAGGATGCACGGCGGGGGCGGTCTCGCCCTGCATGATCCTGCGGATGTCGGCCGTCGGCAGAGCTTCATCGTAGATGCGGAAGTCGTCCAGCATGCCATTGAAATAGGGGTCGGCATACTGGGATCGGCCCAGCCAGTTCTGCGTGGTATTGCCCAGATTGCTCAGGAGGTACAGCGTCGTCGAGTTCGCAACGACTTCTCCATCCAGGAGGATCTTGAGGGTCATCGTCTCGGCCTCCATGACGATGGCGACGTGGTGCCAGCCGGTGGGGAGGGCCCCGCTGTTGGCGGTCACGTCGGTCCAGACCCCGGTGTTGGCGGTGATAGCCGCGTGCAGGACGCCGCCACCATCCTGGGGGCAGAGGTAGATGTAGTTTGCCGTCCCGGTCCCGAAGTCGAGGATGCGCTGCCAGGCGCCTCCCTGGCCGGAGTAGTTCACCCACACGGTCAGAGTCGCGTTGGTCAGCGAGTCAATCAGAGAGCCAATCGGCAGCTCGACATAGTCCTCATTTCCGTCCAGTCTCAGCGCGCCGTCAACTTGGCCGGCCATCCACTGCGGATTGCCGCGCAGGGTGCCGTGATTGCCGCTGCTGCTGGAGTCACTGGCAATGGCGCCCGAGGTCTCATCGAACTTCCACCAGCCGACCAGATCGGCTCGGGCCGTACTCATGAACAGGACGCTAAGGACCCAGAGAATGGAGATTGCACGCATCGGTCTCGTACACATTGTTTTCCTCCTTCGATTCACCACCACACAAGGCCAAAACCGCTCGGCACCGGGCCGCTCGACGCAGGGGAAATCATCCATGGAGAAACTCTGTGCTTGACATGGACCATCTTGACATGGACGAGTCGAAAAAGCAAGGCCAAAACCTCCCGCGCGGCCTCAATTCCCCGCAAAACCCCTTGGATTTCGCGGAATACTTCATGCACCGACTCCACGGAGAAAGGGCTTGGATGGCCATGCGCATATCGTACGTTTTGAGTAGAAACGGTTGGAGAGAACGCTACACCGGCATCGAAATACCACGGGTGGATCGCTCGGCAGGTGGATAGACGTGAACAGAAAAACCATTTTGCGCATGGTGGTCCTCTATGTCCTCTCCGCGGAGGCGGTCTGTTCGGGGACCGACTACTACATCGATGCAGAAAGCGGCAATGACGCCAATGGCGGCACGAGCGCCGGGGCGGCCTGGCGGACCATCGCCAAGGTCAATGCCCGCACCTTCGCGCCCGGCGATCGCGTCCTGTTCAAACGCGGTCAGCTCTGGCGCGAGCAACTGATCGTGCCCAGCAGCGGAACATCGGGCAATCCCATCACCTTCGGCACCTACGGCACCGGCGGCCGGGCGGTCCTCAAGGGCTCGGCCCTCGTCACCGGCTGGACCAGCGCCGGCGCCAATCAGTGGCGGGCGGCTCTGACCTTGACACCCAACCAGGTGTTCTTCAGCGGCACCCGCGGCACCAAGGTCAGCGGCACCGCCAGCGTCAATAGTGCTCTCAAGTGGTACTGGTCCGGCGGCGTCCTGTACGTCTACGGCACCGCCAATCCGGGCACGACGATCGAGGCCTCCGTGCGGCCCTCGACCCGCAGCTACGGCCTGGTCCACATCCAGGGCCGCGAGTACGTCAATATCGAAGGACTTGAGATCACCCAGTCCGCCAGCTTCGGCCTGTACGTCAAGCCGGCGGCCCGCTACATCACCATCCGCGACTGCGATATCAGCCACGCCCTCGACGGCGGCCTGGTCGTGCCCACCGGCAGCACCTCCGCCCAGCAGATCACGGTCGAGGACAGCCTGGTCCACCACAACAACGGCGGCTACAAGGAAGGAGCCCCCGGCGTGGCCACCTACCACGAGGGCCTGACCATGGAGAACGTCGACGGCTTCACCATCCGCCGGACCAAGGTCTACAGCAACTACATGGAAGGCTCCAACTTCAAACGGGGCAGCCGCAACGGCGTGCTCGAATACTGCGACCTCTACGCCAACGCCCTGATCAACCAATACATCGAAGGGGCCACGAACATCGTGATCCGCTACAACCGGATCTACGACTGCTCCTACAACGCCGGCATCGAGTTCGGCATGGAGACCAACACCTACCACAACGACAACGTGCGGATCTGCGGCAATCTGTTCTGGAACAACTCCGGCGGCGTGTCGTTCTGGGCGGGCAACTTCACCGGCCAGCACCGCAACATCCGCATCGAGAACAACACCTTCTACAACAACTGGGAAGCGATCCGCTGGAAGAGCGGGGCCACGGACAACTACAGCGGGACCAACTACATCCGCAACAACGTCCTGTGGCAGGCGAAGGCCTCGAACCGGGCGATCTGGGACTACACGACCGGCTCGCAGGCGATCAGCCGCACGATCATCTCGAACAATGTCTTCCAGCAGGGCTGCGCCACGGCCACGACGGGCACCAGCGCCCGCGTGATTGCGGACGCCTCCTTCACGAATGCCGCGAGCCTGGACTTTCGCCTGCGCTCGGGCTCTCCCTGCATCGACGCGGGCCTGGGCGTCGGGATGACGGCGGACATCATGGGCACGCCGATCCCGCAGGGCGGCGGCCCGGACATCGGGGCCTACGAGTACGGCTCGGGCACGACGCCGAGCCCGACGACGTACACGTTGAGCACCAGCGCCAGCAACGGCACGGTCGCGCGTACGCCAAACAAGACGAGCTACACGGCGGGTGAGACGGTCACGTTGCAGGCGGCGCCGAACAGTGGTTACACCTTCACCGGCTGGTCGGGCTCTCTGAGCGGCTCGGCCAATCCGGCCTCGCTCGTGATGGACGCGAACAAATCCGTCACCGCAGGCTTCGCGGCCGAGGCATACGTGCTCACCGTTGCCGGAGCGAATGGGTCTGTCGCAAGGAGTCCGGACCAGGCCACGTATCCCTACGGCGAGCAAGTGACGCTACAGGCCACCCCCGACAGGGGATACCGCTTCTCCGGCTGGTCAGGCGATCTGAGCGGTGCAGGCAATCCCGCGAACCTGACGATGGACTCTGACAAATCCGTAACAGCCTCCTTCGCGGTTGAGACATATACTCTCGCCGTCAACTCCACCAACGGTGTGGTGACGAGGTCGCCGGACAAGATGAGCTATGCCTTCGACGAAGCTGTCACGCTTCGGGCAGTCGCTGATGCCGGCTACACCTTCGCCGGCTGGTCGGGAGATGTGTCAGGCACGAGCAATTCGGTGACCATCACGATGGATTCCGACAAGACCGTGGCCGCGAACTTCACGAGCATCATCTCCGATGGGCAACCGCCGGTGCTCGCGCAATGCATGCCGGCGGCGGACTCGATCCAGGCGCCGCGGAACACGCTCGTGACTCTCCATGTGTGCGACGAGGGCCGAGGGGTCGATCCGGCGTCGGTGGAGATCCGCGTGAATGGAAATCTCGTATACACGGGCAACGTGGATTGCTGCTCCACGGCCCTTGGCATATGCCAGAGGTCCGGGACCGCGGCGGATTACGCGTACGCATATCAACCATTCACACCGTTCCGCCACGGTACGCAGGTTTCCGTTGCCGTCGACGCGCGGGACCGAGCGGGCAACCTGATGCCCCGGCAGACGTATTCGTTCGCGACCCAGATGTATTCCTTCGGGCGCAATCAAGGAGTCTCCGCGGATCAGGCGAGTCTGTCCCAAGGTAAGCCTGCCGTCGTCGGTGATAGTCAGGGCAGCATCTGGATTGCCTGGCATGCGGGGGAGACCGGTCATCGTCATGTCTATGTGACCTGCCTGATGTCGCGCACCGGGACGTGCGCCGGCGCGATGCCGGTGAGCCAGGGCCCAGGCGATCACTGCAATCCGGCTGTCGCGGTGGACGATGCGGGGGTTGTCTACGTCGTGTGGCAGGAGAATGCCCGCGGTACGTGGGAGCTGTGCTTGTCGGCGTCCGCTGATGGGCAATCATGGTCCGTTCCGAAACGCATCTCAGACGAGGTGGACAGCCAAGGCGGCCCTTCCTGCAATCAGGTGAATCCGGCTATTGCTGCTGCGCGTGGGAAGAGCGGACCCGTGGCGGTGGCCTGGCAGGACGATCGCGCGGGCAACCAGGCCATCTATGTCGCCACGTCGTCAGACCGGTTCGCTACGGTCGACATTTCGCAGGTGACCTCCCATGCGGCCGATCAGACTGAGCCGGCCGTCGCCATCGATAGCGAGGGAGAAGTCATCGTGCTCTGGACCGATGCCAGGGATGGACTGACCGGCATCTACGGCGCCGCCTCGGACGACGGACCGTGGACGAATCGACGGATTGTGGATGCCGACGGCGGTCCATCGCAGCCTGCGGTTGCCGCAGGATCGAGCGGTCGCGTCCTACACATGGTCTGGACGGGAGACGCCGGTGGCGGTCGGGACATCTTCTACGCAACATCGGAGGGTCTGCCAGCCGGCCCGGTCGCGGGTTCCTCTATCATCGATGACACCTCCGCTACCGATCAGCAGCACCCCACCATCACGGCCGCCGCCCAGGCGGATGGACCCGATGTGGTGTTCGCCTGTTGGGAGGACAGCCGCAATCGCGCGTACAGCGGCGATACGGACCTGTACTTCGCGGACTTGAGCCCAGGCTCGCTGCGAACGAACGTGCTGGTGGACGACCGAGGGACGAACAGCGACCAACACGATGCGGCCCTCGCGACCGACGACGCCGGATATCCGTATATCGTGTGGGCTGGCGGAATGAGTAGCCAGTCAAGAGTCTACTGTTCGGGCGCAGCGTACGCCGACCCCCAGTCGCTTGCCGAAACCCAGATTGCCGCAGCATCGGCCGGTACTATCGTCGGGGTGCCTCCCGGCAGTATTGCTGGTCTCGCCGACGTGTCGATCCTGATCCCGGCGCAGGCCTGCTCCCTCGATGCCCGGATCAGCATCTCCGCGATCCGCAATCCGCAGGGGACTGCGGCGCAGTCGTTGTGTGGCTACGAGTTCGGACCCAGTGGCCTGACGTTTGCGCAGCCTGTCACGATCACAATTCCGTACGGCGCCGGGAATGCCGCCGGAGTCCGAGCCTGCTGGTTTGATTGCACGACCGGGACGTTCCGCGAACAAGGCATCACCGACGTTCGGAGCTTCCAGGTGAGGTCCGGCCTCTACGCACTGCAGTTCAAGGCGACACATTTCACCCCCTACTACGTCATGTCCGGGGAGAACGCGGATCTCTCGGGCGGCGGCAGCGGCGGCGGATGCTCGCTGGCGCGCGGCGCCACGGGCAATGCCGCCAGCTACTTCGCGCCTTATCTGGCCCTGGCCGCCATCATGATCGCTCTTCGTCGTCGGGACCATAGACGCCGGCGGCCCCCCAGGCCTGTCCATAGTTCCCAAGACCATCGCCCAGCCGCGCTTGACGATGCCACCTCGAGGCTGCATGACCTCTCGTGCACCCCATACGATTCACGTTCCGCATCTTGGCCGAGGACACCGGTCGTGGTATGATACCAGGCATTGTCAGGGGCGGGGCCGCGACGTGCGGGAACGCAGCGGCCGGGAGTGACGGGTCGGATCGTCTGGATGAGAGGTCACACATGAGCGTAGAGAGTTCGAAGTGCACGCGAAGGCAGTTCATCGGCAGGGCGGCGGGGGCCGCGGCGGCGTTTACCATCGTGCCGCGGTCCGTCTTGGGCGGGGCGAAGTTCGTCGCGCCGAGCGCGAAGGTCTATGTCGCGATCATCGGCTGCGGCGGGCAGGGCCGGACCAACGCCCGTGGCCTGTTCGGTGAGGCCGACGCGCAGATCGTCGCTGTCGCCGACCCGATGGAACAGGCGGACTACGAGGAGTGGTACTACAAGGGTGTCGCCGGCCGGCTGCCGGTCAAGGCGGAGGTCGAGAAGCACTATTCGCAGGACAATCCGCAGTTCCGCTGCAAGGACTACGTCGATTTCCGCGAGCTGCTGGACAAGGAAAAGAATATCGACGCGGTGCTGTGCGCGACGCCCGATCATTGGCATGCGTTCGTCACGCTGAACGCAATTCGGCGCGGCAAGCACGTTTACTGCGAGAAACCGCTGACGCACAACATCGCCGAAGCGCGGGCGGTGGCCAAGGCCGCCGCTGAAGCGGGCGTGGCAACCCAGATGGGCAACCAGGGACGTAGTGACGAGGGCAACCGGATCACCTGCGAGATGATCTGGGACGGGGCCATCGGCGAGGTCCGCGAGGTGCACGCTTGGAGCAGCACCGGCGGCTGGACCAGCGGCCGGGGTCGGCCCACGGACCGGCCGGCGATCCCCCAAGGCTTCGACTGGCAACTGTGGCTCGGGCCCAAGGCGGACCGGCCTTATCATCCGGCGTATGCCCCCTACAACTGGCGCGGCTGGTGGGAGTTCGGCACCGGCGCCGTCGGCGACATGTCCGTGCACAACCTGGACCCCGCCTTCGCGGCGCTGAAGCTCGGCCATCCGATCAGCGTGGAGGCGGTGCAGACGGAGTTCGTCGATGCCGAGGTCATCGGCGGCGACAACCATGTGGTCTGGGAGTTTGGGGCGGACCAGGGCCGGGGACCCGTGACGGTTCATTGGTATGACGGCTCGTTGACGCCGCCTCGGCCGGCGGACCTGGAAGCCGGCCGTCGCATGGGCGAGGACAGCAACGGCATCCTGATCGTCGGCAGCAAGGGCACGATCATGGGCGGCGGGTGGAGCAGGTCGCCCAGGATCATCCCCGAATCGAAGATGAAGGCCTACGGCCGCCCGCCGAGGACGCTGCCGCGCAGCCCGGGCCATCACCGCGACTGGCTCAACGCCTGCAAGGGCGGCCCGAAGGCGTGCAGCGACTTCAGCTACGCCGCCCGACTGACGGAATTCGTCCTGCTGGGCGATGTGGCAGTCCGGGCGCAGAAGAAGATCCTCTGGGATGGCCCGAACATGAAGGTCGCCAACGCCCCCGAAGCCCAGCGTTTCGTGGAAGAGCCTTATCGGCCCGGTTTCGACTTGGCCAAGGTCTAATCAGGCACCGTCGGGTGGCATCGCCAAGGGCGGACCCTCGTTCGTAGTGACGCCGTAAGGCGTTATCTTCACTGTCCTACGAGTATGACGAGGCGAACAGAAGATATGCCCTGACGGGCACACTACAAACGGGGAATTCGCCTGAAATACCGCTCCTTCCGACCCGTCTAATCGTATAGCGGTACGGGTATGCCTTTGCGCGCGGGCCCGGTCAGTGCGTGGGTGCGGTGAAAAGGAGTGGATTATGAATGAGCAGGCACAAAAGCGGCGGTGGACGGAGGATTGGCGGGATGGCGGTGTGCGGCGGGTCGGACGCAGGCTGTGGCGCGAGTGGCGCGTGACCATACTGTTCGTCGTATTCGTCGTGGTGCCTATAAAATCGAGCCTGGCGGACTGGAACTGGGTTCCCACCGGCTCGATGAACCCCACGATCCTGGATGGCGACCTGATCTACGTGGACAAGGTTGCGTACGACCTGCGGCTCCCATTGACGCTGCACCGCCTCGCCCGGTGGTCCGAACCCCAGCGAGGGGATATCGTGGTCTGCCTATCGCCCGAGGACGGTGTTCTCCTGGTCAAGAGGGTGGTCGCCGAGCCGGGCGATACGGTGGAGATGCACCGAAACGTGCTCCACCTGAACGGCCGGCCGCTGGCCTACAGCGAGACGGACCTGAACTACGCCGAGCGGATACCGCAGGAGCACGCGGCTGGCAGCAGGTTCGCCCTGGAAGAACTGGGCGAAACGACTCACCCGGTGATGGCTCTCCCGCGCATCCCCGCGATGCGGGATTTCGGCCCGGTGGTGGTTCCGGACGGCCATTATTTCGTCTTGGGCGACAACCGCGACCTGAGCCGGGATTCGCGGTATTTCGGCCTGGTGCCCCGCGAGTCGATCCTCGGCCGGGCCCGAGGCGTGATCCTCTCCTTCGACATCACGGACAAATACCAGCCCCGCCTCGGTCGCTTCTTCACCGGATTGCGGTAACTGGCTCAATCCTCCGTCCCTGTCGTGTCGTCTGCCTGCTGAGGGGCGGCGTCCGCCTGAATCACACGGATGTCGTCGATCCAGATCACGCCACGGCCATCAGGTTGAGGGTCGTCTCGATTCCCGATACCGATGTACATCTTCTGAACCGCCGTAAGATCCACGCCGGCGAAGTCGCTCAGCGGAATCGTCCATTGTGTCCAGTCGAAGGCATTGACCATCGTGAGATGAACCGGCCCGACCATTCTGCCGCCGGCATCCTCCAAGGCCACATAGAGGCTCTCCGGCGCATTGCCCCACTCTGGGCTTGTCACCTGCCAGTCCTCGGAGACATCGCCGGTGAGGTCGATGTCGGAAAACTCCATCCTGGCGTTCCCCTGTGACGAACGGCCAGCCATTTCCAGGCCGATACAGACCGTCTGTGCCATGGCAATGCTCACGGCAATAGGTTGCCGCTGTGCGCTGACGACCTGCTCCCAGATCACGCCGTCGGCTGAGTGCTCGACCGTGAATACGTCAGCGGTGCGTCCGAGTCTGATCCAACACGGTGATGGGAACCCATCTTGTCTGTCCCACGTGGTATTTCCTTTCGGGGTAATACGTCGACTAAAGAAGAGGTTGTGGTCCGCCGTGATACTCACGTCCACGTATCTCGAATTCCAGTCCTGGGTTTCCTGGATACGGACTCCTGCGGCAGTGACGTTCTCGTTGTTCTGGAAATCCCCGATCTTCACACCGATCTCGCAGTCGCCTGTGGCCCGTTTGTAGCCGAAACGCCAGCCGCTGATTGCGTGTCCGCCCAGCGCGCCGAGAACGACGTTGCCATCGGGCTTCACCAGTAGCGGAACAGGACTGCCTTTGATCCAGAGAATCAGGTGAGTAAGGCCGCGAATGGTCCAGTCCTGAGGCTCGCTCCAGATCCGGGAGACCTCGGAGTAGTAGGGCACGCTGACGTTGTTGTACTCAAAACGCATGGATTCCATGCCGCCATGGACGACAGGTACCTGGTCCATCAGGTACTCACCCACAAGAGAGCCGGTACTGTTCCCTGGCATGTCGGGTGCGTCGCCCAGCCCATCAACCCAGGTCTCCCAAATGTGCTCCCCTTGTTCGTAACGGTAGTTCTCAAAATCATCTACGACGAGGAAGTCAGCCGTCGTGAATCGCCGTACGTTGCCTTTCCAAGGGCTCTCCGGATGGGCATCGTTGACCTCGTCGATCCGCCACCAGTAGGTCGTGTTCCACTCCAGAGGACCGGGAGTGAACGTGATCGCGTCGCGTGCTTGCCGGCCGCGATAGACGCCGATCGTGGATGGCGAGGCCTCTGCGACCGCATTGGCGTCGTCGGCGAAGTACACGTCGTGAAAGGCGGCTATGTCGCCGTTGGACCATCGGAGCATCGGCGAGTGCGACACGTCGATGTCGCCGTCGCGTGGATAGAGATTCTGAGCTTCGAACTCTGGTTTGATACTGTTCTGGCCGATTGCCTTCCCGTCGCCTGCCAGGACCGATGCGATCATGACAGCGGCGATCATTCCCCAGAGTCCGGGGTGTTGCCTGAGCATGATTCCGTCCCTCCACGAGAAACCGTGCCTTAGTCGGAGGGCGAGATGTCCTCCGTTTCCTCCGGCTGCTTGGGCTTTGCGGCCCGGGTATCCTCAATCGAGATCAGGCCGGGGCCGAGCAACGCGATGCACAGGGTCAGAGCCAGCATCAACAGAATGGAAGTTTGGCCGTCCATCTTCCTCCTTCCAAGAACCACAGGTCAGATCCAACGACCCTATGATACCTTGATGCCGGACCTGCGTCAAATGGTGAGCACGTTTGTAGTGACGCCGTGAGGCGTTATCTTCCCCGCCCCCTGTGCACACGTCATGAAATGAAGATATGCCCTTGCGGGCACACTACGAGCGTTTCGCGAACAGATTGCCGGGGAACTGCCTGATGAGGCCCTTCAGTCGCAGGGACATGACCGTCGCGTTGACCGTCCCAGCGGGGAGGCTCGTGTCCGCGATGATCTGGTCGATGTGCAGCGGCTCCTTGCCGAGGGTTTCGTAGATCG
>Ga0172362_10006160_pt1 | contig 10334 bp, 7 predicted proteins | sample LakKivs1_kivu2a2_FD_114534 | JGI IMG/M metagenome (GOLD analysis project Ga0172362, IMG submission 114534) | Sediment microbial communities from Lake Kivu, Rwanda - Sediment s1_kivu2a2 | ecosystem: Environmental > Aquatic > Freshwater > Lake > Sediment | place: Rwanda: Western Province, Lake... | reverse complement strand
AGAGGTGGTTCGTTCCGGTAACGGCATGGTGAAATTTGCCAAAATTCAGATTCTCGATGAGCAAATGAAGCCAAAACCAGAGATTAAAACCGGAGACGATTTTATTATCAAACTGGATTTGGATGTTCAGCAGCCGATCAATAATCCACGAATCGCCATAACGGTAAAAAACAAACTCGGGCAAACATTATCCCAATTATTTAGCAAAAATTCTCAGTTCAGATTTGGTAAAATTAAAAAAAATTCATCAATTTTATGTTTAATTCAAAATATTCCATTGTTATCTGGTAACTATCATCTCAATATATGGATTGCAGATCAGTTTCAAGTTTATGATAGCATCGAACATGCACATGATCTATTGATTAAAAACAGTGAACATCTTGATAAAATAAATGTTGGTGAAATTTTTATAAACCATAAATGGGATAAAATGATAACATGATAGAAGCACTACAAGGAGATTAATGTATGGGATTTACTGAATTAAACGTTATTATTCCTTGTTATAACGAAGAGAGTTCAATATTCAATACAATTATGACGGTTGATAAAATACTGTCATCAGAGGGTATTTCTTTCAGAATAATAGTCGTCAATGACGGATCAACGGACAATAGTGCCGCCGAAATCGAAAAAGCTGGTGATAAAGTACACCTCATCTCAGTTAAACCAAATATGGGATATGGTCATGCCATCAAAAAGGGATTACAAGCGGTACAATCCGGTTGGATAGCAATCATTGATGCAGACTTAACTTACCGTCCTGAAGATTTAATCACTTTATGGCAAAACCGCGAGAATAGTGATATGATCGTCGGGTCAAGAACCGGGAAAAACGTTCAAGTCCCGCTGCTTCGCAGGCCAATGAAATATTTCTTAACAAAATTTGCCAGCTGGTTAGTTGATTGCACTATCCCCGATCTGAACTCAGGAATACGCATTTTCAAAAAAGAAGATGCACTTCGTTTTTTTCGTCTTTATCCAAATGGTTTTTCATTTACTACTACAATTACAATGAGTTATTTATCATCAGGTCTTAATGTACTTTTTCTCCCAATTGATTATCAAAAAAGAGAAGGAAAATCCAAAATCAGACCCATTCATGACAGCTACCAGTTTCTATTATTACTAATAAAATTGAGCGTGTACTACAATCCTTTAAGGGTTTTTCTTCCAATAAGTCTTTTTACTTTTATCCTTTCAATTATTTCACTTGTATACGACATATTTTACATCCAAAATATCGGCGACAAATCAGTCCTATTGATTATGGTCAGTATCCTTGTTTTCTTGCTTGGATTATTAGCTGATTTAATTATTAAAAGAACCTCGGAATAAATCATTTTTCGTTCAAAATATAATCAGAATGACTCGAGATAAGCTTTTTAGATTCGTTAAGAGTTGGGGTATTAAATTTATTGGGCTTGGTATTTTTATCTTCATCCTTTACACGACTAATCTTCTTCAGCTTCTTGCAGCAATAAAAAAATTTTCACTCCTCCAAATTTGCCTGTTAATAATACTGTCTTTTTTTGTCATTCTTTTTAAATCAGTTCGCTTTCGATCTATTTTAAAAATCAATAAAGTGGAATCCAACTTTTATAAAACGTTTCTGATTTACGGTTCAGGTATTTATTTAGGAACAATCACCCCTGGGCGATTGGGTGATTTTACAAAGGTACTATATTTAAAAAATCATTTCGGATGCAGATATACAAAAGGAGTAATCATTAATATTATCGATCGGGTTTTAGACCTATTCATCCTAGTCTTAACCTCTCTGCTGGCACTCAATTGGTTAGTTAAAATCAATACAAAGATAATCATTCTATCGGCAATATTGATTGTATCTATAATTGTCATATTTTTTCACAAAAAAATGATTAACACAATTATTAGGTTTGTTGAAAGAATATTCAAAACAAACATTCCGGAATTGTGGACCGACCATCTATTTTCACTAGCACTATTTATGCCCCTTTTCTTTTCACTAATTCCCTATCTTTTAATTTATTATCAAATGATATTCATCTCCCGGATACTCGGTTTTACAATCAATCCATACCTCCTTATTGGCACTTTGGCATTAGGTAATATTACCGGATTGATACCAATCTCAATTTCCGGATTGGGAACACGTGATGCCGTCTTTATCTTAATGCTCGGGAAGGTCGGATTGACATCCGCCGAGGCAGTCTCTTTATCTCTCTCATTTTTCTTACTGAACAATTTCAGTATTCTAATCATCAGTTTTTTTCTATTCCTTTTACTAAAGCTCGGTCGTAGCAATGAATAATGCCGATAGCAATTTCTTAGTAAAAAAAGAACGTGTAATAATTCTGCTTTTACTACTCCTTGCTCTGATTATCCGGATTGGCATCATTATTAAAATTGAAGAACCTATCGACAAAGACGCACTCGAATATTATTCAATTGCTAAAAATGTTATCGAGAAACATATTTTCTCGATTGATGGTGTTTCACCAACTTCCCGCAGATCTCCGGGTTACCCCATGTTCCTGGCGTTATTTATAACACTATTTGGCAGCAATCCAACTTATATTTACATTGTCCAAGCCTTTGTTAATATACTAACGATATATCTGATATATCTTTCCCTGAAAATACTAAAAACAAAATCGGCTGTTTGTATAATTATCACAGCCTTATTTGTAATTGACACCTCATTTGTATACGTCAATGTACTTTATGCAGAAATAGTGACAATGCTCATCATCACAATTCTGCTATATATTTCGGTGAATCGAACTGTAAGTGAAAAAAAATATACCCAGTCAATTCTACAGGGAACTTGTGTTGGGGTATTAATCTTACTTAGACCAACTTTTTTATATCTCCCAATTTTCATCATCGTTTGCATCATCATTTGTCATTTGTTCAAACTTGATATTCGGGCAAAAGAATCAGTTATAGTCTCAATTGTGGCTATTCTAACAATCTTACCCTGGTCTATTCGCAACAGAATAGTATTCGATCAATGGATACCTTTAGTGAATGCTGGGGGCTCTGAATTATGGCAGGCAAATCTTGAGATCGAAAACCTGACAGTCTGGTATTCAGTCACTAACATTGAAAAATACGAGCAGCAGCGTACGGAATCGGCGGCATTACAATCGCAACTTCGATCGGAATATCGTCAACTGTATAACCTAAATACAGACATTGAATTAAATCAATTTCTGAAACAAAAGGCAAAAGAGATCATTCTTGCCCATCCTTTTCGTTATACCCTGCTTTGCTTCAACCGCTTCCTGATATTCTGGTTCTCACCACCGATCGGCTCGGCAACTCTAAATTCTGTCTCGTCACTGATTTTTGTATTTTTCCTGTCACTGAAATATTGGATGACAATTCTCGGTATTTTCGGATTGTGGCGATACGCACGACTGGATTTTTCCGGGGCGTTTGTCGTAGTAACCATTGTCGCTTATGCGACTGTGCTACATTCTGCCACGCATGCCATCCAGCGCTATTTTCTGCCAGTGATTCCACTGGTCTATTTCGGGCTGGGATATTTTCTGAATTCACTAAAAATTAAAACCAGCGACATTTATAATAAAAACCGTAATATATGACTCAGATGAAAAGAAAAAATGTTCATAGCGATGTCAGCCAAAAACGGTTCTGGGATAAGGGTGGAATATTTCGTAATTATAATCATCCCGTAATGAAATATTTTATTACCCAAAGGATCCAATTTCTTAGGAAATTCATCAACATTGACAAAATCCAAACAGCTCTCGATATTGGTTGCGGCAATGGCTCGGCTGCCTATTATTTATCAAAATGCATACCTTTTTTAGTAGCAGGCGACTACGCACTTGACAAAAAGGATTTTCCTCAAGGCAATTTTAAAATGCTTTACTTCAATGCCTATTACCTGCCTTTTAAAAATAAATCTTTTGACCTGGTCTATATCTGGGAAGTTCTACACCATTTAACCGACCTTGATCGGACTATTGCCGAAGCCGTTAGAGTTGCAAAACAATACATTGTAATCATTGAACCGAATCCGGCTAACCCTATTCAATTCCTTTACTCGTTTGCTGAAGAGAATCATTCTCTCATCCGACAGTGTACGAAAAAAAGAATCGTAACTTGCTTACATCAAAATGGATGTAATAAGATCATGATGAAAAGTGGAGGAGTAATTTTCCCGAACAAGTTACCTCTGATTTTATTTAAATTTCTTAAAAATTTTCCCTATGAAATACCAATACTTGGCATTTCAAATATATACTTAGGATACCTTTAAAATGGATAAAAAAACATTTTCAATCATAATTCCCGTTTTCAATGAAGAACAGGCAATTGCTAGAGTTGTCAAAGATCTACTAAGAAATTTTCCGGAATTCGAAATTATTATAGTTAATGATGGTTCAACCGACGCAACTGGAAAAATTATAAACGAGCTCCCGGTGATCACTGTTCACCATCCCCATAATAAAGGCTATGGTGCCAGCTTGAAAACTGGGATTAATATTGCTACTAATGACAATCTCATTTTTTACGATGGCGATGGTCAGCACAAGGTCGAAGAAATTCCCATGCTGTTGGAAAAAATCGAGCAGTCTGAAATGGTGATTGGTAAACGCACTATCAACCGACATCGTCCACTGCTGAGACGTCCTGGAATGTTAGTTCTAAAATGGGTTGCACAAATTTTAACCGGTCAGAAAATCCCGGATTTAAACAGTGGTTTTCGGGCCGTTAAAAAAAGCATTATCAAAAAATATATACACCTTTTACCACAGGGTTTTTCCGCATCTACTACGATGACACTGGTTTTTATATCGCGTGGATATAATGTAACCTATATACCGATCAAAGGCGAAAAGCGGATTGGCAAAAGTACCGTCTCGGTATTTAAAGACGGTTTTAACACAACACTATTAATCCTCCGTCTTATTGCCCTGGTCAATCCGCTGAAAATATTTTTACCAGCCTCAATAATTCTACTATCAATTGGTATCCTTTGGAGTATACCCTATTTATTAGAAGGTCATGGTCTATCCATTGCCTCGTTATTCTTGCTGTCAACTTCCATTATTACCTTCTTCATCGGAATTCTAGCTGACCAAATCTCACAATTACGCCTGGAAAAGTACGAATAATGTGCGGAATCTGCGGAATCTACAATTTTAATCAACAAACGCCGGTAAGCCCACAGGTGCTGCAAAAGATGAACGACTCGCTCGTTCACCGGGGTCCCGATGAACAAGGTATTTATGTAATAAATAACATCGGCTTAGGAGTACAACGCTTAAAAATTATCGATTTAATAACCGGAAAACAACCATTTTCGGATCCGAGTAATCAATTCACGATTGGATACAATGGCGAAATATATAATTATAAGGAAATCAAAAGGCAATTAGTAAACCAGGGTTACCAATTTAAGTCTCAGTCTGACACCGAAGTAATTCTCTATTCGTATATGCATTGGGGCTTGCGGTTCGTTGACTCTCTTAATGGTATGTTTGCCATCGCAATCTGGGACAATCAAAAACAACAACTGATAATTGCCCGCGATCGAATCGGAATCAAGCCATTATTTTATTATCAGGATAATGAACAATTCATCTTTGCATCGGAAATTAAAGCTATATTGAGGCACCCCCTTGTTACTCGAAATATGGACTATGAATCACTCTATTATCATCTGTCATTGAATTATATTCCGGAAAATAAAACTCTTTTCAGGAATATTCGCTCGCTACCACCAGGATGTCTTCTGACAATCAAAAATAAAACCATTAAACTCATGCAATACTGGAAAATTACTCCAGCTGAGCCAGTAAAATCTAAATCATTGAACCAGTATCAAGATGAATTCACCAATCTCTTTCAGGACTCTGTCAAAATCAGGCTGCAAAGTGATGTGCCGCTGGGCGTCTTCTTAAGTGGTGGACTCGATTCAAGTTCGGTTGCCGCAATGGCAGCTTCAGTCAATCCTTCGCCAATCCAGACATTCTCAGTAGGTTTTGAAGAAAAGAGCTTTGATGAAACTCCTTATTCCAATCTGGTTGCCCAGCATCTAAAAACAATCCATCATTACATCAGTATCAAACCAAATATTCAGGAAGTATTACCACTGATTGTTAGACACATGGAAGAACCAACTGCCGATTCATCGGCTGTTCCCGTCTATTATCTCTGCAAATATGCCAGGCAGCATGTAACTGTTGCCCTCTCAGGGGATGGTGCCGACGAGATTGCCGCCGGCTATGAAACTTACACTGCCGATAAACTTGTGCGGATATTCAAACATTTTCCTCCTTTTATAAATAACACTCTCCAAAATCTCGGAAACCTGATTCCCACCTCGTTTGAAAAGTACTCACTATGGATGAAATACAATCGCTTTTTTAAGGGTATAAATCAAGATGAAGCGATGTCACACTTTTTGTGGAGAATAATCTGGTATTTCGATGAGGTTGCGCAAGTCATTCACCATGACTTTTTAGATGATCAGAAAGTATTTGAAATTCAAAGCCAGTATAGCAAGATTTTCAATGAGTCAGGCAATCGAGATTTTTTAACTAAAGCCCTGTACACGGATATAACCTATTACTTGCCTAACGATATGCTGATTAAAGTTGACCGGATGAGCATGGCTAATTCCCTGGAAGTCAGAGTGCCGTTTCTCGATCATCGCCTGGTCGAATTCTTCTTTAATCTACCCTCCAAATATAAGCTTCGGTATCTAATCAGGAAAAAATATCTGATTAAAAAATCAATGACTTCACGTTTACCACGCCAGATAATCAATAGACCAAAAGCTGGATTCAATGTCCCAATCTCATATTGGTTTTTATCCGACTTAAATGATTTAATGAAAGATATTATCTTTGCCTGGGGTCCAGCCGAAATTCCATTTCTGAACTGGAAAATCATTCAAGACACTTTCGAAAAGCACACTACAAAACGGGAAGATAACGGCTATAAACTATGGTCTATTTTGATTCTGGCACTTTGGTATAAAGAGTTTATTAATAAAACCAATGTTCCTTAGCGAAATAAAACTGGTTAGCCTGATTTTTGTTCTAGTGTTTATTCCAGGCTGGACTTTAATAAACATCATTTATAAGCAGCTGAGTTTATCCCGGGAAATTCTCTTTTCTTCAACAACTGGATTATTTATCTGGTCAATTCTTTCTACGATTGGTTTTATTTTTTCACTTAGCCTAATAACAATCTGCAGATGCTGGTTGATAATTTCCACATTCCTAATAATCGTAAGTCTATATTTAATTTTAAAAAGACGGATCGTTACGATTCCAAATTTTCATTGGACAAGACCGAAGATTACACTTGGATTTTTTTTAATTTTCATAATAATTATTACCTACTGGAAAGGCAGTTTACAGGATGGAGATGCCTGGTATCATGTAGCCCAAGCAGTTAATTACTTAAACCAACCAAAGATGGTTTCGGAGAATGCTTATTTCAGTGGTTTACCAGCTGGCACACTCTATGATTTCAATGCCTGGCATACCTTCATAGCAGCCATTTCAATATTTGGTAAATTCCAGCCGAATTTCGCCTGGATAAATCTATCCGCCTTTTTCTTCCCATTGATGGTAATAGCGCTATATGTTTTCATCAATACAGTATTTAAAAATCAAAATCTCTCCGCTTATGCAACAATTCTGATCATCGTTGTTCAGTTTCTCCGGTTCAAATTTACATTTCTTGGTTCTTCTGTAATTCCCAGTACTATATGTACAGGTCTTTTAATGCCCTCATTTTTCACCGTCCAATTCTCCGAAGATATTAACAGAAAGGCTTTTCTTCTACTTACTATTCTGTTCGTTGCCACATTTTTCCACATCTACTATTTTCTCGTAATTATCGGATACCTGATTGGATTCTATCTTGTTGATTTTTTTATCAATCGAAGAAATACTAAGGAGTTTATCAAAAATTTTATTATAACCGACGGATACTTCCTGATAGGGCTGCCATTACTTATCGCAATTTATCTCTATTGTTTAAGTGATTATTCACAGACGTTTCCGGGAACAGAATTGCGACTTACGATGCTCCCCAAAGGCTACCAAATATTTTCCTTAACTGCCGATAAAATTCCCTTTTATTTATCTGTCATTGCAAGCATAATCCTGATAATCAAATCATCCGAATGGTGTCAACATAAAGGACAACTTTTCATGCTTACCAATATTCTCATCGTCCCATTCTTAATTTTTAACCCACTGCTGCTAAAATTTATCTCCCGATTGGTTCCGCTGAATCTTATTGGACGCCTGGCAGAACCTTTCTTTCTTTTAATCCCCCTTTTCTGGGTAATCTGGAGTTACTTCCCCAGAAGGTTTTTAATAAATCCTATCTGGGTAAAAATATCCTCAGTAATAGTATTAATTCTTGGATTATCCGCTGTAATACTTCTGCCCAACGAAGTCAAACACCGAATTATTTCCTACGACAAATACAAAGAGCCAATGGGATTCTCAGATTTCGCGCATGATTTTCATCAATCTATCCCAAATCGGGCGGTAGTGATCTCAGATTCATATACGAGTTATCATTTACCCACTTTTGCTAATGTTGATATCGTATCCATGACAGCTCATTCAACTCCACCAATTGATTTGAAATCTCGAATTCGCGATTGTAACCGCTTCCTTAATCCATTGATTTCTGCGAACATTAAAAAATCAATAAAGGAAAAATACCATATTGGTTATGCGGTAATCAACTCCTCGGTCTTTCCATGGGCGCAAATCGTAACTTCGGATACGCTTTTTATTAGTCATTCATATCCAGACTTCGACTATGTTAAAGATAACACTTATGTCGTAAAATTACCTGAGTCTTTTGATGCGCCACCAATAGAATATCCACAATTTTGTGCAATCAATGAAAATATTCATATCTTTCCCCAAGCTAATAAAATTGATAAAACCCAGCTAACATGGGATCATGCTGGTATGATTTTTCTAAAAATCAATAATCCAATTAATAAATTGTACTTTCATTCAAAAGGCGGTACTCACCATGTCTTTTATTATTGTATCCTTAATGAAGATAATAACATACTCGATGAAAATGCCTATATAAACGACTTTAGTTCTCAGAAAATCTATTCAATATCCAATCTAAACCGTAATTATTGGGTAGTGTTTTCAGGAAACGGAATATCACCATTAACTATTCAAATTGCAGGGTAGATTTTGGTAGGTTATAAACTTTCTTTTCTACTAATATATCTATTAATAATTTCTTGCATATTTTATATCAACGAATCAATTAGTGTTAACCATTTACTGATACAATACAAATCCGATTGTCAGCAATTTAGTGAGAATTCGCAAATTATTTTTAGAAACGACGATATTAGCGCCTTCTCCAATCTTGAACATGAAAAGAGAATATTTTCCATTTTTCAGAAATACCAAATTCCTCAGGTAATAGGAGTTATTCCCTATGCAAGTGAAAATTGTATTACATGCATTAACCAGAAATATCATGATATAAGGTCAACCCCGGATATTATTGATTATTTTGCCAGATTAAGGGACATGGGACTTGTTGAGATCGGACAACATGGTTATCAACACTGCTCCAATTATTTACACGATATGGCTTTAAATGGTCTGAGCGAATTTAACGATTTGTCGTATGCCGAACAATTTGATAAAATTTCCCGAGGAAAGACCATTTTAGAATCAGCATTTGGTCAAGAAGTCACCACCTTTATTCCACCTTATAATCGGTTTGATAACAATACTTTAGAGGTGTTGGAAAATCTGAATTTCACCATATTATCTGATGGAAGCGGAATTAATAATTCAACCAAAGTGCACACTATCAACCGAAACGCCTCACTTACGGAACTGCACGAATATCTAAATCAAAGAGAAACCAATTTGCCACCATATTTATTTATTATGTACCATTCTTATGAGCTGAAAGACGATGTGGATTCAATATTTCTTGATTCACTCCTCTCAGCTGCACAAAATAATCCTAAAATCAGATTTTCCACCTTATCAGATTTCAATAAAAATTATTACAGCCAAATTCAAACAATTGAAACATTGAACAGCAGATTCGAGCAACTGCTCAATAAAAAATGGTTCTGTTTTTATTTTATTAATCATCTCATAAATAATATTTCAGATAAGAGTTTTAAAGAATTAAATAGAGGTTTGCGTTTACACGATATTAGGATTTTAACAAAAGATTACCATGATTTGTGCAGTGCCTCGATGACAAATTTTATCATTCAGAATTTCTTAATTATTTTATTTTTAACTGGGATATTTTTCCTTACTACTTATATTCGT
>Ga0172362_10006157_pt1 | contig 10337 bp, 15 predicted proteins | sample LakKivs1_kivu2a2_FD_114534 | JGI IMG/M metagenome (GOLD analysis project Ga0172362, IMG submission 114534) | Sediment microbial communities from Lake Kivu, Rwanda - Sediment s1_kivu2a2 | ecosystem: Environmental > Aquatic > Freshwater > Lake > Sediment | place: Rwanda: Western Province, Lake... | reverse complement strand
GGGCCGCGTTCGGCGGCTCGGAAGCGGACACCGGCTGGATCAATTTGGGAGTGATCCGCTGCGGGTACTGCGCCGGGGGCAACTGGTTCGCCTTTATCGCTGGCCCGCAGAAAGTTTCGATCCACGTGGTCATGAAAAGCAGGGCCCTCAGGAAGCTGACCCTGCCGATCCCGGCAACGGTGCTGGTCGGCGTGGGCAAGCAATACTTTATCTGGGCAACCAAGAGCAGCTTCGGGCCGGAACAGCCCCTCTACCACGCCCCTTTCCCTAACGTTCACACGGAGGGCACCATCTGCTGGGGACAGAACACGCCGCCGGAGGCGCTGCCCTGCAATGCTACACAGGCCTGGCAACTGTTCTTCGAGAGCACCTTCAACGGTGACCTGTCCAACGGGAAGTCGGCCAAGTTCCAGATGGACGTCCGGCGGATGCTCTCCCAGGTGACCCGCAAGAAGCTCGACGAATACCCCGAAGAGGACCTGATAATGGCCAATCGGTCGTTGTCATCGGCCCTCAGGAGTCTGGTCGGACCCGGAATGGAGGATGGCTAGCGATGTTCGCAAAACATATCCTGGTCAAAGGCCAGGCGCTCCCCCCGATCGACCCAGGCGTAATGTACGAGTTCGTGATTGCCGGCAACGGGGTTTTCATCCGGGCTCGCCGCCCCGAGCTGGAAGCCATGATCCCGGTCTCCTGGTGCGAGATCCGCGGCCTTCCGGAGGTCGAACCTTACGTCAGAATGACCGCCGGGCAGGTCCCCCTGGCCTGCACCCGGGCGATCTTGGATGAGCTCCTCCGGGACCTGCCGGATGAGTCGCTGGTCTGGCTGACGCTGGAGGCCGGTGTCCTTAGGATGATCAAGCCGCCGCAAGTGGCCACCGCCAGCGCGGTCCATCCGGTAGCCCCGTATGACCCCAGGGGGGCGAGCGCCTTCCTAGATATCCATTCGCACAACAGCCTGGAGCCGTTCTTCAGCACCGACGACGATAAGGACGAGACCGGCTTCAGGATCTTCGCCGTGTTCGGCCGGCTTGACCGCTCTCCCTGCGTGACGGCCCGGATCGGCATCTACGGCTACTACTGGCGCCTGGACGCCGAGGATGTCTTTGACCTGCCCGATGGCGTCCAGGATGCCCTGGAAGCGATGCTGAACGCTGATGCTTCAGCAGAAAAGGAGGTTTTGCATGGACTCACCCCCGATCAATCTTGACCGCCTGAACGCGGCCCGTTTGATCGTCCCGCTCTCGCCACGCGTCAGGCTACTGCTGATCGGCTGCGGAGGCACTGGCTCGTGGCTGGCGCCAGCCGTGGCCCGGGTCGCCCGCCTGCTACGGGAGAAGTTCTCCAAGACGGTCGTAGTGGGATTCGTGGACCCGGACGACGTCGAGGACAAGAACACCTACCGGCAGAACTTCTGCAAGGCGGAAGTCGGCTGTAACAAGGCCGTAGCGCTGGCCACCCGCTATTCGCTGGCCTGGGGCGTAAGCATCTCCGCTGCGACCCAGAATGTGTCTTCGAGCGTTATCCCCAGCCTCGACGGCTATCACTACGACGACCTGACCGTCCTGATCGGGTGCGTGGATAACCCCGGCGCCCGCCGCGATATCCACCGCCTGGTGCGCGACATCGGCGGGACGGTCTTCTGGCTGGACTGTGGCAACAGTAGTGAATCGGGCCAGGTCCTGATCGGCCGCAACGATCCGGGGGATGGTATCCGAAGTTTCCCCCTGCCTGGCATGTGCGCCCGGGTCCCCCTCCCCTCCCGCCAGCATAAAGAACTGGTCGAAAAACCGAAGCCCGGCCAAAAAGCCAAGCCCGCAGCTCCCGACGATACCACCGAACTGTCCTGCGCCGAGGTTGCCATGCTCGATGACCAGGGCCTGACGATCAACCAGATGATCGCTTCGGTCGCCGCCGACTACCTGGTACGCCTGCTGCTGACCCAGAACCTGGACAAGTTCCAGACCTACGTCGATCTCGAGAGCGGCAGCATGAAAAGTACCTATATCACCCAGGACAACCTGAGAAAATTTAGGTAATGAACGGAGTCGGTTGATTCCCGTTCTTACCATGGCTTCACAGCAGGCGGTCCGCGGCAACAAGTCGCGGATCAAAGAGCTGCATCCGGATCGATTGCGCCTGGACAGGCTGCGTCCGGGCGATTCATCAACCAGGGACACGTCGAAGTGCGTGTCCCTGTTCATTCCAGGAAGGAGGAACTATGGCCATAGCTATTTCCGAAAAGGGCACGCGCGTCATCCGCTTGATCAAGGCCGTGAAAGCCGTGAAAAAAGCCATCGCACCCGGGGACAAGCTCCAGCTGCCGGGCGAGAGTCCGGCAACGTACCTCGGCCCGCACATGGACGGCAACATCCAGATGCACGCCTTCCGGCTATTCGACGGCACAGAAGTCGTCCTGGAGGCCCCAGCGCTCGACCGGCTAGCCGGCCAGCCGGCTACGCTCGTGACCGCTGCGATGATCGAGCCGGCCGTTCGATAGCGAACGCACCGGCACCGTAAACGCCACTGCCCCTCACCGGGGGATGGAAGCATACTCCCCCGTGAGGGGAGATCTGTCTCCCGTCCCCCTTCTCACTAAAGAAAGGACGGTAACAATGGAAACGCTGTTGGTCTCTCCCCCTCCTTACCCCACTCATAAACTGAAGACCCTGCCGTTACGGGACCAACCCGCCTACCGGGTCAGCTCGAACGCCACTGCCTGCAGCCTGGCCGAACTTCTGGCCGGGGTGGTCGGCGGCGCCCGGCAGATCGAAGTCGCCGAAGGTCTATTAGCCCACTTCGGCGGGGACATCCAGCGGATCTACAAGGCCCACGTCGCCGAACTGGCCTCGGTGCGTGGCGTCGGCCAGCAGACCGCGGTGCGGATCAAGGCGGCTCTGGCGCTCGGCGTCCGGCTGTATGAACCAGCCGGCGAGCGGCCAATGATCAACTCGCCCGCCGATGCCGCTGCTCTAGTCCAATTCGAAATGTCGCTTCTCGAACAGGAATATCTCAAAGTGATGCTCTTGGACACGCGCAATCGGGTTCTGGACATTGTAGAGGTGTATCACGGGAGCGTGAACTCATCGCAGGTGCGCATTGGCGAGCTTTTCAGACCAGCCGTTCAGCGTATGGCCCCGGCAATAATAGCTCTGCACAATCATCCGTCCTCGGATCCCACACCTTCGCCCGACGATATCGCGATAACTCGCGCCATGGTACAAGCTGGTAAGCTCCTCGATATTACGCTGCTTGACCATTTAATAATCGGTGGCGGCAGTCGTTACGTCTCGCTCAAAGAGCGCAACCTGGGGTTCTCGTGAGCTGCGGCCATGGACGAACAACCTCCTCTCCCCGAACCTGAAGATCCCTTCAATGGGCCGGTCATTTACTCGTACTCTCGTACCCAGGCCATTGCCGATGGAATAGTGGTGGATGTGTCCGAAACAGCAAAGGAGGCCAACTTCAAGCTGCCGGTGGCCGTCACCGCCGCGCTCCAGACCCGCTTGGAGCCAAGCGGGGCCGATCGGGCTATCGGCCAGGACTACGAAGGCCGGTTGTGGGACATGTTGTGGCTAGCGGCTTTCACCATCAAGCTCGCCGACCCCGGCACAGACACTGTGACTTTTACGGTCGGCCTGCAGGAAGTGGAATGCAAGAGTGGTCGACCACAGAATACCGACCTGCGCCTGCGGGCTGTCTGCGGTCCGGGCGACCAGGGCGAGCCGGTCATCACGATCGGCTTCCCGGAAGATTTCTAAAAAGGAACTGGCTGCAGCTTGTTATGATCTGGAATCGCCCCGACAAGAACAGGTCCTGCATCACGCCAAGGAGGGGCGCAGCATTTTGTCCCTCCTTGGCAATTTTTGTTTCAGGAGGTCCCCAATATGGTCGAAGACAGCCAAGAAAAGGATGAGCTCTTCGAATGGCCCATCGACGCAACGGCAGAGGCCGCCATCAAGCAGCGTGCCGAGCGAGTCGGCGGACAAATCGGCGAAGCTGTGTCGAGCCTGTTAGCCGAGATCATGATCACCATCCTCTCGGCCAAGCCGCCACAAATATTTCAAACATCGCCTCAGACAACCCACCGGCCGATCTTTCAGACAACCGCCCTTAGGCCGGATGACAACGCTCCGATTGGTTTCAGAAGGTAAGCTATTACCGACAGAGGACGCCGGGCAGATCCAGAGCTGGCTGGCCAATGGGCAGCCACCCGTACCGAAGATTCAAACTGAAATCACGAAGCAGTATCAATTTGCATAGATCACAGGCCGTCTGGAAAACAGCTCCAGACGGCCTCTCCTCCCCAGAATGCCATAACAATCGACGCTAACGGTCCATCCCGGAACGATTTACCTACACAGATCTGGTTCGAAAGCGGTTTGTGGTGTACCCATTCGAGGCTAGATGGTTTGCAATCATTGTCTTTTATTTATTGTCCATCGTCCAAATCAGTATTGTGCCATCGAGGGAGCTGCTGGCCAGGGTGTCTCCTTCAGGCGAAAAGGCCGGGGGTCGCAGTTTCGGGAACGGTGGGGCTGAGGGTCGGACGGGCCAGGTTCTCCAGATCGCAAGCGCCGATGATCAATGACCATACGAGGACAATTGGGACGAGTTTCTTCATGAGAACCTCCTTTATTCTCGGTTTCCGAAGTCTGCATCCGAGGAAGAATCGATACTATTTCGGGCTATTGGTCGTTAGGATGGAATTGGTCTCGAAATCGTTGAAATCAGCCGTAAATGCCCTGCTGGCACTCACGCTGGTATTGCCGAAGTACACTTATTATTATAGTCGAGCGGGATGGAAAAGAAACCAAACAGAAAATATCTTCAGGAATTCCTCAAGCCCTGGTGGATTTATGTTTGGATCTCAAGTGCCTGGAACCAGGGTCAGTTCGATGCAGGCGTCGAGCTGCTTGGCATTCCGATCCAGGAATGACAGGCTGGGGATGCTGAATCCATTTTCCAGCCGCGCAATGGAAGGCTGGCGCGTCCCAACCAGTTCCGCCAGCAGGGTTTACATGAAACCTCGCATAATCCGCAGTCGGGCAATCTGATAGCCTGGCTCGAGCTTATACGCAGCCGCGACGAACCCTGGATCTTGAGGTTGTTCGATTTGCCAGTTCTTGAAGGTCTTTTTGGATACGGGAGACATCTCAATCCTTCGCTATTTCTTGTATTATTGGTGCCCTGATTTCAAGGCGTCCAGGAACGTTCGTGGTGAAACGATGGCAACACCTCGATATTTTGCCCCGGCTTCCTTAAAGTGGTTGCTATTTCCGGTTACAAGGTAATCCGCTTTGGCCTCCATCGCGCAGGCCAGATACATATTATCAGATGGGTCGACGGTTAGTACATCCAATTTGATCGTCCCCCCTACCATTTCAGCAGTTTCGCCAATTTTTTTAAAAAGCCCCGTTGTTTGTTCCTTGGACAACCGCTCGGAAATGCGCGGATATTGCAGGACGCGCTGCAATTCATCCAAGGTTTGCGGAGAAACGAAGAGCTGAAAATGACCGGAGAGCCACTTGTCCAGAATCTGGCCGGGAGGCCCTTTGTGCGATATCAAGCCGCTCACCATCACATTGGCATCTAAAACGACTCTCATCGAGCGCGTTTCTCCCGCGCGCCGCGGATGGCATCGTTGACCAGGGATTCAATTTCATCTGCCGAATAATCCTTAAAACGCTCGCGGATGGAATGAACAATGGACTGGACCTCGGCACGGCGATCATCTGCGTCGATCACTGCTGCCGGCTTGACCATTACGCCGGAATCTGTCTCCACAAATACAACCAGGTCCCCCTTCTTCAAATTGAGCCTTTTGCGGATCTTGCGGGGGATGGTCACCTGCCCTTTTTCTTGGATTCGAACGCCGAACTCAGCCATTCATACCTCCATATTTCCATATAGTCATACTTTCCTACCATTATACCACGACATTCACCTCTGGCATCAGACGTCAGGGTTGGATGGTTCCCATCAAACCTTGACGTGTGCTGCCTGATTTTCGGGCAAGCCGGTACTTCAGACCGGCTCGCCGCCGGTCCTGCACGTCAACAGCATTTCCCCAATCTACAGAACACCGAATAGGAGAAAACCATGATCTTTCGAATCCGGAACAATTCGACCTCTGCCGTCGTGCGCGGCTACGCCTTGGACAGCCAGAATACCGTAATCTGGCTCGAACTGGCACCGCAGCACTCCAAGACCATCGGTGCCATCGGGGCGGACTTAGTCCAATCCCAGCGCCCCTGGCTGCAGCGTGGCGACTTCGTAGTCGCCGGCAGAGGCCGCGCCGTGCGCGGCTTGGGCAGCCGCTACGAGCGTTTCACCACACAAACGCTCAGGCTCTCCTGACGGCGCGCTGGCGGATGTAAGCGAGACAACCAGGGAAGCCGGCTTTCGGCTGCCGGTGCCGATCGCCGCCGCGCTACAGGCCCGCATGGAAAGCAACTTACCGGGCGATATGCCGTCGAAGATTCTGGGGCACCGATCTTGGGATACCGGAGGGTGGGAGGTTATTTAGATGTTGATTGATCTCTACCAAATGCATTCTCCGACCAGATAGAAACCATCCGGCACAGCTCGCGTGTTATCTCTATATGCCGGGTTGTGCCCGTATTGATGCTCACCGTCATTGCGCGGTCCAGATACAAGTCAACATATCTGATTGACCTTTGACAAGTCATGGTCAGATTTTCCTTTGCCCATTTCCAATCCAGGTGCTCCCATTCTTTCGCATCTAAATGAGGAAGCAATTTCTCTAATTCGTCAGGCGATTCCTTCAGTAATTCATAAAAGATGTTGCTGACTTTCTGTGGATAGTCGATGGGCAAGTCCAGCATATCATCGACGACTTGGAGCCCGATATAAATATTTCCCAAGATTTCAGCACAACCGGAAGCGAGGTTGGTTGGATCGTCAAAATACATTTGGTTAAGTAGGTCGGCTCCCGTACGAAACAGTTCTCCGGTCGTTCTTTCTTTCAGGAGCAAGATGTCCGATAGCGTGGTGTTAGGTGATATGCTGGCGTCTTGGCATGCCTTCAGAGCGTTTCTTCTGAACAGCCATATCTGGTGGCAAAGTTTACGCTTTTTTCCTGGAGTAAGGTCTGAATTATGGATGGTGACTAAAAGCTCACGAAGAAGACCACTGACAGTCCGGGTTCGTTTTATTTCTCCAGGAAATTCTAATAAACGTCCATTTTCCTTGTGGTCGATGATCGAGTCGATTTCCGCAATATAGCGAATGAACAGCTCAGAAATGATAGAGCGATCGGGGAAGGATAACAATTCTCTCAATTTATCGCAATAACCGGCCCACCAAAAAAGCTGGAAATAATACCAAAGGTAAAGAGACCGCGGGTAATATTGCGTGATGGAAGACCATGTTTTGGTATGCAAATTTCTACGAAATTCTTTCAAATGCGCGAGAAATGCAACCCCGCTCTCGATGTTCCTCAACCCGATAATGGGGATGTAATAAAGATCGGTTGGTGCAAAAAGAGGCGCCTTGCAAATATTATGTCGCGAGGGTCTGGAGCCCAGCTTAAACAGCCAGCGCCTTATGGAATAATTCACTACTCCACCTCTCATTAGGTCGATCTTCCAAAGTGTATGGCAAGGCTTAGAGAGTTGCGGAAATTATTTTATTCCGATCCTGGCGATCATCCAATCCTTCGTCACCGATGACCCCAATGAAATAATTGCTCCTACTACCACTCGTAAGATGGAGCCCCATTCAATCGGAAGGTTGGGAATTTCCTTGATTTGCTTGATCATATTGGTTATGGCTTCGTATTCCTCTTGCAATTCTTTCAATTGGCACGAATCCTGATCTACTGCTCCCTCCTGGCTGGAAGCCCTATATTTCGACCGTGAACATAATTTTTTGACGAGCAGCTCTCGTACCTGACATGAAACATCTTCTAACCTGAGGAGCTCGCTGTTCTTCGCTTTCGAGATCGCATGGATCACTAGGAGAAAGGGCAAAAATCCTAAAGCTATCACGAGCGATGACCCTAATATCGATTGGACGATTCCGCTATTGAAAAGCGCCGGGATATTTACACGTTGAAACAGGATAGGACGTCCAAAAACAAGCACAGAAGAAAGACCTACCAAAGTCCACATGATCAGCCAGGTAACGAATTCGATCACGATCTCTGTTCGGCGATAATAGTCTAACCTGAGAGGGCGCCTGAAGATATCCTGGAGGATTAAGAGTGTTCCCGCCAACCCTACTACCCCACTACCAAGAAAGAAGGATGTGATCACGCCGTGCAATAGGAAATAGAGGAATTCAAAATAAATGCGCGCATGGCCGACTGTCCAGCCGGCAAGAGCCAGGGATGGAGTGGAGGATGTCCAAATAGCGATCACATCTCTGCCATTAAACACGGCAAACAGGAGGCTTACCAGGATGAAAACCCAAATATTGTTGGCAATTTGGTTCGCGCGATCCTCGACTACTTTGCTATACCCCTTGTACATGGGATCCTTTGGCAGATCCAGCCATCTTTTGAATTTGGTCCAGGGGCGGACGGTTAAATCGGCGATGCAAGCGAGAAAAGAAAATCTTCTGCTTGAGTCGGATGAGCGGCTTTGCGTATTGGCGCCTGCCAGTGAACCAGCTTTCGCTCTCCTTTCAGCCTGGTCAAACACGCTAGAAAGGTGGCCTAAAACGAAGCAAACTTTGTTCATGTACCACCCAAAGGAAATTAGCGCCAACGAGAAACCTAGAGCATGGAGATAAGGAGACTGATTCGTGAGATAAAGTGGGAGTGCTCCTGCGAGAAGAGAACCAATAGCCCCAGCGACCCAGATTAGCAAAGAAACCAAAAGGGATACCCAGATGTAGTGGAATTTAAACTTCCCAAAGAACCAAAAAACCAGTTCTTCGCAAATATGGAACGGACTTCCTTTACTTCCACATCTTCCTCCAGAATTGAATATCTGTCGAGCCCGCAATCTCGATCAAAATTGTGATTGAGACTCAGAATAAGGTGAATTCAATTGGATAACCGGAAGAGATCCCTCATTATTTATTTTACACTATTAGATAGTTGGTAACGGCACCAAGGGTCTCGCACTGACCTCACTCTTGCTTGCCAAATCGTTACCTTCTCACCCTGAATATGCAGCCTACTGATTTTTGAGAATTGAAAGTCCTGCTGTATGGCATAATAGCAGGATGAGACGCAAAGGGACAATTGAACAACTTGCAGAACAGCGAATGCGAGGGCTGGCGCTGGTGGGACAAGGTCAGAAGGCACAGGAAGTAGCCGAAATACTCCAAGTGACACCTCGCTCAGTCAATCGCTGGCTTCAGCAGGCCAGGAAGCCGAAGCGCAGGAGAAAGCCGAAGCCCATCGGACGCCACAGGAAGTTGACAGAGGCGCAAGTGAGACGTCTAGAAAGAGCGTTGAAGCGTGGCGCTCCTGCATACGGATACTATGGAGACTACTGGACACTAGATCGCATCGGCCAAGTCATTTGGCAGTTGTTCAGCGTTCGCTGTCATCCGAGCACGGTCTGGCATATTCTTGACCGGCTGGGCTGGAGTTGCCAGCGTCCTCAGCGGCGAGGATTTCAGCGAGATGAAGAAGTGATCGCTCAGTGGAAAGAGGAAGTTTTGCCGGAGATAAAAAAAGACGCCAGGAACTGAAAGCGGTACTGGCCCTTGAAGATGAAAGCGGCTTCTCATTGGTTTCTCCGCTCAAACGCACTTGGGCGCCGCGTGGCGAAACGCCGATCGTCCGCACCAGTATTTGCCATCATGATCGTCTCAATGTCATCGGTGCTGTGCTGGTCTTGCCCAGCGGAGAACAATTCAAATTGAGCATAGGCTCGTACTGGCATAGCCTGACTGGCAAGGAAGTGATCACTTTTCTCAAACAACTGTTGCGCTGTACCTCCGGCTACGTTATCCTCGTCTGGGATAATCATCCCATCCACAAGCGTAAGATCGTTCAGGAATTCCTGGCACAGCAAGAGCGCTTGATCGTTTACTGGTTCCCGACGGCGGCGCCAGAACTCAATCCGGCCGAGTATGTCTGGACGCAAGTGAGCGAGTACACCGCTGGAACTGCACCGCACAATCGAGCCGAACTTCGCACCAACGTCATGGCCGGAATTTCCAGAACTAGACACTCGCAGAAACGACTGCACTCTTGCCTGCTCGCTACTCGCCTGGAATGGATATGACATCGGACTTACCTTTTTCAAAAATCAGTAAGAAGAAATGGTGGCGTTGGGGGGTCAATCGTTGGCTGGTATTGGCCTGCATTATCGGCAGCGTCATTACCGTCTACGTGTTGGGGATCAAGCCTGTGC
>Ga0172362_10006156_pt1 | contig 10338 bp, 13 predicted proteins | sample LakKivs1_kivu2a2_FD_114534 | JGI IMG/M metagenome (GOLD analysis project Ga0172362, IMG submission 114534) | Sediment microbial communities from Lake Kivu, Rwanda - Sediment s1_kivu2a2 | ecosystem: Environmental > Aquatic > Freshwater > Lake > Sediment | place: Rwanda: Western Province, Lake... | reverse complement strand
GAATACACCGGATATCGTCTACCTGACCTGCTTCAAACCGCTACCGCGAAGCCGGCGGCCTGCGCCTGTGCTAGTCGCACGAAGTCCATTCGGTTATTTTACTGAGTGTTTTCTTATTTTGTCAAATACGGTTTGAGATATTTTCCTGTGAGGGAATTAGGATTCCCTGCGATTTCTTCGGGAGTACCGGTGGCGATAATTTTTCCACCGCTGTCACCGCCCTCAGGACCGAGGTCAATGATAAAGTCTGCGCATTTTATCACATCGAGGTTGTGCTCGATCACTATTACGGAGTTTCCCCTGTCGACAAGCTCCTTCACGACCCCCATGAGCATCAGGATATCTTCGAAGTGAAGTCCTGTCGTGGGTTCATCGAGAATATACAGCGTTTTTCCTGTGGGCCGTTTCGCCAGTTCCGACGCGAGTTTGATCCGCTGCGCTTCACCGCCCGATAGCGTGTTGCCCGGCTGACCGAGGTGGATATACCCCAGGCCTACCTGCGTCAGCACGGCAAGTTTCGGTTTGATCGCCGGGAGTTTGTTGAAAAACAGCAGCGCTTCATCGACGGTCATATCGAGAACGTCGGCGATTGATTTTCCCTTGTAAAGAACTTCGAGGGTTTCCCGGTTATACCGCTTTCCCCCGCATGCTTCGCATTCCACGTATACATCAGGCAGAAAATGCATCTCGATCCTGATCACCCCGTCACCTTCACACGCCTCGCACCGTCCGCCCTTCACATTGAAACTGAACCTTCCGGGATTATACCCGCGTATTTTACTTTCAGGGAGCATTGCGAACAGGGAGCGTACCTGGTCGAAAGTTTTTGTATAGGTGGCCGGATTCGACCTCGGTGTCCGTCCGATGGGGGATTGATCTATGTCGATCACCTTGTCGATATTGGATAGGCCGCGTATTGAACCATAAGGGAGCGGCTGCAGTTTCGAATTGTACAGCTCCTTTGACAGTGCGGGATACAATGTATGATTTATCAGCGTGCTCTTTCCCGAACCCGATACGCCGGTTACACAGATAAGGGTTCCCAGCGGAAAGGTCACATCCAGAGACTTGAGATTGTGCCCGGTGGCCCCCCTGAGAATCAATTCCTGGCCGTTGCCCTTGCGGCGTTCAGGCGGGATGGGGATTTTCCGTTTTCCCGAAAGGTAGGCACCTGTCAATGAGCCGGAATTTTTCATCACTTCACGCGGGGTGCCTGTCGCGACGATCCTGCCGCCGTGAACGCCCGCGCCGGGTCCCACGTCGATCAGAAAATCCGCCGATTGTATGGTTTCCTTATCGTGTTCGATCACGACAACCGTATTACCGAGATCACGCAGTGCAGCAAGGGTATCGAGCAATTTGGAGTTGTCGCGTGCGTGGAGTCCTATGCTGGGTTCGTCGAGAATGTAGATGACACCGGTCAGGCGCGAACCGATCTGTGTCGCCAAGCGTATTCGCTGCGCTTCACCGCCCGACAATGTGGCTGTCGCGCGCCCCAGATTCAGGTATGCCAGGCCGACATTTAAAAGGAAATCGAGTCGTTGCGCAAGTTCGTTCACAATCTGCCGCGCGATTTTTTCATCACGCGATGTGAGGGTCAGTTCCGTAAAAAACGTTTTCAGCCTGTCGATCGATATCATGGATAAATCCGCTATGGAACGTCCGCCGATCAGGATCGAGAGGCTTTCCCTCCTCAGGCGCGTCCCTTTACATGCCGGGCAGGCGCTCTGTGTCATGAATGATTCGATCCACGACCTGACATCTTCGGAAGAGGTGTCCTTATAACGGCGCAACAGGTTCGGTATCACCCCTTCAAAAGTCCGTATGAATTCCCCCCGAGCCCTTCCTTCACGCGCCTTATACTTTATCGGGATCTTCTGGTCTCCGCTTCCATACAGAATGATTTGCAATTGTTTTTCCGTGAGTTTGCTGAAGGGTTTGTCGTAGGGTATCTTGAAGAAATCGCAAACGCCTTTCAGTATCTGGTTATTCCAGCTCCCTTGTGTTCCGGCTGCGTTCCACGCGACGACTGCCCCTTCTTCAAGGGATAATGACGGATCGGGGGCGATGAGATCGGGATCAATTTCCGGGAGATACCCCAGTCCGTGGCATTCTTCGCATGCACCTGCCGGGTTATTGAATGAAAACATGCCTGGCGTGAGTTCGTCATAGCTGATTCCGCATACCGGACAGGCGAGGCGTTCCGAAAAGGTGGTTATCTCACCGCCGATGCAGTCGATCAATACAGTGCCGTTGACGCTCAGCTTAAGGGCGGTCTCCAGTGATTCGGTCAACCGCTGCCGCACGCCTTCTCCGGCGACAAGACGGTCGATTACGACCTCGATGGTGTGCTTTTTGTTTCTGTCAAGCTCTATCACTTCGTCAAGCGTATATATGTTTCCGTCGGCGCGTACCCGCACATATCCGTCTTTCTGGAGTTTTGCGAATAGTTCCCTGTATTCACCTTTTCGTGCCGAAACTACGGGGCTGAGCACCTGAAACCTGGTCCCCTTCGGCAGCGCGAGTATCCGGTCGGTGATCTCCTGCACTGTCTGACGGCTGATAATACGACCGCAATTGTAGCATGTAGGTGTTCCCACCCGCGCGTACAGAAGGCGGAGGTAATCGTGGATTTCCGTGGCAGTTCCCACGGTTGAACGCGGATTATGTCCGGTCGTTTTCTGTTCTATCGAAATGGCGGGCGACAAGCCCTCGATTGAATCCACATCCGGCTTCTCCATCAAACCCAGGAACTGACGGGCATAGGCGGAGAGGGATTCCACATACCGGCGTTGGCCTTCGGAATAGAGTGTGTCGAAAGCCAGAGAGGATTTGCCCGATCCCGACAACCCTGTAATGACTGTAAAGCGATCCCTCGGGATAGTCACGTCGATGTTCTTGAGGTTGTGCTCTCGGGCGCCTTTGATAAGTATATCGCGCATCATATTCATGTATTATTAAATGTAAATTAAAGCGGTCCGGCGACATGCAGGCCGGCCTAAAAACCGGCATCGAGATACTCACTGCGGTGGATTTCCGGTTGACGGCTGCCGGTGCTGATCGCACTCGTCATCCGCCTCTCCGGTGTTCTGTTCCTGACCGCTTGCCTGATGATAAAGATTCCAGGCATTCCGGACCGTTTCGGCGACCTTCGCCCTGTTGAACGGTTTGAACAGGCACGGGTAACGGATTGTCTTGTAGATCTTGACAAGCGTATGTTTCGGATTGTAACCGAACCCGGTCATGAGTGCCATCTGTGAAGCAATGTTTCGTTCTTTCACTTTACTTATGAACTCGTATCCGTCCATATCGGGCATCGCAATATCGGTGAGTACCAGGAAATAGCTTTTTCTTTCCAACTCCTCGAAAGCTTCACGGGTCGTGCCGATCGTCGTTACTTCCCAGCCCAGCGATTCGAGGTAAATCTTCAGGAAATCAAGCACATCGATTTCGTCATCAACCACCAGAATGCGGTTATTTTTTTCCCTTATTGAAGAGCTCATATGTTTTATCGATCAATTCCTGTTTGCCGAAAGGTTTGGTGATATAAGCGTCCGCGTTCATGATATGAAGTCCGACCATCTCGTCAAACTGTTGTGATTTAGCTGTCAGTATCGCTATCGGTACACCGGCGAAAGATGTATCCCTTCGGATCATCTTGAATACGGCCCAGCCGTCCATTTTAGGCATGGATAAATCGAGAAGGATCGCATCAGGACGAAACGATTGTGCCGTATCGTATGCTTGTTCCGGGTCCAGCACTGCCCTGACTTCAAAATCGACCGTCTCGAGAACAAGTTTAACAAGGTCGGCAATATCCCTGTCGTCTTCAATTACCAGGATTTTTTTGGCCATGATACATACTCCGTCAATGCTTGAAGTACTCGGCGAAAAGCCAGTTCCAGTAACGCAGGCATACCATAAATGCAGTTGCGCTCGCTGCGAAACGCAGTGCAAGAGAAACGGTGAAACTGAGGTTCAGATGAACCGTTTCGGTTATTATATCGATACCGGATGCACAAATAACCAGGGCTGCGGTAATATACAGCAACTTATAGTAGGGCTTTATTTTCAGCGCTTCGCCCAGATGCCTGCTGAGATATGCCAGCACCGCCATAATTATCACGGCGGATACATCAAAAAAGAACAGGCTCTGGAGATTCAGCATGGCTATTTGCGAACTTTCCTCATTGTGAAGAACAGGCTGGTGATGCTGTATGCTGATGCTGCGCCGCTCGCGAGAAGTGCCAGGACCGAGACTACTTCCAGCATATACATGCCTCCTCTGCCCATATAAATTGTTATCAGGAACAGAAGAGCCATGATCGTCGCGATGATAAAACCCGCGCGCGGTGAAGGCTGGTCGAATTTTTTGCGGTAAAACATCGAGATAAGGTACGCAACGACATTCAACAGAATTGTGAACAGAATATACCCGCTCAATAAGGCCATTTCAAGATACGTCTGCTGAAGCAGCTTCATTACTTTTTCCCGAAAACGTTTACAAATGCATCCTGGGGTGTAAAATGGGCTGTCCCGCTCATGATCCCTTCGCGTCCGCTGAACTTCGATTCCACCTCGATGCCTTTCTGCGTGATCCTGAAACAGCGGATGTCTTTCTGGTGGTCGCTTCCGCGCATTTTGAGAATGCACAAGGCCTTTTCGATGGCACTGTCGATTTCAACATAACGCAGGACAATATAGGAATCGACTATGAAAGGAATTTTGCTCGTGATATGAGAAACCTGGCCAAGCAGGTTGTCGTTTTCACGAAGTAGTATACTCGTGCAGCCTTCGCGTTTAAGGGCATTGACAAATTTGCGTTCGACTTCGCGCAGATCGTATTGATCGAGTGTAAGCGATTCGAAATGTGTCATGCTGTCGATGACCACCCGTTTGATCCCGATCTCCTCGACGATCTGCACGAACTGTCCGTCTACCTTATCGAATTCGTTAAGGCAGGTCTGGGGATCCGAGAAAATCACCTTGAGCTTGCCTTCATCTTCGAGTTTCTTGAAATCCCATCCGAATTGCATGGCGTCATGATAATACTGCTGAGGGAATTCTTCGAAGGTGATCACCAGACCAGGCTCATCGAACTGGGTGATTCCGTTGTAAATGAACTCCATTGCCAGGGTGGTTTTGCCGGTTCCTGGAGCGCCCTCCAGCAGATTGGCTGAACCTCTCAGAAACCCCCCGTTGATCATTTTGTCAAGTGCTTTGATACCGAATGGAACTCTTGGTTCGCTCATTGGGCCCTCGCTCGGGAATCAGGAAAATAAATATACAATGATCGCCTTCTGCACGTGAAGCCTGTTTTCCGCTTCGTCAAATGCAATCGAATGTCCGGAATCCAGAACATCACTGGTAATTTCCTGTCCACGGTGTGCAGGAAGGCAGTGTGAAACCATGACTTGTGACGGCGCCCGGGAGAGAAGGGCGTTGTTGATCTGGAAGCCTGCAAAATCTTTCTTCCGTTTCTCCTCTTCCTTCTCCTGGCCCATGCTTGTCCACACGTCGGTGTAGATAACCGTCGCGTCACGCACTGCGCCGTTAATATCATTTGTTAATTCTATTTTCGATCCGCCTTTACGGGCGATATCGGAACAGTTGGATAGTATCTCTTTTTCCGGTTCGTACCCCTTCGGAGTTACGGCCGTAAAATCGTATCCCAGTTTCGCCGACAGGAGCATCAGTGAATGGCACACGTTATTGCCGTCACCGATGAATACCACTTTCACTCCCTTACGTGAGTTCAACCGTTCGTGCATTGTCAAGGCGAAAGCGAGCGCCTGGCACGGGTGGTGCGTGTCGGTAAGTGCGTTTACAACCGGTATCGAACTGTAGTGCGCAAGCTTTTCGATCGTGTTGTGGCTGAATGTCCGCGCGATGATCAGATGAACCATCCGTTCCAGGTTCCGGGCGACATCCTCGACACTTTCGCGTTTTCCCATGCCGACTCCCTCGGAGGCAAGATTGATTGCATGGCCGCCCAGTTCATTGATAGCCGTCTCGAAAGAAATGCGCGTGCGCAACGAGGGCTTTTCGAAGATAAGGACACCTGTTTTACCTGCGAAGATTTTCGGATCCTTTTTCAGCCGGTTCTCTTTGAGCTTCTTCGCGCTCTCAATCAGAGAATACAGCTCTTCAGTCGAAAATTCCAGTAATGTCAATACATCTTTAACGGCTTTTTTTCTCATTTTACGATCCGTTTACCTGTTGCAGCCATTACCGGCTGCCGTCCTGAAGGAGTGCGGAATTGATTAGTCCGGAACAAGTCATCATGACATTTCCGGCAACTGTAATGCTGAACTCCTTACAGGCTGCGTTTCCTGCGATTTAGTCAAGAAAAGCAACTTAACAGGCAAAATACTAAAATAAATGATATCCACCATAAAACGGCAAATAATACTTATGGAGTTTCTATTAGACCGGACTTTTGTATATACAACCTTAATGACCCGCTGCATTCCGCCTGCAGCAGGTAAGTCTCTTCAATTACGGGGACTATGTGCAAGTTTTCATACTATCATTCCGGGTTTATTTTTCAATATAAAAATGTTATCTGATATTACTACCGTTTATCTATGACAAATCGCCTCGCACTCATTAAAATATCCCCGGGTATACCATTCCGGCGTTTTCGAGTTAAGTTCTTGACGAAAAATTTCCTTAATTCCTTACATAAACTTTACTTGGCAAATGGAAAGCAATACAACTATATTTCTATTTATACCCCTTCATATCCACCGGATCAGGTGGGGAGGTAAGGAGTTTCCAGCCATTGAGAAATCTTTTCGTCACACACATATATCAGGAGGCCCCTTGTGGAGATCACCGAAGTCAGAATCACACTAAGGAACGAAGAGAAGCTCAAGGCCTTCGCCAGTATTACGTTTGATAACTGCTTTGTTGTACGCGGCCTGAAAGTCATTAATGGCTCTCAGGGATATTTTGTATCGATGCCCAGCCGCAGAAGACGGGACGGAAGCTTCCAAGACCTGGCGCATCCGATCAACAACGAGATGCGGAAGAAGATCGAGGACAGGGTGCTGGATGTTTTCGAGTCGGAGCTTAACAAAGCGAGGTCAGATAACGAGTCGCAGAAGAACGATAATGGCGACCTTGATGCGGATACGGAAATGAATGAATATGATGAGAGGAAAGCGACTATTTGACCAGGACTGTTCACGTTTTTGTGTTTTGTCTGGATAACAGTACTCTTACAAAACCAGATCCTTCCCTGAAGATGTGTCCCGAATATATTTTATGAGATTGCGGTTTTCTGGGGCGTCGACAAGTGGCAAGTCACGTGGTTTTGGTCCACGCAATCGGAGGTTCGAATCCTTCCGCCCCAGTTATGCTTGAAAAGAGCATAACCGAAGCGGGTCTTGCATTACATCCTGCATGATCGCTGGATTCAGCAAGAATCGGACTTACAACCGGTGCATGCTTTTCAGTGATCAACCCAGAAACCGGAAAACAGTTTTATCATAGCAACCAGTGTTCATCCAGGAGGTTGTACTTGGATATCGTTAAATTAACCACTCGTTCACGGAACAGCTTAGGAAAATCAATGACCCGTAAAATTCGGGCACAGGGCTGGATCCCGGCTATTTTTTACGGCCGTAAACAGGAACCGAAGCTGCTTGAAGTGAATGGAAGAGAATTTGCGGCCCTGACACGTGGTAAAAAATTATCACATTTAATCGATCTGGGGCTGGGCTCTGATGATTCCATAGCGGTCATCAAGGAAGTGCAGCGTCATGTACTGAAAGACGATGTCGTTTTTCATATCGATTTCCAGCATGTCGCGATGAATGAAAAAATTACGGTTGAAGTTCCTCTCGAGGTTTCTGGAATACCTATCGGTGTTAAGGAAATGGGCGGCGTACTCGGGCATCCCGTTAAAGCAATCAAGGTTGAATGTATGCCGGCGGACATCCCTGAGAAGATCACTATCGACGTTTCGGCCCTTGAAATCGGCGATTCGATTCATATACGCGATATCGTTGTAGGAGCCAATATTACGATCAAGGATTCAGCCGATGAAGTTGTCGCGGTGGTTACGCATCCGACACGTGAAATCGTTGAGGAACCGAAAGTTGCGGCTGAAGGTGAAGTACCGGTTGAGGGTGAAGCGCCGGTTGCTGAGGGTGCTGAACAGGCTGCGCCTGGTGCCGCCGCTGCGCCGGAACAACCACCAAAGCCTGAAAAGAAAAAGGAATAATCCGCCGTACAAGGGTTATGGGTCTCCTTTCTTTCTTTGTTAAGCTCTTTGGAATACAACGTGCGCCCGAAAAGGCGGAATTGCTGTGCTTCGGTCTTGGAAATCCAGGGCCGAAATACCGCAACACGCGTCATAATGCCGGCTACCGGGTCATTGATGGGCTTTCGGCCGGTCTACCCGGCGCCGTCGGTTCTTTTGGCGCAGAATCCGGTATATGGAAAGAATCCGAGTATATCGGAGGGACCATCGCAGGCAACAGAGTCATACTTGTCAAACCCTTGACATTTATGAACAGATCGGGTGAAGCGGTTGGCGGATGGGTCAGCGGGATGAATGTCTCCACTCAGAAAATTATAGTGGTGGTAGACGACTTTAACCTGCCGTTGGGTTCCATACGCATACGGAAAGATGGATCACACGGCGGGCATAACGGGCTTAAATCAATAGTGGAACATATCGGTTCAAATTTCCCGCGCCTTCGGATCGGAATTGGACCGCTGCCCCGGGGAGTCGATATCATACAATTTGTATTGAGCGATTTCGGAGCAGATGAGGAAGAAAAGCTGAAGTTCTCGGTTAAAAAGGCCATTGAAGCGATCCTGGTTTTTTGGGAGAAAGGCGCGGAAACGGCAATGAACAAATTTAACAGTAATTGAAAGTAGTCGTTATTATTATTAACATTACCATCCTTCCCTGGCGATAGTCGCGTCCGGGGACATCAGACCACAGGAGGTGTTTTGTGAAGCGACCTTATGAATCAATGATAGTGTTTGATGGAACGCTGCCCGATGATGTTCTTCAGAAGGAACAGCACCAGATCGAGGAATTCCTGAAAAAGGAGTCCAGTTACGAGAAGACGGATGTGTGGGGAAAACGCCAGCTCGCATATCCTGTCAGGAAGAAACGGCTCGGATATTACTGCCTGTTCCTTTACGAAGGGGAAGGACATCTTGCCGGAGCGCTCGAAAAGCATATAAAGCTCAACGACACTGTCCTGCGCCATCTGACCGTTGTCCGCAATCTCAAGAATGAAGCGGCGCGGCTTGCGGTTGCTACCCGTAAGGAAAAACCGGTAGAACCGCCGAAAGATGAAGACGAAGAATAAATTACCGGCTGCTTCGCGGTAAACACCGGGAAAAAGCCTCGAAAAAAGAATGAAAGGATTGTCCATATGCAGATGCGAAGAAGAATGAAAAAATTCGACTGGTTCGAACAGAACAAAGTCGATCCGGATTGGAAAGACTGGAAAATACTGAGCAGATATGTCACTGAACGCGGGAAAATCGTACCGCGCCGTCTTTCGGGTGTCAACTCGAGAAACCAGAGAAAACTTGCCGTAGCGATTAAACGGGCCCGCCACCTGGCACTCCTTCCGTTTGTCGCAGAGAATCTCAAGTAACGTGGAAGGAGCGTTGTATGGAAGTCGTTTTGATGAAAGATTATAGCGAACTTGGCAAGGCAATGGATGTCGTGCTTGTCAAGGATGGATATGCGCGCAACTACCTTATACCCCAGGGGATCGCCGTCCCGGCGTCTGAAGGGAACAAGAAGAAGGTAGCTGAAGCGAAGCGGATAGCGGAAGTGCGTGAAGAGAAGAAATTCGTGGAAGCGCGGGAGCTGGCGAAGAAAATCGAACAGGTCCCCTGCACTATACCTGTTAAGGTCGGTGAAGAGGAAAAGATTTTCGGGTCGGTGACTGCGCAGGAAATTTCCGATTTCCTCAAGAAGGAGGGATTTGAGGTTGAAAAACGCCAGGTTGAGTTGGATGAACCTATCAAGCAGCTTGGTGTTTACAATATCAGGATCACTCTTTACAAGGACATATCTGCCAGGCTCAAGGTCTGGGTAGTCAAAGAGGGACAGTAGGGACCGGACGACTACAGCAGATCGGATTTTCAATGTTTGCCGGGCTCGAGATCTCCGAAGTCCCGGCATTTTTCTTTACAGAATTGTAATCGGAGCGCAATCACGCAAGAGTTGGGAGGAACATGATTTTTAAAGGCGTTTATGTGGCAATTGTCACGCCTTTCGACGGGGACAACAAAGTTGATGAAGAAGGGCTGCGTTCAAATATAGAATTTCTCATAAATCAAGGGGTGTCGGGCATT
>Ga0172362_10006152_pt1 | contig 10342 bp, 7 predicted proteins | sample LakKivs1_kivu2a2_FD_114534 | JGI IMG/M metagenome (GOLD analysis project Ga0172362, IMG submission 114534) | Sediment microbial communities from Lake Kivu, Rwanda - Sediment s1_kivu2a2 | ecosystem: Environmental > Aquatic > Freshwater > Lake > Sediment | place: Rwanda: Western Province, Lake... | reverse complement strand
TGCCTTTCGCCCATTGGGGGCGAGCATTGCGGCCGCTGTAACAAGTGCGCCGAGCGGCGGCAGGCGTTTCTCACGGCCGAGATGACCGATCGCACGCACTATGTCACCGAACAGCCGCTAGCGGCGCCCATTCGTTAAGCCAAGCCTACCGACCAGGCAGCCCATTCTTAAGAAGGCACACCCCGCATGTTTCGAGTTACTCGCGAAATCGACTTTTGTTACGGCCACCGCCTGCTGAATTACGCCGGCAAGTGCCGCAACTTGCACGGGCACAACGGCCGGGCCGTGATTGCCATCGAGTCCGCTTCGCTTGACGATCTTGGCATGGTAATGGACTTTTCCGAGATCAAGCGGGTCGTGAGCAATTGGATCGATGAGAATCTGGACCACCGGATGATCCTGCATTGCGACGACCCGGCGCGGGCGGCGCTGGAGAAGCTGGGGGAGCCGCTGTATCTGATCGACACCAATCCCACGGCGGAGAACATCGCCAAGCTGATCTTCGACTATGCCCGGAGCCAGGGCTTTCCGGTGGTCGAGACGATTCTATGGGAGACACCGCGGTGCTTCGCGACGTATACGGGCTGAGCAGGTGCCCGTGCGAGAGCAGCGCCGTCTGGCGCGGTTTGCTCGGGGAGAAATAAAAAACGGCCCGGGAGACCCGAGATGGGCCATCACCGGACCGTTAATCCCCCCTGGGAATATCGCGCTAAAGGGTCCTGGCACCTTCTTGAGAAAAGGGTCCTGGCACCATTTTTTTGTGTCGTGCGTTGCGACCTGAGTGTTATCGGTTGCGTGAGGCCGGGCAGTTAGAGAATTTCTGCGGCTCGAAATCTTTCGCTTTGCGCCAGGCGACTGCAGCACTGGCGCCCATCCGACAGCGGCCGCACTTCACGCGGATTGCATTCATAAACTGTAGCGATTGCGCCGATTCTAAGGACAGCGCAACAGATACGTCGCCAGTCGGCCGCCCTGCGCGGGGCGGGCTGCTACAGAATAAGGAGTGCGTCGGGTGCACCAGGTCAATCGAATCGCCCGGGCCATCGTGTGGTCGCCGGTAGTGTGGGGCGGGCTCGCCACGCTGGCGTTCTATGTCCCCTTGGAAATCAGCCGCAACTCCGAGCTGCTCGCGGGTTACGGCGCCCATGCGTTCGTGCTCCGTTACTTTGCCGGCCACTGGGCGGAGTACGTCACGGTCGCGATGTTCTGCATTGGCGTGGCGTCGCTGCTTCTGAAGGTAATCAACCTGGTCGGGCAGTCGGCGATCCTCTCCGAGCCGATGCTGGATGCGATTCCGCCCGGCGGACAGGAGGTGGCCCATTGCGAGAATCTGCTGGCGCGGCTCGCGAAGCTTCCTTACTCCTGGCAAGACAGTTACCTGGTGCGGCGTCTGCGCGAGGCGCTGGAGTTCGTGTACCGCAAGAACTCGGCGGCGGGGCTCGACGAGGAGATTCGCTACCTTTCGGATCTCGACGCCGGGCGCATGCAATCGTCGTACGCCCTGGTGTGGTTTGTCGTCTGGGCCGTGCCGATCATGGGCTTCCTGGGCACGATCATCGGGATCACGGGCGCCGTGGGTAATCTCAGCCCCAAGGCCCTGGAAGCCTCGCTTTCGGGCGTGACCAGCGGCCTGGGCGTCGCGTTCGATACGACGGCTCTGTCGCTGTCGCTGTCGATCGTACTGATGTTCGTGAAGTACTTCGTTGAGCGCTATGAGCACCAACTGCTGGCGCAGGTCGACGAGCGAGCCAGCGCGGAACTTGTGGGACGTTTCACCGACGCCGACATTTCGGCCGATCCGGACGTGAACATCGTGCGGCGAATCGCGGAGAACGTGCTGGGCGCGCTCGACAAGGTGGTGGTCCGGCAGGCTGAAATCTGGCAACAGAGTCTGCGCGCGATGCACGAACAATGGGCGCAGCAGACACAGGCTTCGGCCAAAGTGATCGAAGCCTCGTTCGCCGGAGCGATGGGCCACAGCATCGAACAGCATGCGCTGGCGCTGGCCAATGCCGAACGTGCGATCGCAGCCGAAAGCCGCGCGCATTGGCAAGGCGTGCAGCAAGCCCTGCTGCAAAACTCCGAGGCCGTGGCCAGCCAGCAACGCGAAATGTCTCGCCAGACGGAGCTGCTGTCGCAAGTGGTCGGAGCGTCGGATCAGGTGGCCCGGCTCGAGTCGGAACTGAACCGCAACCTGTCGGCGCTGGCCGGCGCGCAGCACTTCGAAGAGACGGTCATTTCGCTCTCCGCGGCCATCGGCCTGTTGAGCACACGGCTGTCGCCCGCGGATGCCACACGCATTGACCTGAACAGCGGCACCCGAAAAGGCCAGGCGGCATGAGCAGGCGCGGCAGTGCCAAACCCGCGGGCATTCAACTCTTCCCGTTCCTCGCCGTGCTGATCTGCACGATGGGAGCGCTGGTGGTGCTGTTGCACGCCTTTGCCAGCCACGGACGCGAGCAGGCGGAGAAGATTTCGAAGTCGAAGCTGAAGGAGCAATCCGAGCAGGACGAAATCGACGCCGATTTCTTCCGCTGGCGTTCGGCGCATCTGCTCGAATCTCGCACCAAGACGCAAGCCGACCTGGATTCGGAACGCCTGAAGCTCAGCCACATTGAGGAGCACCAGCGCAGGCTGGAAGCCCGGTTCTCGGAGCTCAAAATCGCTGCCGAGGAGATGGCCAAAGCCATGGACGACAAGACGACCGAACGAGCCCAGAATGAGACTGCGTTGGCCAAGGTTCAAGACGAGCTTGCGAAAGTGCGCGCGGCCACCGACGAGGCCCGTAAAAAGGGCAAGAACGAGGTCGTGAATTACTCGATTGTGCCCTTCGAAGGGCGAAATGGAACGCACCGCCGACCGATCTATATCGAGTGTTGCGAGAACAAGCTTGTCTTGCAGCCCGAGGGAATCGAGCTCTTGCCCGAAGACTTCATTGGTTACTTCGGCGCCGGCAATCCACTGGCGGCGGGGCTGCGAGCACAACGAGAGTACTTCGCCAGGCAGGCCCCAGGCGGCACACTTCAAGAAGAACCTTACCCGCTGCTGATCGTGCGTCCAGAAGGCATCGCGTCGTACTATGCGGCGCGCGCAGCGTTGGAATCCTGGGGCAATGATTTCGGCTATGAACTGATTGGCGCCGACTGGAATCTTACCTTTCCGCCGAGCGATCCCCAGCTCAAGGAAATTACGGCACGCGTTGTGAGCGAAGCGCGGCAGCGACTGACCGAGTTCATCGCGACTTCGCCGCAGTTTCAAAAACGCAGGACGCGGCCGGTCTATCATGCCAAATCACGTGGTGGAGTTTCACAAGTGCCCGGCACCGGCGACGGTCCAGGCGGCAGCTTCCTGGGTGAATGGGATAATCCCGAAAACTGGAATAGCAGTGAAAGCGGACCACGCGGTTCGCGAGGAGCATACGCAGCGGGCGGCTTTGCCGATTCAGCCAACGATCAATATGCACCGTTTGGGGCTAGCGGTGGCAATCCGTATGCCGAGCCAAGCTCGATCAGCCCGCAGATGAACGGTGGTCGGGGACGTGGCACAGTCGATGGCAATCAGTTCGCCGAGATGCAGCGCGGCACCGGCAGCTCTGCCGGCGCGGCGGGCACCGGACCGGGAGGCGTCGATGCTCAGGACGGGCCGTATGGCGGAACCGGGCCAGCGCGGAAGTTTGAAGGCGTCGGCGGTGGTGGAGTTCCGCAAGCGCGCGTTGGGCCAGCAGCCCTGGGTGGCGGACCTTCGCACGCGCAGACGCCAACAGGAACTGCCAAGCCGGGTGGCGATGGCCAGGCTGGAACGATAACCCAGGCGGGGCAACCCAGTGCTGCCCCCGGCACGAACTATCAACTGATGGCTGGCGGCGGAAAGGGATCGTCCGGCGGCGAACAGTCTGCCCAGAGCGCTGCCTCAGGCGAGCTGCCTGAGGATCCCGACCTTCCCGATGTTGCCAAACATGGAGTGCCCGACAGTTTGACGCTTAATCATGCCCCCAATTCGCAAATGATGGGCAAGCGGACCAAGGCCACGCAAAGCATCGCCGTGACGCGCGGCAAAGGCTGGAGCGTCAACAGCCAGGTCGGCACGATTGGCGCTTCGCGACCGATTCTCGTCCGCTGCTCGGCCGATAGTCTGGTAATTGTGCCCGAGTCCTCCAGGCAAGCGGCAAATGAAATTCCGCTCGGCCCGGTGACGGCGGCATCGATCGACGACTTGATTTCCGGTGTCTGGACGCAGACGGAAACTTGGGGCAAGGCAGGCCGCGGCATGTACTGGAAGCCTAAGCTCCTGGTCGAGGTGCTGCCGGGAGGAGAAGATCGCTTCGAGGATTTGCAAGTGCTGCTTCATGAAAGCGGCCTCGACGTAAAGCGGCGCGGCGCTCAGCAACCCGTGCAACAGGCAATTCGCCCCACCAACCAGAGATGAGTCTCGGCCGAAACCATTATGGCACGACGACAAGCAAGCGAGCACGAGGCGGTCGGCGCCGATTCATTTCTCGACGTGATCACGAACATCGTCGGGATCCTGATTATCCTGGTGATGGTCGTGGGAGAGCGCGCCAAGTCAGCGCCCGAGTTCACGAAGCCAGCCGGCCCTAGTGCAGCTATGGTAAAAGCTCGCGATGAAGCGACCGAGCTCGAACACGACGTGCACCAGCTCCAGCTGCGCATGGTCGGGATTCAGCAGGAGCTGCAACTGCGTGCGATTGAGCGGGGACAATTGCAAACTTTAGTCACGGCCGTCGAGCGGGAGCTTGAGAAGCATCAACAATCGCTTGGCGAGAAGAAAGGCGCGCAGTACGCTGTCGATCGCGACCTCGCAATCGCGAAAGACGCGCTGAATAAAGCAAATGCCGAGCGCGACATGGTCGAGCAGGCGATGCAGCCCCAAGCGGTGCAAATCACCAGTTACCCAACGCCCATCGGCAAGACCGTCGACGACAACGAAGCACATCTGCAACTCAAGGGTGGGCGACTAGCCGTGCTGCCGCTGGACATGCTCGTGTCGCGGCTGCGGAGCATTCTGCGAAGCTCCGTCAGTCGGATGGGAGGCAGCAATGAATTCGTCGACATGATTGGGCCAATCGAGGGTTTTCGCATGCGCTATGTCATCGAAAGACGCGATGTCGCCCAGGGATCGGTTTACGAACTCTCCTTCGTCGAATTCTTGCCGATCACCAGCCAGCTCGGCGAACCCGTCGACGATGCCCTGCGCGAAGGTTCGGAGTTTCGCGCGGCGCTGGCGCGCATGTCTCCGGAAAAGTACACGATTACGATCTGGACCTATCCGGACAGCTTCACGGATTACGCCAGGCTCAAGAAGGAACTCTACGAAATGGGCTACGCAGTCGCCGCTCGGCCGCTGCCACATGGAATGGCCATCGGCGCCTCGCCCAACGGCAGCAAATCGTCGGCGCAGTGATCTGAACTACGCGGTCACCGCCACGATGCCGGCTTCAAGCGCCGTGCAAATCCGGTCGAGTTCCGCGAGCGTGACCGAGAGCGGTGGGAAGATTACCAGCACGCTGCCGAGTGGTCGGGCGAGGACCCCCTGCCCTCGCGCGAAATCGCAAACGGCCAGGCCGCGTTTTTCCTCCCAAGGGAACGGCTCGCGCGTTGTTCGATCGCGCACCAGTTCGATGGCGCCGATCAAGCCGCGCTGGCGGACGTCGCCGACGTGCGGATGCCCGGCGATGCGCGCCAGGTGTTCTGCCAGGCGTTCCACCTTGGCGGGTAGCTTCGCGAGCGTCTGCTCTTCTTCGAACACGTCGAGCGTAGCGAGGCCCACGGCACAACCAAGTGGGTTGCCGCCGTACGTGTGACCGTGGAAGAAAGTCTTCGATTCGGCATAGGTGCCCTGAAACGCGTTCCAGATTTCCGTCGTGGTGAGCGTCGCCGCGACCGGCATGTAGCCACCGGTGAGGCCTTTCGCCAGGCAGAGAAAATCCGGTGTGACGCCTTCCTGCTGGCAGGCGAACATCGTGCCCGTGCGACCGAAGCCGACGGCGACTTCATCGGCGATCAGATGGACGTCGTACTTGCTGGTCAACTCGCGCACCGCGGCCAGGTAGCCCGGCGGATGCATGATCATGCCTGCCGCGGCCTGAATAAGCGGCTCCAGCACGACGGCGGCCACGCGCTCGTGCTCGCGGGCAAGCACGTCTTCCATCTGCCGGACGTAATGCGCCAAGGCGTTCTCGCGCGTGACGCCCGGCGGCAGGCGATACGTGTCCGGGGCCGGCGCTCGCAGCACGGGAAATAACAGCGGATCGAACATCGCGTGAAAGCGGGCGACGCCACCGACGCTGACACTGCCGAGCGTGTCACCGTGATAAGCGTCGGCCAGGGCGATGTAGGTCGTCTTGTTTGGCCGCGGATCGGTGCGCTGCCGCCAATACTGCAGCGACATCTTGAGCGCGACTTCGACGGCGGTCGCGCCACTGTCGGAGAAGAACACATGCTCGAGCCTCGCAGGCGCGATTTCCGTGAGCCGTTTGGCGAGCTTGATGGTCGCGGGGTTCGAGGAGCCGAGCGACGTGACGTGGGCCACTTTGTCGAGCTGCTCGCGCGCGGCCGCGTCGAGCCGCGGATGCCGGTGGCCGTGCACGTTGCACCACACGCTGGCGCAGGCGTCCAGGTACTGGCGGCCTTCCACGTCGATGAGCGTGCAGCCTTCGGCGCGCTCGAAGATCAGCGGCTCGTACTCGGCCATCTGGGTGAAGGCGTGCCAGACGATCTGGCGATCCCACTGGCGGAGTTCATCGAGTGAGGGCTCGCGCCTTTGGGAGGATGCCGGGGTCAACATTTTGGATTCCGCCTGTCGCTGGATCGTAGCCCGACGCGCGAGCGAGGGTGCCCCGCTAGTGGAAGTTCATCTCGCACACTTAAGCCACTGACGACGGTACACCGAAGGGCTGACATGAAATCCAATGCCGAGCGGCAGGGTACCCTCGCTCGCGCGTCGGGCTAATATCATTAACGGCTACCAGGTGACCTTAACCGGCGTGCCCGTTTTGACGCCCAGCATCAGCGAGGCGTTCTCGCCCACGATCGCCAGCTCCAGCCGACCGCCCGATCCCACGAGCGCGATCAGGGTCATTTCAGGCTGATCGCTGTAGGTGCGGAAAATGCCCCGCGTTTCGTGCTCGTCGCAATAGATGGCAACCTCTTCCTCCCCGCGCGGAACCTTCGCCAGGGCGTCTTCAGGAATATTCGTGATCAGATTGCCGAACGAGTCGATCGACTCGACCGCGCCCTCGATTTTGTTACTGGCCACGCGAGCCTCCGTCCAATCCAAGCGTTCGATGTCCGCCAGCCCCGGTCCCAGCTTGGTGGGATCCAGCCCCAGGCTCAGCCTCGCCGCCACGGGCGCCATGATGTCGCGCCCGTGGAACGTCGAAGAGACCTGCGGCAACCAGAACCCGGGCTCCTCGACCGCAATGATTGTAGAGGGAGCCTCGCGCAGCGCCAAACAACTTAATAATCCATTGTCCGGCGCCACGAATTGTTGTTCGCCGAAGCGCACATACACGATCTTTCGCCCAGATCCCACGCCCGGATCGACGACGGCGACGTGAATCGTATCGGGCGGGAACCAGGGCGCAGCCTGGGCCAGCGTTAGTGCGCCCGTGCGAATGTCCTGCGGCGGAATCGCGTGCGAGATGTCGATGAGCTCGGCATCGGGATTGATCGAGAGAATCACACCCCGCATGGCGGCCACATAGGGGCTGCCAACGCCAAAATCGGTCGTGAGCGTGATGATGCGCCGCATCGGAATCTCGAATGCACAGACTGGCCAGCCGAGGGCGAAGAGAGACCGCGGCTCCTCCCGGAGAATGAAGTATAGCCCCGCGTGCACGGGTCGCGTAGCAACCGCGCGACTCGCAGCCTGGCTACATCTTGCTGACGAGCTCGACGACCAGCTCGCGGAAACGGCCCGGATTGATGTTGGGGTTCTTCTTCTTGGCCTGGCCGATCAGGTTGCCTGCGGCCTGCGGCTTGCCGCCTTGAATGTCGGCGACGATCTTCGGATTGGCCGCGATCAGCTCCTGGCAAAGCGCGATCAGCTCGCTCTCGTCGACCTTCTCGATCCCCTGGGCCTTCATCACGTCGGCCGCGCTCTTGCCCGAGGCGACCATCTCGATGAATACCTCGCGGGCGCGGCTGGTGTCGATCTCTCCCTTTTGGATCGCCGTGAGCAGCTCGCCCAACTGCTTGGGCCGCATGGCAAACGCCGCGGGCTCGACCTTCTGCTCATTGAGCGTGCGCATCACGTCCTGCTGAACCCAGTTGCTGGCCAGCTTGCCATCGCCGACGAGTTCAGCCAGTTCGACGAAGTAGTCAACCAACCCCTGCCCCGCACTGACGAGCACGTCGCTGTCGTAGGGCTTGATTCCGTACTTCGCTTCCAGGCGGGTTCGCATCTCAGCCGGCAGTTCGCCGAGCGAGGCTTTGACCGCCGCCAGCTCTGCTTCGGTCGTCACCACCGGCACCAGGTCCGGGTCGGGGAAGTAGCGATAGTCGCTCGACTCCTCTTTGTGACGCTGGCCGCGTGTGATCATCGCCGTGTCGTCCCAGCCGCGCGTCTGCTTGGGCACCTGCCCCAGGCGCTGGCCGGTTTCCTGCCAGACTTCCCAGTGCCGAACGGCTTCGTACTCCATCGCCCGCTCAACCGCCCGGAAGCTGTTCATGTTCTTCACTTCGACGATCGGCGTGGCCACTTTGCCTTCGGGCGTGTCGACGTGCAGGTTGATGTTGGCATCCACCCGCAGGCTGCCTTCCTGCATGTTGCAGTCGGAGACGCCGAGGTAAGTGAGCAGCAGTTTGAGTTCCTGGAGGTAGGCCTTGGCTTCGGCCGGCGAACGCATGTCCGGCTGGCTGACGATTTCCAGCAGCGGCGTGCCGGTGCGGTTGAGGTCGATTTTGCTATCGGCCTGGCCGGACACCTCGTCGTGCATGCTCTTGCCGGCATCTTCTTCCAGGTGTGCGCGAATGATGCCGACTCGCTTCGGCTCGAAACGGCCCTTGGGATCGCTGATCTCCAGATGCCCGTCGTGAGAGAACGGCAGATCGAACTGGCTGATCTGATAGCCCTTGGGCAAGTCCGGATAGTAGTACTGCTTGCGGTCCCACTTGGTGAACTTGGCGATCTGGCAATTGAGGGCGATGGCCGTCCTGAGTCCGAGCTGAAACGCTTCGCGATTCATCACGGGGAGCGTGCCCGGCATGCCGATGCAGATCGGGCAGGTCTGCGTGTTCGGCGGGGCGCCGAACTTCGTGCTGCAGCGGCAGAACAGCTTCGTCCGTGTGGCGAGCTGCACGTGCACTTCGAGGCCGATGATGATCGTGTAGGGTTCGCTCACGTCGGTTGCACTCACGCTTTCGAAAACCGCCTTTAAGGAACCATCGCCGGAAACTGCTGATGCCAATCCGTGGCCTGCTGGAACATGTGGGCGGCACGGAGCAGCCGCTCCTCCTCGAATGGCGGAGCCTGAAGCTGGAGCCCCAGCGGCAAACCACGGCTGGTTCCGCAGGGAATCGAAATGCCGCCGATGCCGGCCAGGTTCGCGCTCACCGTGTACAAGTCCACCAGGTACATCGAGAGCGGGTCGTCGACTTTCTCGCCCAGCTTGAATGCGGGGCTGGTCGTGACCGGACCGACGATCAGATCGACTTCAGCGAAGGCGGCGTCGTAGTCCTGGCGAATCAACCGGCGAACCTTGAGCGCCTTGAGGTAATAGGCGTCGTAATAGCCGGCGCTGAGGGCATAGGTCCCGAGCATGATCCGGCGTTTCACCTCGGGACCGAAGCCTTCGGCCCGGCTGCGGCGATACATCCGCACGAGGGCGTTGTCGAGCGCCTCGGCCTGGGCGGTCTTGCCGGCCGCGATCAGCTTGTTTCGCTCCTCGGCCAGCCCGGCGACCATCTGCTTTTCATCGGTCCGATGGCCGTAATGCACCCCGTCGTAGCGGGCGAGATTACTCGAGGCCTCGCTGGGGGCGATGATGTAATACGTCGCCACGCCATACTTGCCATGCGGCAGCGAGACGTCCTTCACCGTGGCGCCGAGCGACTTGTAGACTTCGACCGCGTCGCGGACCGCCTTCTCGGTCTCGGGCTCAAGCCCTTCGCCGAAGTGCTCGCGCACCAAGCCAATCCGCAGGTTCTTCAGCGGCTGCTTGACGGTTTCGGTGTACTTGGGAACCGGCAGGTCCACCGACGTGCTGTCGAGCGGATCGTGACCGGCGAGCACTTCGAGCAGTAGGGCCGCATCTTCGGCCGTACGAGCGAGCGGACCGATCTGGTCCAAGCTGCTGGCGAACGCCACGAGACCGAAACGGCTG
>Ga0172362_10006151_pt1 | contig 10342 bp, 11 predicted proteins | sample LakKivs1_kivu2a2_FD_114534 | JGI IMG/M metagenome (GOLD analysis project Ga0172362, IMG submission 114534) | Sediment microbial communities from Lake Kivu, Rwanda - Sediment s1_kivu2a2 | ecosystem: Environmental > Aquatic > Freshwater > Lake > Sediment | place: Rwanda: Western Province, Lake... | reverse complement strand
TTCCCATGTTTTATGCCATGATCTATAATATATCTTTCCACTAATTTTAATATATGTAGAATCATGTAAATCACACGTATCACAAACACAGAGTTGGCTTAACTATAATCACTTATAGCAAGCCTATTAAGCCTAGGGGACTCTACGCTCCCTAGAGTCCGAAGAGTCTTAGCGAGAATATTCTGTGCTCCGATAGTATCGGCATCAGCTTTGTGACCACAACTGATACACAGGAAATTCTCTCCTCTACGGTTGTCCTTATCACACCTGCCACAAGCGGGGCATATCCGTGAAGTATTAGCAGGATTCACTTCCACAAGACGAACACGGTTCTCTTGTGACTTTAACTTAATCCTGTTGAGCACCTGCCGGTATGTCCATGGTGCGATTGCCTTCCTGAATAACTTACCTCTATTCCTCCTCTTTCCTTTCTTCATGTTCTTCAGTAATTCAATGCCTAGGACACTAATCAACTGAAATGGTAATAAGTTAACTGTCCTGTTGATATAATTCTCACGTTCTCTGTAGGCTCGTTTTCTTCCTTTTGAATTCAGTTTCTTACGGAGGATCTTATCCTTGATCCTCTTGAAATCTCTACCATAATGATCCCCATTAGAATCTGATAGTAATTTATTGATTCCTATGTCAATGCCTATTATAGTTCCTTCTTTTTTATTTGGTAGATCAGGTAGTTTTATGGAGAGGATTAGATGTTTTTCTGATAAGGAGCACCCTTGGATTAATTCTGCTAATGGTTTATCTAACCACTTATTTAGGACTCTAGTCTTTCTAGTGGGGATGGTTATTCTATGTCCTTTATTTAAGGTTGATAGTTTTATAATTAGATCATATGATTTATTTCCTTTTTCTATGGTTATAAATTTTTTGTCTAATATTGCTGATCCATTGAAGATGGGCATTCCAGCTTGTTTACCAGTGGTTTTGGAGGAGGCTTTGGTGGAGGAGGTTATTTCTAGGGCTTGTTTGAGTGCATTGCTTTTATATCTTTCTGATAATCGTGAGTTTTTTAATTTTGATAATGTTTCTTGATTTAATTGTCCTCCTTCTATCCATATGGTTTTGATGTAATAGTTTACTGCTGTTCGGTATGCTGCTAATAGTGAATTTATTTGGTTTTGTTTCTTTTTAGTAATGTGTTTTAGGGTTATTTTGCAGGCTCGTCGCATATGACGCTCCTTGCTTTTTGTGCTTTGTTTTGCCCACTACGTAGGCCATATAAACGGCAGCAGAAGCTCGTTATTATTGCTATTAGATCATTAACCATATCAGATTTTTCTTCTGTATCTCTATTGATTACTATTAGTTCACATCCGAGTTTTGGTAGTAATTGTTCGAAATAACCAAATCCAAATCTGGTTAATCTGTCTTTGTGTTCTATTACTATTCTAGATGGGTTTGAATTGAGTAGTTTCTTTAATTTTGGTCTGTTGTCGTTCATTCCTGAGGCTATTTCTTTGGTTATTTGTTCTATGGTCCATCCTCGTGCTCGGCAGAATTCCGTGCATCTTTCTATTTGTCTTTCTAGGTCTTCTTTTTTGTCGTGTGTGGAGACTCTGCAGTAGATCCAGGTTGAGTTGTTTGGTTGTTTTTCTTGTTTTGGTTCTACTAATATCATTCCTGAGGGTGTTTTTGTTGCTTTTACGGGGAGTTTGTTGTGTTTGAACCATCTCCAGGCTGTTAAGTAGGATATTCCTTGCTGTTTGGCCCAATTTGCTAGTTTCATACTTTATATTTGATTAGAGATGACTATTTTCGATTATAAAATGGACATCAAGTTTTTAAGACCCAATACTTAGTCGAACGACGTTTAGATTTTCTATTTTTCTTCACGGCTTCACCTCCAGCGCCCATTGTCGCAGCGCGTTGTTGATGGAAGCAACTTGTTGTTCGAGTATCGCTTTGCTCGATTTCAATTGCTCGTTCTCTTTTCGCAACGCCAGCACTTCATTGTTTCGCTCGTGGTACGCTTTTCGCCATTCTTCCCTTGTGATAAATGGTCCGCCGTCGCCTTCATCCACGCGCTCAATCACGGCTTCACCTCCAGCGTGTACCCCACGTCGCACGCGGCAAACTCAGTCATTTCTCTCTCCATCATCGTATTTTTCCAATCATCCACGAATACTCGCCAACCATGTTCTACATCTCCATCTATATCAGGTTCTCTTCCATATTCAGCATTTTTTAACCATCCCCATACGAATTCCATGGCATCTTCAATGGTTAATTGGTATGGTAATTCTTTTGATCCATCTTCTTGTGACCATAATAGAATAAGGGTTTGGGTTCCTTTTTCATTTTCTTCTAGAGTGGTATAATGGTGGGTAGGTTTTTAGTTTTATCAATGAAATATTCAGTTTTATAAGATAATTTCTTAACAGTATAATGGGTTGCTTTACCTCCTGGGGCATTTGGCCATATTAGACGTAATGCTAACATTAGTCCATCTTTGCCTCCTGATATTATGTTTATTTTTCTATTGTCCATTATTGGTTCCTCGGATTATTCTCATTTTTCTTCTATTATAGATCGTTTTTCTTGTTATTCCTAACTGTTTGGCAGCTTCGGAGACATTCCCCCTGCATTCTTCTACTTTTTGGTCTATTATATGATCTACTACTTGATTTATTGTCCAATCGCTAGGAATAGAAATATTATAAGTCATGATTTATCTCCAATAGTTCCATACTCATGTGAATTCCTCACCTCAATCCTAATTACATATTTAGTGTCCATTTGGAACAGCTACCACTTCCCTAGTTCCCCACGTCATATTGAATAATTCCTTCAGGATGCCGGTCCCTAGTTCCAACACTCCTCTTAATGTGCCCTAGTTCCCAATGCTCATGAGAGTGTTCAACACCTCCGCCGGACCAGCAGCTTGAGCACGCATTGGTGCCCTAGTTACCACGTTCGTGGGTTGAATGCATAATGTGCTCGGCTGGGATTGGTGCCCTAGTTCCCCGTGCTCGTGGGTTGAATATCATCACCAAACCAGTCAGCCCCCAATCCGACCCCAGTTCCCCGTGCTCATGGGTTGAATACTGACAGTGGAGAGGACTCAACATCTAGCCCTCATTACCTATCCCCAAAGAGATAGGCTTAAGGTCACTAGGCAACCCTATTTAACTGACAAAGAACAATTAAATTTCAAACAGACACTGGCTCATCAATTGCCTTACCACTAAATGAGAAAATAGCATAATCCCTCAACAACTTACGCATAGTCTTAAGATTAAATTCAATAGCATAATGTTCAGAAGTCATCACAACAAATCCAGGTTTCTTAGAAATAATTAAATTCTTATATACCTCTACTTCCTTATTATATTCTTCCTTAGGAGGCTTGTATACCCCCTTCATACTATCATTAAAGTTCTGAGCATAAAATTTCTTCTGTCTTTCTAGATCACGCAATCCAAATTCTTCATCTAGTACAATCTTCCAATCGAATCTAGTTAAATCTTGTAATTCAACTTTACTAGTATAAGATTGTGGATCACTATAACTTAATAGATCTGTTACTTTATGAGGATCTCGTATCTGACTTTTAATATCTTTCTTCAATCTAACCCAGGTAGTATATGGTAATGTTTTATCCTTGATAGATAGATATTCTGGTAATTCTCCTCTTCCAAAGGCAACTAACCTTTGCAATCTATCACTATTTATATATCCGCCTCCGAAGTGTTTACTTACTACTTGGAGTTGTTTTCTAGATAATTGTCCTAGTAATGGGGCAGCTATTTCTAGGATCTTTTGGGTAGTCTCTTTGAAGACTATTTCTAATTTTGGGATTACTATTTCTGTTACTTCTTGGTCTGTCATGTTTTGTCTCCTAATTCTCGATTACTCATCCTCAACTGGAGAGAACGGAAACTCCCTAGTTCCACATACTCATATATTAATCGGTCATCGTGAAGCCCTAGTTCCCCACAATCGTGGTTTATCGTAGTTTACTAGAGAGGACTTAACATCTAGCCCTCATTACCTATCCCCAAAGAGATAGGCTTAAGGTCACTAGGCAACCCTATTAAAGACTCAAAGAACAACTCTATTTTAAGCAGCCTCTTCCTCAGACTCCTCAGAGGCATTATCAGACTTATTAACAGAATCAATTACCTTCTGTACAGTCACATTCTTAAATTCAACTTTAATGCCAAACCTCTTAGCATTATATCCCACAAAATTCTTAAACGTACTCCAACACCAAGGACGACCTAACAAACCACAAATCTCCTTCTTCTCCTCCACTTCCTCCTCTTCGTCCCTCCGCTTATCTTCCTTAGATTGAGGTAAATTAAAAATCTCTATCTTGCCACAATTCCATTCATTAGCAATCTTAACCAATCTCTTAGACCATACATGGTTCCAACTATTACTACCATTACTCCTACATTTAGTAATGTTATCTAACATTTCACAAATCTTACGATAAGCCTTACCATGCCCACTACCATTATCCCTAGCATGCTTATTACCACATCCCCGTAGATTATTCCTCAAGCGATTACGATAAGAATTAAGGCCATCCAACCAACTAACCACCACAGACACAGGAATGGAAAAATGACGCTTCTGATCAGTCAGACTCATATTATCTGACCTAACCCTACAATCAAAAAATTCATTTGGATTATCTCCAATAGTAATCTCAGTTATCCTATTGGGATCATTTTGGGAAGACGAGGAGCAAATTACAGGCTTATATGGGACGAAAAGAACCAATTTACCATCATATTCACTTAACCTTACAGTCCCAATGGACCATCTACCCCTCCTAATATTATCTAGAATACTATAACGATGGCCATCCAACTTACGCTTACGATCACCCTTCCGACGCTTACCTAAAATTTGGAACTTAACTGGACCCAATTCCCTATTCCAATTTAGAGTAACCTCTAATTTATTATCAGCAAATACTACATCCTTCTCATGACTTTTAGCCCATAAGATAGCTAAACCTTTCCTCTGAAAACTAGCTAAATTCCTGCGATGTTGTTCAATTAACCAACCTCTAGTAGCCTTAGTAAACTCAGGATCATGAGAATTAAAACAGGATTCCACATCCTTCCTTAAATTATCCCAGACATGACATAACCAATTAGGAGAAATTTCTTTAAGAACCATGGATCTAAAGGCATAAGCACAATTCCTAAAGGGCTTCCCATCCTTAGATGATTTCAGAGACTTACCCATCTTAGGATCGATAATCTTAGCGAAATTATCCTTAATTTCAAAGGAAGATTCAGGATCTGGTTTCACTTCAACATAGACCTTTGGATCTTCCTGTTTTTCACCTTCCTTCTTTTTCACCTTCTCCTCAACAAAGGAGATTTTAGCTCCTGCTATTTCTGACATAGCTAGCATGGAGAAGATCTTCCTAGCTGTGGAACGATATTGCGCAATATCATTGACTACCTTCTGATAAATACCCTTATTATCAGGATCCAAAACCCTAACATCAAATCGAGTAGTAAGAACTAATTCCCCTTCATCTTTTTTCTTCATATTCTCCTCCTAAGAGATAGGAATCTTATATCAGACTCTTTTATGCTTGCAATGGATTATCCCACGCTGCCTAAAACGATAATTAATAGAAGCAATATAATCATATGCAACATTATACTTCTCAGCTAATACCTTATATGGAACATTATCCCTAAATTCTTGAATTATATCTTGATAATTAATCTTATTATTCTTACGCTTAATAATATAAGAAGGACGAACCAGTTTTCTATCATGAATAACTTTAGCAACTATGCTATCACTAATATTTAATTTTTTACTAATATCTCTAGTTGTTAATCCTTCATAGAATAATCTAGTAACCTGTTCAACTATTTTATCTTCAATCTTATATCTTAAATTCTTATGTGTTAATTTAAGATTCTCATAATTTATATTATAAGCATTACAATACTTTAAAATATGTAATCTCACACCTTCTCTAGTCATATCATATTTCTTAGACAATAATTCTAAACTCCTAACTTTCAACCATTCCCTATAAATATCTTCATCAATAGCCATTCTATAATCTAAATCACAATAATGTAATCCATGAATATAATCCTTATGGATATTAGAAGATTTCATGAGATTCTTTAAGTAATAACTACTAATTCTATATTTATTACAAATAAATAAATCACTATAATCCTTATATAGTCCAATTATAATCTTATTTCTAATAATTTTCTCAGGAATCAAACACATGCGGACTAAATTATAATCTAAATGCAAAGATCTTGATATTTCTCTAGCCCTAAGCTTCTTATCCCAAAATAATTCTTTAATTTTTCTTTTTTGTTCTTCGCTTAACTGTTTCATATTTTTGTAACTCTTCCTTTAACTTGCACATCTTCTCCTGATGCCTACACTCCTCTTCATATATAGCCAGCTTAATTAGCTTCAGCTTTAGATGACTCATATCTATTTTGCACTCCTTGGAAACTGGATTAAATTCTTTCTCGGAATCACAGTCGGACCACCAACAGAATTAGGAGTAATACCACCTAATTGCTTCTGAAACTTTAAATATTCCTCATTAATACTAGTCTGATTTATCTCAGAAGGCGGTAAAGATACAGGCATCATACACTCCAAACCGCCCAAAGACACCATGGACCGCAACTCACTATCACTCATGGGAGGAGTTCTAACATCATTCAATGGTATATTCTTAGCAGGATACAAATTAGTAACATTACCAACCATCGCCTCTGTGGCCCCAACCAGAGCCAAGGCAGCGCTTATCGATAAATCATCATGATTACCTGGACCTTTAACGCTACCTGTACGGTTATTACCAAGATGAACGAAAATTGATAATTGTTCATATAATCTACTGCTATAAATCTTATAACCATCCTCAGGTCCAAGATTGTCTAACAAAGCTTTAATCAACATTGGTTTATAAACAGGAGTAGTAGGAAAACCTACCTTTTTACCCATCTTACCATCCACTGATCTCATGCGATAAAGATTAGGATACCCTAAGTCATAATAAATGGATTGAGTAACAGGTGCCCCCAAACCAGTCCTCTCAGGAACAACAAGAGCCATATTATACCATCTAGCTATATAATCAACCATCATAGCCAATATGGAAGGTAAAACTTTTAAATTAAGTTCAGCTGCCTGCTCCCTAGTAGTATGGTCAAACACATTAACAGCTGAATAATCATCACCCTCACCACTAGCAATGTCAACCCCCACTGAATAAACATGTCCATCCACTCCTGGTTTTATAATCTTACCATGTTCCACAATAGGTGGGCTAGGTTTAACAGGCTTATTCCATATCCATAATTTATCTTCAAAATCTAAAATCAATTTTTCATCTGATACTGGATGAATATAATCTACCTTATTGATCATCTGATATTTATTTCTGGTATTATTGCCAATGTTGGTTAAATATTCTCTAGGTAAGACAGTATCACCTGTCCCAACGAATTCGGCTAATATTTCTTGTCTAAATTTTTCAGATTCCCCACGTTGTTGTAATCCAATATATTGTTCTTCTAACCAAGGACTCCAATATGGTCCATATTTATCAATTTCTTCCTTACTTTCACATTTTCTAAGATCTTTAATTGGACAAATATCACGTGTCTGATGAGTAAATTCATCAACATAGGAGATCTTCCAATCCATATCCCACCAATTTATTTCAATAGGATTAAATTGATTCCTCTTAGCCATGGCATCTACCCAGGTTATATGATACCAATTACCCTGTCCAAAGGTTGTAGAAATTATTATTACACTTCCACCTTGACTTAAAGTGCTAAAACCAGCACTCCACATACTATCCATATCACGCATAAAAGCAGCTTCATCAATAATATTAAGAGAAGATGAATTAGATCGAAGAACATCAGGACCACTAGGTAGACTAACAATGGAAGAACCATTAGGAAATTTAATACTATGCTCATTACTAATATTAGATAATTTCCCATATGTCTGAATAAATTCATCAGGTAAATGTTTATATACGAACTTCATATTCTTATCTAAGAAAGCTACAGCATCCCTGTCCCCCTTAGAAACAATCAAAATGGTCTTGTGATTATAAAACATTGCATACCATAAAGCAAACGCTCCAGCCAAAGTAGATATCCCGCAATTATGAACTACCACTCCATCTGCAATATAATTATGATGAGGTGGAACTTCTAAATCATAAACATGACGTTTACCCACAGATCTAATAGATTTAATTGTACCTCTTGCTCTATTAAATAAAAATTCTTTTGTAATCTTCATACGTGGCTTTTTACCAAATATATCAATATATTTAAAAAACCTCTCAAAATCAGGTCCACCATATATTCGTAATTTAGGAATTGGATTATTTTTTTCACTAACATTACAGTCAATATGGAATCTAGACAATAATTGTTTTAATTGATATAATATCCTAACAGAAATTTGGCCTATTCCTAATTCATTGCAACCGCCAGCAGAATACCATCCATCTGATGAAAACATACGATTAATTAAAATAGCAATTGATTCATTATCCCAACTAAATACTTCATCTGGAATATATTTATACTTTTTAGTTAAACCTAAAATTCCTAATCTTGATAACCAATTGCGACATTCCTTACAATAAGAATATAGGCGAAAAGCCTTTTTTACACCAAATCCAGAATTCCTATGAATAGAAATCTTTAATTTTTTATTGAATAATATACTATAATGTTTCTGGAATTCTAATAGATATTTCCAATTAGTATTCGTAAAATGATGGGCCTTCCTGCCACAAAAACCATCTGTCAATAAATAACCTAATAAAATAGCTTCGGATTTGGAAACTATTTTACCCCAATATTGATTATCTCTAATTTGAATCAACCTATCCTTAAGTTCTAAATCTGAAGCTGATTTCCAACCATCTGGAGTTAAATATTTATGATCATAAGTGCATATTGATTTATGACCTGATTTCGTTCGGACTTCTTTACATTTCGCTATCCCATTATCATATACTTTAGCCACTTTAGTAATTTCTAATAATCCAGTACACAAATTCAATGAATATATTTTTTGACCAGGTTTTATATTTTGTATTTCAATTGGACCCTTAGGAGTCCATATTCTAGATCCCTTGGCCAAACATTGTCTTGTTTTCTTATAACAATTAAAACGATTAGAACGGAAAGCAGATAAAGACTTATTCTGATAACTAAAAAGCTTAAAAGGAATAATACCAGCCTTAGGATGCTTAACCTTACAAAAATTCTCAATAAAAAAAGAAGGACTATTCCTACATCTTAACAAAATCTGAGCAAACAATTCACTATGATTGCTCATGCTTCATCAGATCTTTTAGGTTGAGCAAGCAAAGCTTGTAAATCAATGCCAGTAGAACTATTACTAACATTCACAATCAAATTATTATTCTTAGCAGCAGATAATAATTTAGCCATGCTATCTAGAATGCTAATGGAATTAGAATTAATATCAGACTTAACGGATAATAACTTAACCCACCCTTCAATCATGGCTGGAGTAATCTTAGCCCCATTACTCCGAGCTACCCTAACCTCATTTTCAAAATAACCAAGAGCATCATTGACCTGTGTGCGGTCATTATGATAATTATGGATGATGTCATTGGCAGTATCACTAAATAACTTAATTAAAGAATTAATCTTCTTAGCATTTTCATCCTCATCTGATAGGGGATTAGGGACAGATTGTGGAACAGATAAAGATAAATGTGATTTAACATTAGTAGCTGGATTTTCAAAGGTAAATTCTTCATCAGCCTTAGGAGAAGAATTATCTTGTAAAACCTCCACCAACTTAGGATCAACATCCACTAAGGGAAGGTCAACAGGTTTAGATTCCTGTTTAGATTCCTCTTTCTTAGCCATCACATACCTCTAGAAACTTGTATAACTTCTCAATATCTAATTGTCTGTGTTTACCACCCTTAGTAGCTAACCTACCATCCTCAAGCAGATTCCAATTATCCCTAGAAGCAGTATGACCACTCTCATGGATTAACTTACCATCTTCTTCCCGCCATCCAGATAATCCCACAAAAATCAAATGATTAACAAACTCAACCAACCTATTCTTATGAATGAAAGTCTTTAGAGACTCACAAATATCTGAATGATCCTTATCAATATTTTCATTTAGGAAGAATAGACAAGCCTCTGTTTCCTCTGATACCTTAGGAGGAGGTCCCCCCACCCCCTCCTCACGAGGTAAAATAGCTTTCAAAGGATCAGATTTTTGGAATGGATTCTTCTTATCTCCCCTATGTTTACGATTAGGATCTATCCGATCA
>Ga0172362_10006150_pt1 | contig 10343 bp, 4 predicted proteins | sample LakKivs1_kivu2a2_FD_114534 | JGI IMG/M metagenome (GOLD analysis project Ga0172362, IMG submission 114534) | Sediment microbial communities from Lake Kivu, Rwanda - Sediment s1_kivu2a2 | ecosystem: Environmental > Aquatic > Freshwater > Lake > Sediment | place: Rwanda: Western Province, Lake... | reverse complement strand
TGGGCAACGGCGCGGTGATGGTCGACACGGCCATCGGCCGGCTCGGGGGCGTGATCTGTTTCGACCTGAACTTCGAATGGCTGCGGCAGCAGTACCGTGCATTAAGGCCGGACATCCTGGTGTTCTCAAGCATGTTCCACGGCGGGCTGTTGCAGCAGGTATGGGCGTACGAATGCCGGGCGTTCTTCATCGGCGCGTGGCAGTACTTCGGCTGCACCGTGCGCGATCCGTTCGGCCGGCCGATGAAGGCGACCGACTGCTATAGCCTGGTGGCTCGTGCCACAATCAATCTTGATCGCGTGATGGTGCACCTCGATCACAATCGCGAGAAGTTCGCGGCGATCGAGAAGAAATATCTGGGCAGGATCGTGATCGACGTTCCGCACGAGATCGGGTCGGCGCTGATCTGCAGCACGTCAGATGACGTGACGGCGATGGATATCGTGAAGGAGTTCGATCTGCAGTTGCTGGACGATTATCTTGCACAGAGCCTTGCGGCCAACGATCAGATGCGGCCTCCGCGAAAGGAAAGCCGATGAGCGAATTTCCGCGGCGGATTGACACCGAAGAACAACTGGACGAGATTCTGTCGCGGCCGACGGCGGAAGTCGTGGGGCTGATGGGATGGCTGCGAGGCGACGTGGCGATCCTGGGGATCGCGGGGAAGATGGGAGTGACGCTGGGGATGATGGCGGTGCGGGCGACGCGAGAGGCGGGGGTATCGCGGCGCGTGATCGGAGTGGCGCGGTTCTCGGATGCCGATGCGCGAGCGAAGCTGGACGCCGCCGGCGTGGAGACGATCGTGTGCGACCTGCTCGATCCGGAGGCGGTGGCGCGGCTGCCGCGTGCTGAGAACGTGGTTTTCATGGCGGGCAGGAAGTTCGGCACCGAGGGCGGCGAGCCGCTGACGTGGGCCGCGAACACCGTCATACCCGCGAACGTGTGCCGCTGCTTCCGAGGCAGCAGGATCATGGCGTTTTCGACGGGCTGCGTGTATCCGTTCGTGTCGCCCGAGAGCGGCGGCTCGACGGAAGACAGCCAACCGGATCCCGTCGGCGAGTACTCGCAATCGTGCCTCGCCCGCGAGCGGATCTTCCAGTACTACAGCCTCGCCGATGGAACGCCGGTGTGCCTGTTCAGGCTGTACTACGCAATCGATTTGCGTTACGGCGTGTTGCACGACATCGCTCGGAAGGTGTGGGCCGGGGAGCCGGTTGACGTGACGATGGCCTGCTTCAATATGATCTGGCAGGGCGACGCAAACGCGATGGCGCTGCGGTGCCTGGAGCTGTGCCAGTCGCCGGCAGCGGCCATTAACGTCACCGGGCCGTGGGTGCTGCGCACGCGGGAAACGGCGGAGCAGTTTGGGCGACTGATGGACCGGGAGGTGAAGATCACCGGGCGCGAGTCGCCTGCCGTGTATCTGGCAAACACGAGGAAGGCGGAGGGGGTGCTTGGCAGGCCGAGCGTGACCGTTGACCGGATGATGCAGTGGACTGCGAGGTGGATGATGGCGGGAGGGCGGTCGCTGGGGAAGCCGACGCATTTCGAGGTGAAGGACGGAAGGTTTTGACGTGACGGGGGGTGTTTTGACACGAAGGCACGAAGGAACACGAAGAAGAGAAATGAAGATCGGCGATATAGATGGCAGCGTACGTGAGGCCGTGCGGCGGGGCGTGGTGATTCCGGCGATGCCGCTGGCATTGGACGCGAGCCGGAGATTCGACGAGCGACGACAGCGGGCGCTGACGCGGTACTACATCGACGCTGGGGCGGGTGGAATCGCCGTGGGCGTGCATTCGACGCAGTTTGAGATACGGAACCCGGACATCGGATTGTTTGGGCCGGTGCTGAAGGCGGCGTCAAGCGCGATCGATGAATGGTGCGGCCGGCGCGGGAAGATGATCCTGAAGGTCGCAGGCGTGTGCGGAACGACGGTGCAGGCAGTTGGCGAGGCGCGGACGGCGCGGGAGCTTGGCTATCACGCGTCGATGGTGAGCTTGGCGGCGCTGAAAGACGCGTCGGTGCCGGAGCTGGTCGCGCATTGCCGCGAAGTGGCGGCTGTCATTCCGATCATCGGGTTTTATCTGCAGACGGCCGTGGGCGGGCGCGTGCTGCCGCGGGCGTTCTGGCGGGAGTTCGCCGGCATCGACAACGTGCTTGCGATCAAGATGGCGCCGTTCAACCGTTACCAGACGCTGGACGTGGTTCGGGGCATTTGCGAGGCGGGCCGGGAGCGGGAGATCGCGCTGTACACGGGCAACGACGACAACATCGTGGCCGACCTGCTGACGCCGTTTCGGGTGGGGACGGAGCGCGGCATCGTGACGGCGCGGATCGTGGGCGGGCTGCTCGGGCATTGGGCGTTCTGGACGCGCCGGGCGGTCGAGCTGCTCGATGAGATTTACGCGATCTGCGAATCGGGTGCAGCGATTTCGCCCCAGATGCTGACGCGCGCGGCGCAGATCACCGACGCGAATGCAGCGGTCTTCGACGCGGCGAACGGCTTCGCCGGATGCATTCCCGGCATCCACGAGGTGCTCCGGCGGCAGGGGCTGTTCGCCGGCACGTGGTGCCTGAACCCGAACGACCGGATGTCGCCCGGCCAGGCGGAGGAGATCGATCGCGTGTATCAGGAGTATTCGGACTTGAATGACGATGTGTTCGTGAGGGAGCATCTGCACGAATGGAACGATGAAGGGTAAACCCAGAACCGCGAAGAGGCACGGCATATGATTGACGCGATCGAGCTATTGCAGAGGCTGGTACGGACGCCGAGCGTGAACCCGACGTTCACCGGAGACGCCGCCGTGAAGGGGGAGGAGAAGCTGGCAGAGCTGATCGCGGACGAGCTTCGCGGATGGGGGTTCGAGGTTACGCTGCAGCAGGTGTTCCCGGGCCGGCCGAACGTCGTGGCGTATCGGAAGGGCCAGACAGCCGACGCGATCGGGCTGTGCGCGCACCTGGACACGATGTCAGCCGACGGGATGACGGTTCCGGCGTTCGACGCTGCGATGCGGGACGGCTGCGTGTGGGGCCGCGGGTCGGCGGATACCAAGGCGTCCATTGCCGCGATGCTGACGGCGGTGCGTGCGGAATTGGACGAGAACGAGGGAAGTGTGCCGTCGCTGCTGATCCTGCTGACGTGCGACGAGGAGGCGCACTTCACGGGGGCGCATCGGTTTGCGGAGGCGGCGCATCCGAAGCTTGCGGGGATGGTGATCGGCGAACCGACAGGGTTGAAGCTGATCGGGGCGCACAAGGGAGTGTTGCGCACGACCATTCGGACGAGCGGCGTGGCCGCGCACGGCTCGATGCCGGAGCGAGGGGTAAATGCAATCTATCGAATGGCGAATGTAGTCAGCCGGCTGGAGCGGCTGGCGGGGGAGCTGGGGGGGCGGACGGCCCACCCGCGGCTGGGGCACGGCACGCTGAACGTGGGGACCATCGCCGGCGGCGTGGCGGTGAACACCGTGCCTGATTGGTGCGAGATCAAGATAGACCGGCGGGTGCTGCCCGGCGAGGACACAGCCGCAGTGATGGGGGAGTTGCGCGCTGCAATTGCCGGGATCAGGGACGTGACGATCGGCAAGCCGTACGTGAACGTGCCGGGCTTCGAGATCAGCGTGGACCATCCGTGGGCAAGGCGGGTGTCGGGCGTGCTGAACCAGTCGGCGGATGGCGTAGCTCCGTACGCCACGGATGCATCCGTGCTGCACAACGCGGGGATACCGTGCTTGATCTATGGACCGGGTGAGTCGGAAACGGCGCATTCGGCAGACGAGCACGTGGCGGTGGAGCAGGTGATGCGGGCGGTGGAAGGATACAGGAAGATTGTGAGAATGATGAAAGATGAAAGATGAAAGAAGAACGGCAAGCCTGAAAGCGTACGAGAAAGGACGGGCGTCATGAGGCGGACGATACAGGTTGCGGTATGCGTGGTGCCGGCTTTCATAGTGTGTCTGGGCAGCAGTGTGAATGCCGAAACGAGCCTGAAGATAGTGCTGCCGCTGGAGCGTGCCGCGTATCAGACGAATGAGTGGATCGACGTGGCGGTGGTGCGGATGGCGGACGGTGATCTGGCCGCGGGCGATCTGGTGGTGTCGCTGACGGCCGAAGATGGCGGAAGGATGTCGTTCACGTTTCCGATGAAGGCGAGCGCGGCCGTCGGGGGGAAAGCGGCGGCATCGGAGCATCTGCGGCTGAACGGCTGGCTGCTGCGCCCGGGGAAGTATGAGTTGGAGGCTGCAACCGGCGGTGCGGCGGCGAAAGCCGAGATCGGGATTCACAGCCACGTGCGGCGCAGCGAATTCAAGACGGTCGACTGGTCGGCGCGGTCGAAGGATCACGAGCAGGCGGTGTTGGGGGAGGACAGCGTGGGACTGAACCTGATCTACGCGGCGTATGGCGGGCTGAACGCGGACGAGGCGATCCGCGGCGGGCTGGATTACATGTGGTGCTGCACGATGAGCGGCGGGGCGCAGATGGACCTGCGGCGCGAGTGCGACTGGTCGGACCCGTATGTGCTCGGAGGCGGAGCAGGTCGGCTGGCGGAGCGAACGTTCCGCGACCGCACGCGGCCGAACTGCCTGGGCGTGCATTTCTACGACGAACCGACGCTGACGCACCTGAAACATCCGGTGACCGGCGAGGACGTGCCGTTCAACATACCGGCGCAGGACCGGTCGTATCGAGCAGCATTCGGCCGCGAGCCGATCCTGTACCAAGAGTTGAAGAAAGACGATCCGGCGTCGGTTGACCAGTGGCTGCAGATGAACCGCTGGAGGTTGTCGTTGCTCGATGCGGCGTGGAAGCTGTGCGAGTGGCCGGTGAACTGGATCGAGCCGGGCTATCTGACGGCGAATCAGGGATCATGGCTGTTTTCGGGCTACGGTGCGGGCTACTATTTCAACTACCAGCGGTCCCTGCCGATCTACAGCGGGCACGGTGGGTACGACTACCTGTACAGCGGGCACTATGCGCCTGGGTTCTTCTTCGAGTTCGGCCGGGCACGCGACTATCGTAAGCCGCAGTGGTACCTGCCGCTGTGGTACGACCGGCACGGCGACCTGTTCCGCGCGCAGCAGTACATGTCGTTCGTGTGCAACCTACAGGGGATCGCGATCCCGCCGGACATCCTGATGCACAAGCCATCGACTATGACCTGCGCGGGTGCGGTGGTCGAATCGAACAAGGCGATGCTGCGGCTGGGGACGGTGTTCACCACGATGCCTCCGACCAAGCCGCCGGTGGCGGTGCTGTTCTCGCTGTCGCACAACCTCGACGCGATGACGCGCGACCCGAAGGACACCTACTACGGCGACTACCAGTGGACGCGGCTGCTGCACGTGTATCTGGCGACGAAGATGATCCAGGTGCCGATCTTCGCGGTGGTGGAGGAGGACGTGCTGGACGGGACGTTCGAGCGCGATCACCGCGTGCTGATCTTGGCGGGCACGAAGAAGCTGGAGCCGGCGGTGATCAGGCGGCTGGAGGCGTTCATCGAGGCCGGCGGGGCCGTGCTCGCGAGCGACGACACGGCGGTTAACATCAAGGGCATGACGCGATTCCAGATGGATTCGGAATTCCTGGAGGGGCACAAGAACTGGGACAGGTGGGCGAAGGAGGGGAAATGGGATTTGTGGAATACGTCGGTGGTCACGCACGCGGCGTACGCGGCAGCGCGGTCGCTGGCGCCGGTATTGAAGGCGAAGCTGGATGCGGCGGCCAAGCGGATGGGGACTTCGTTCGAAGCGTTCGAGTGCGACCAGGACGGCATCGTGGCGGGTCACGAGGGGAAGGGCGAGATCGACTACTACTTCGCAGTGAACGCCAGCCCCGATTTCGGATCGTTCGGGTGGTACTACCTGCGGGGCGTCGAGGCGGAGATGAAAATCCCGGCAACGGATTCGCACCAGGCGCTGTACGACGCGGTGCTGGGCGGGGAGGCGGCGTTGAAGCGGCGCGGGGATGCATTCGCGGGGTCGCTGCGGTTGGGCCCGGGTCAGATGCGTGCGTTCGCGCGGACGGCCCGGCCGATCGGCGGCGTGCAGGTGACCGTGTCGCCGGTGACGGCCGATTTCACGCGCTGCACGGTGCCGCAGACCGCGGCGGCGCAGGAAGCGGAAGTGACGGCGGTGCTGGTGGATGATCGCGGGCAGATACTGAACGGATCGGCGCCGCTGCGGGTGCAGGTGTTCGACGCGACAGGCACCAGGCGGCAAGACCTGTATCGCGCGACGGACTGCGGGCTGTTCCGCATGCGGCTGCAGCTTGCGGCGAACGACCCGGCGGGCGAGTGGGGCATCGCCGTGCGGGAACTGCTGTCGAACCGCGAAGGGCGAGCGACGCTTGATTTCGCGCCCCCGCGGCAGTGCGGAGCCGTCGCCGGGCAGGTGCAGCGGGCGCTGTACTTCGGCCGAGACATCGAGAACATCTTCCGGTTCTTCCGCGTGCACAAGGACATGGCCATCTTGACGGGCAGCAGCGAGTACAACAGTGCGCAGGCGCAGCGGCTGGCGGAGATACTGAAGCCATGGGACGTGCGGTGCAGCATCGTGTCGGCCGCCGACGCCGCGAAGCCGCGCGAGCTGACCGACGAGCAGAAGCCGACGTGGGTGGGGCTGGGCGGCGGGCGCGGGCCGGACTTCGCCATCGAGAAGCCTGCCATCCTGCTGGGCACGCCCGAAGACAATCCGCTGATCAAGTTCCTGCTCGAGCGCGGCTACCTGCCGTATCGCCCGGTGAAGGACCAGGTGCCGGGGCGCGGACGCGGCATGATCGCGTGGCAGGTCGATGGCATCAGGTTTTTCGGCGGGGAATCGATCACGCTGATCGCGTATGACGAGCCGGGGATGGCGGAGGCCGTTGGGACGCTGTTCGAGGCGGCAACGGGCATGGAGCCGTTGACCCCGATGGCGTTGCCGGCGGATGTGACGGCATCGCCCTCCCCCCGGGGCATTTCGATAGTGGACGCAACCCGCGTGCCGGAGCTATCGGTCGACTGGCAGATGAACTTCCCCGACTGGCCGGTGGCGATGCGTGCGCTCGATGACAAACGCATGGTGGTGCTGAGCGACGACGGCACGCTGCGGCTGGTGCAGTCGAACGGCAAGATCGCGTGGGAGAAGACAATCAGCGACGGCGAGGCGTGGTCGATGGACGTGTCGGCGAGCGGCGACCTGATCGCCATCGGCACGTGCCACCGGATCATCGGGCTGAACGCGAAGGGCAAGGAATTGTTCAACGTGCCGATCGTGGCGCCCGGCGAGGACGCGGGCGCCATGGGGAAGTATCCGCCGCTGATCGAGTGGGTGAAGATATCGCCACCTGGTGACCGCGTGCTGGCGAGCGCGGGCATCCGCAACTGGACGAACAAGTGGCGGCACGAGGGGCGGCTGCGGATGGTGTCGGCCAAGGGCGAGACGGTCTGGACGCAGGGCGGGTCGGAGGCTGATCCGGAGAAGCCGCCGGTTCTGCCGGAGCCGATCAAGCATGCCATCTTCACGGCCGATGGCGGCAAGGTTATCCTGCTGAGGGCGAAGGATGCGGTGATGATCGACGCGGCGACCGGGAAGACGGAGGCGACCATCCCCGAGATCAACGGCGGACTGGAGCCGCTGGCGTGGGGCAAGGCGGGTTTCATCGTGTCGGGCGGCGATGGCAAGCTGGCGTCGATCGTAGCGTTGAACGGCGAATTTGTGAAGCAGCGGACGCTGTGGACCACGATGGAGGCGCCGAAGGAAGGCGTTGCCTCGATGGCGATGCTGAAGTTTGACCTGCTGCTGGGGACGGAAGCGGACGGTGCTGTGCGGGCGCTGGCGCGGCCCCAGGCGCCCGAGGGATTCCCGTTCCAGCAGGCGTTGTGGCAGAACAACGTCTACACGAAGATCGTGAAGTCGGTGAAGACGGACGGCACGTCGCGCATCGCCGTCAACTACTGGGGCGGGACGGTGCGGGTGCTGTCGGATAATGGGAAGCTGCTGGGCGAGCGGGTATTCGAGCAGGACATCACGGCGATGGAATGGCTGGGCGACCGGCTGATCGTGGGGACGGCGGATGGGAGGGTGGTGGCGATGACGATGGGGACATAGGCGGCTAATGGCGTTGTATCTCGGGCTGACCTGCAGATAATAGTGCGGGATGCGCGGAGGAATGGTTTCAACCATTTCCGGAGGAAGGGCGGCAACCGTTGAAACGGTTTCTCGCATCAACGGTTTCAACCGTTTCTCAAGGGAAGCGGGCAAACTGTTGAAACGGTTGTCCAGACGAACGGTTTGAACCGTTTCGCCCGGTACCCGATGAAACCGTTGGAATGGTGTAAACCATGAACCAAGAGATCGGAGATGATATATGGCCTCGCACTATGGACGGTTCTCCGACGACGGCCGCGAATACATCATCACGACGCCGAAGACGCCGCGGCCGTGGGTGAACTTCCTGACCAACGGCGACTACTGCTCCATCTGCTCGCACGTGGCGGGCGGGTTCAGCTTCTACAAGGACCACCGATTTCACGGCGTGCTGCGGCGCGGGATGACGACGTCGCTCGACGACCTGCCGGGGCGGTTCATCTATGTGAAGGACGAGGACACGGGCGAGGTGTGGAACGCCAACGTGCACCCGATCGGGAAGCACGACACGTTCGAGGCGCGGCAGGGCGTGGCTTATACGACGATCGCGGCCTCGTACAGCAAGATCGCGGCCTCACTGCGTTTTTTCGTTCCGATGGGCATCGACGCCGAGATGTGGACGATCGAGCTTGCCAATACCGACGCCAAGCCCCGGCGGCTGTCGATCTACACCCTCGCCGATTTCACGCTGGGCAACGTGTCGCTGTGCGAGCTCGACAACAATTTTCACGGGTTGTTTTACGAATCGCAGATGACGGACCGGGCGATCATTGCGCGGCACAAGTTCTGGTTCACCGAGTACGGCTGGTCGGAGAACAACGGCATCTGGCCGTATCGGGCTTTCGTGACGAGCACGCGCAAGCCGGACCGCATGGTGACCGACCGCAACGCGTTCTTCGGGGCGTTCAGCGAGTATCACAATCCGGCGGGGATCGAGCCGGAGCTGCTGCCGGAGGGCGCGCTTGCCGGCAAGTGCCTGCTCGGCGTGTGCCAGTGGCGGACCGTGCTGAAGCCGGGCGAGCGATGGACGACGCACGTAGCCGTCGGCGTCACGCACAACAGTGATCATCCCGAGGACAGCGGCGTGATCGAGACGCTGCAGTCTCCTGAGATCTACGAAAAGGCGTGGATCGACACGCGCCGGCACTGGGACGAGCTGTTCTCCGGCATCGAAGTGGAAACGCCTGACCGCGCCATCAACATCATGATGAACACCTGGAACAAGTTCCAGCTCATGGTGAACTTCCATTTCGGGCGGGCGCCGAGCTATTTTCACAAGGGGCAGTATCCCGCGATGCGGGACTGCTGTCAGGACGCGTTCGGCGTTATTGCGCTGCGGCCGGACCTCGCGAAGCACAACCTGCGGCGGATCGGGCATTTCTTCTTCAAGGACGGCCAGGCGTGCGGCGGCTGCAACCGCATCGGGCTCCGCGAGGGGCCGTCGGTGAAGGTCGACCTCCCGCTGTGGTTCGTGATGGCCGTGGCCGATTACCTCCGCGAGACGGGCGATACCGCCTTACTCGATGAACGCTTCCCGCTGATGGACGGCGGCAGCTCGACCGTTTACGAGAAGATGATCGCGGGGATCGAGCGGATGCTCGAGCAGCGGGGCGCGCACGGCCTGCCGTTGATGGGCAAGGGCGACTGGAACGACGCGGCCAACGCCGTCGGCGCCGGCGGCAAGGGCGAGAGCGTCTGGCTGGGGCAGTTCCTGTGCCTCGCGATCAGCGAGATCGCCCCGATCATGCGGCTCAAGAAGGACGAGGCGAAACTCGCGCGTTACGAGCAGCGGGCGGGCGAGCTTCGCACGATCATCAACGAGCAATGCTGGGACGGCGAGTGGTTCGTGCGGGCGTTCCGCGACGACGGCCGCCCGCTCGGCGTGAAGGGCGAGAAGGAAGGCTTCATCTGGATCAACTCGCAGACTTGGGCCGTGATCGCGGGCATCGCCGACGCCGACCGCCTGAACACGTGCATGGATTCCGTCGAGAAGCACATGGGCACGGCCTATGGGCTGATGAACCTGGCGCCGGCGTATTCGGCTTTCGACCCGACGGTCGGGCTGATCACGGGCTTCCGCGCGGGGTGGAAGGAAAACGGGGCGGTGTTCTCGCACGCGAGCGCGTTTAACGTCGTCGCCCGCGCCATGCTCGGCCGCGGCCGCGACGCCGTCGACCTCTACCGCCGCATCCTGCCGATGGGGAAGGACCC
>Ga0172362_10006149_pt1 | contig 10344 bp, 13 predicted proteins | sample LakKivs1_kivu2a2_FD_114534 | JGI IMG/M metagenome (GOLD analysis project Ga0172362, IMG submission 114534) | Sediment microbial communities from Lake Kivu, Rwanda - Sediment s1_kivu2a2 | ecosystem: Environmental > Aquatic > Freshwater > Lake > Sediment | place: Rwanda: Western Province, Lake... | reverse complement strand
TTAAGTTCGAGGATTTCACTTATCCTCATGTGGGCTCACCTCCATCCTTGTGGTGGTCTTTTTCAAGGTGAGCCTACTCTATTTCCCTACCTTTGGCAACAACTAAGATTGGCACGCATCGCATATCGCTCTACAAAATAGGTGTCGAGGTACATATCTCTAATAAATCTGTTCTCAAACCAGTCAACTCTGTTCATTCGTTCTCGCAGACAAGGCTCTAGATAACGTAAAAACATCGGGAAGTGAACTAATTTTTGAAAGAGATTGTCTTCGGGAGAATTCTTCATGCCTCTATTATATAGAAAAGTGAGTTTGTCGAGAAATTCGCCATATATTCAAAATTGGGTAATTGGTCGGAACTGGATAGTTCTTGAGTCACATCCTAAATAGAGTCCTTACCTCCCTACCCAAAGCTCGCCCTTCCATAGGTGTGTTCATGCCCTCTACAGTAAATCGTAGAGGGCTTTTCTTTTTCAGCAATATTCCTTTCACCGGGGAGGAGAGGATTATCTAGCGCGGTTATCAAATACAACAAGCGATGCTTTTGTGTGATGATGAAGCTGTAAAAACAAAAAGCACCTTAAAAACTGAATACGGACAAAGCTAAAGCCTTGAACGCTTGCCTTACAGGGCAAATAAGCTCAAAGGGGGTAAGCGATGGTAGTAGCTACATCAGCACCAGCACCAGACGGCAGAAACAAACCAGAAGGGCACTGTAGCCATTGTCATAGAGTCTGGACACTGGAAACTGGGCAGGGCATTTGCCGATGGTGTGGGCGTCAAGCCCACTGTGAGACCCAAAGAGCAAATCCCCGCCCACTAAAGTCTAGCTCACGGCGAAAGCAAAGGCAAGCCGACCATAACGGCAACGGCTATGACCACCTAGACGGCGAATGGCTTACTTATTATAAGGTAGCCTCAAAGCACGCTAACAAAGCTATGGCACAGGATAGAGGGGACTTACTCCATACCATAATCTTGACGCTAGCCGTAGCAGAACGGAATAACGGACACAAGCCCTTCACGATAGGCACAATGCACAGGATAGCCAGCCGAACCGTATTCCACTACTGGTATGACCACTACAAGGTAAACAACGGACTGGACTGCCAGCATTGTAGCAAGGCACAAAGGGCAAAGTGTAGAGAAAACGACCTTTATTCTGAATGTCAAAAGGCTATCAGGCTGGAAAGTCTCAACAAGCCCATACTGGACAGTGAGGGTAACCTAACGGAACTTGGAGAGCTGATAGCCGACCCAAAAAGCCTAGACCTTGACGCTTGGGACAGGGACTACCTATGGCAGTTAGGCTACAAGCCTAGATTGGTGGCAATAGCTCTAAAGCTACACAGTGGGGAAGCTCTTACTAATGCTGATATGATTTACCTTTGCCGATTTAGAAAACAGGAACAAAAAAGGCTTTTTGAGTGAAAGGTTTTGAGGCACTTTCGGACATATATATAGTGGCGACACTGATAATGCCAGCGGGTAGCGGGTTATCAGTGGCGACTACTAGGTGAAGCCGATAGCCTTGCCCACTATCGGATAGCCAAAAGGGGGTTAAGTGGAACAACTTAATATCGTGGGCAAGCGTTCGGGCGATGGTTTCGTGACGCATAAGGCTTTGCTGGCAGACGCCCTACAAAGAGCATTAGCCGACAGGCTGATGTTGCTTGATTTTACCATCGGGCGTAAAGGCTTTCTAGGCTACATCAAGGCTCTGGCAGGCTCAAATGTCATTCGGGTAGTGCCTGCCGCTATTAACGCTAGCGGGACGCAGGTTAATGGACACAAACGGCTAAAAGTAGTCTGCGGAAGCAATACCAGCTACCTTGACGACTTGGCTTGGATTGGCGATAAAACGCCGATGACCATAGCCGATGTCAGGGTAAGCCCTTCCAACACCGTCAAGCCGAATATGGGAGCTACCGAACTAGCCGAGGCACTGAACAGGGTATTACCCTTTACCGCCAAAGATGACAATAGACCTGTTTTAGCCTGTGTCAGCCTTGAAGCGGGGGAAGGGAAGCTCACTCTGGTTAGTGCCGATGGTTTCAGGCTGGCGGTAGTAACCCTTGACTATGATGACGGAGAAGGGAAAGCCTTAATCACCCGTGATGATTTACGGGGGATAGCCAATGCCTTGAAAAGAGCCAAGCGGGTAAGATTAGGCTTTGAGAAAAGCGGGGATAGCCTTGATGGTATGAGCCTTATTCTTGATACCGAGCTAATCCGCTATAAATGGCGGGGTAGCGATGGGCAATTCCCAGACTGGCGAAAGCTGATACCTACCGAGTTTAACGCCTCGGTTAGCTTTGACAGCGTAGAGGCAATCAAAGCCGTGTCCAGTCTCAAAGTCCTAGCCGACAGTAAAGCCTATCCGATTGACCTCACCATCGGTAACGGCAAGGTGGTAATGGCTAACACCGAGGACAAGGGGGAAGCCGAAATACCAGCCGACACCACTGGAGAGATAAACAAGATACGGATAGACGGAAGCTATCTTGCCCAAGCTCTGAAAGCCTGCGGGGGTATGGTGGAGCTAAAGCTCACCAACTCTTACTCGCCAATGCTCTATACTGCCGATGGTTATCAGCTTGTGGTAATGCCGATGATGACCAATGAAGCAAGCGAGCAAGCGAAGCGGGATAGAGAGGCAAAGGAAGCCAAAACGGAAGCCGAAGCAGAGGCACAAGCCGAGCCTAGCGGGGAAGCGGAAGCCGTTACCGAAGGGGAAGCCGAGCCAGAAGCCGAAAAGCCGAAGCGGAAACGCAAGGCAAAAGAGCCAGTAGCCGTAGCTTAAGAACGCTTGACCAAAAGTAGAGTGCCACGCAGAAAGCGAGGGTAGTGCCCTCGCTTTTTGCTTTTTGAGGGGACTTCCTCTCCCAGCGTGGGAACGAAGTCCCCTCTTTTTATGAGTGGCGGAAAGGGGGAAGTGTGACCACGACCACGCACAGGCTACGCCGTAATGGTGATGGCTACAGCGAAGCCCTGGACTACGACCGACTGCCAGAACCCTGGCATGAGTGGGCAAAGATTGCCAGCAACTTTATCTGGACGCTGGACAATCAGTGGGACAGGGAAGACCTGATGCACAACATCATCGTGAGGTGTGCCGAGGTAGCCGAGGTATACCACCAGAGGGGTATTCCTTTCAACAAAGGGGCAGCTATCAAGGTAGCAGAATATACCCGCCTCCGTTTCTATCACCAGCAGAAAAGGTGGAAGCGTGTCTATTCAGTAAGCCTGAATAGCATGGTGACGGACTTTGACGGCGAAGAAACGGAGATGATACAGACCATCCTTGACGAGAAGGGGATAGACCTTGACGCATGGCTTGACTTCAAGAACTACTACCAGAGCCGACCCAAGAAGGAGAGGCGAACCATTCGTAAGCTGATAAGGGAAAACTGGCGCAACCTATCAGGCTACGACTGGAAGCTGATTAGGCGGTTCAGGGCGGAATTCAAGGAAAAGGCTTTGGTGTAAAAGGAAAGAAGTCAGACATTGGAAGGGCTGGGGATTGTGTGTCCCCAGCCCGTTTTTTTTGCTCTTAATAACCCGCCCCCGGAGAGGCAGCAAGGGTGCAGAGATTTCTTCTATTCTCTGCACCCTTTTATTTTTCCCGCCAAAGGGACTAAGGGCAATCCTCACGGGTAGAAAAATCAATGCACTCTTCATGCGGATAGCCAGTCATGCCACCAGTAACAAACTCTAGAACCCACCCGTTCCCTATCTATGCTACCTATACTATTTAATCCATTCAATCTATTCAATCTATGAGCCTGTAAGAGGGCACGGTATTACCGGCTGACAGCTTGTAACAAGTTGCTTACTATCGGACTCCCGGGTGACCCCTTCTGCCCTTTTTATTCTCAAGGGAGGAAAGCCAGGTTCCTCATTTTACCGCTTTCACAAGGGTCTGTTTATCTTCTCTGATACCGACTGCTGCCAGTATGAGCAATATTGAAGCAGGGAGGAAATATAAGCCCAGACTGAATATACTGAGAAGACTAGCCATAAGCATGACCAGGGCACTTACCCACAAGAAAGCCACCTTCAGATGGGGATGTCTCTTAATCACCAGGATTGTTAGCAGCCCTAATAGTCCCATCACAGCTATTGTGGATAAGATAGGCAAGGCGTCACCAGCTGTTCCCGCCTCAACCATACTCACCATGTCCTCACCCCAACCAAGAACTGGCCTCCTTAACACCGACACATCGTGTCCTGGCGGCACAGTAACAGGGGGTGTGATACCCCGTGACGTAACAGGTAGCAGTACCAGGATGGGAGCCAGGAAGCCCCATACTCCGCCAACTATACCACAAGGCTTTGCTATTCTGTTCAGGGTTTTCATTTTTCTCTCAGGTTTTCGGGGTACGACGCCCACGATTTGGCCTTCATGTCATTCTCCCTACTTCATGATTCGAGCTATACCCACCGCCAGAGCCACGAGAACGATGATGATTATCGTCCAGATTGTTATCGGGGTGCGTTTGCTGACCTTAGCAAGTCTACGCTCCGACGCCCTCCTCCGCTTACGGCTACTGCTCATAGTCGTCACTGCCACCGGCTTTTTGCCTGAGTCTATTGCTTGTCGGCACCTTGCCTGCGACGCTGTGCCTGATAAGCAGCATACTCAGCCCGTCCCCCGGAATCATTCCTTAAGCCGCGCTGACGGCAGAACTCTTGAAGAGCATCCACATCAACGGCTATTTCTATCGGTTCAAATCCTTGTTGCCGGAGGTTAGTAACAGCCTCCTCGTGGCCAGCTTTCCACTCTTCCCAAGAGCTCTCCAACTCATTGCGGTCATCGGCGACCTCCATCAGCCTATTCCATTGTTCCATTGAGTATGTGGCCACGGCCATGATGACCGCTGATTTGTCAGGCTTCGGTGTCAGCTGTCCGTGTGGCTCCATGCTGAAGACCGAGCTTTTGACATCCGGTTGTTTGCCACGCCAGAAGGGACAGTATGGACATTCTTGCCCTGAAGGAAAATCAATACCTTCCTCGTGAGGGCAGCCAATTATGCCTTCGGTTACAACCACGCTCCCGGCCCTGTGGGCAGCAATAAAGTCAGCAACCTGCCGCTGAATAACGGGGTCACGAGCCACATCCTGCCCCCACCAGCGTTTAAGCTCTGCTGGCCCCTTTCCCCACTCCTTTATCAGTCCCACCGCTACCTTGGTGGCTGTCTTGTCATCCGGGCCGTAGTAAGCCACGGTAACAACCGGCAATTTTCCTTTCTGTCTTTGCTTTTTTCTCTTGCTCATCTCGAGAGCCTACCGGTTAAATTTATCCGCCTTTCAAATTTATTTCTTTTTGTCTTCGGATTCAAACGCCTGGCAGAATACTGCGGGAACATCGGCACGTCTGGGTCTTTTTACCTGGTGAGAGCGCCGTAATACCCGATTTACCTGGTTAATGTCAAATTCTTCCGGGTCGAATGAACCACCGAGCCACTCCACCATGCTCTCATATTCCTCATGCCTTGGGTCTCAGATGGTCTCAAGCAACTCGTCGTAACCCCAGATTCCGCCACAGTCCTCTGGCGGGCAGGCTCGTTTACCAGCTAAACAGACAGGATACTGAGCTCCCGACTCAGGCGGTAGAATTTTCTCAACCAGAATCTGATGCTCCCAGCTATCGCCAAAGTCATATTCGTAGGCGAACGTGGCCTTTTCACGAGTTACAACCTTACTGAGTTTCATTCTCCTTGAATCCACGAAGTGAAGCTCGTTGAAGGCATCTTCTACGGGGTCAGGTATGCTGTACTGGATGCCGCCAATGTCGAAACGATAAAGGTGGGAGTTTGTCCACCCCATCACGTCCTGTAGAATCAGGTGCAGCCTGTGGAGAGTAACATTGCCGGCGACCTGAAGCCGTCTCCAGATAAGCGGCTTGCTTTCTTTGAGCGTGACTTTTAGCTGGTATTCCATTTCGTTCGCTTGTCCCACCATAAGCTAGCCTCCCTCGCTTGGCCAAGACAGGCCTTAATTTTTAGTTACGCCCACGGCAACTACCCGCCTGTAGACGAACGAAGAAAGTCGCTTAGAGCCTTCAGGAAGGGTTCACACTCTTTTTGCAAAGCCTCCTGCTCTCTGACTATCTCTCTCATCCTGTCATCACGGGCAAATTGCTGGCAGAGTTCCACGGTGACAGCCTGGCATAAATCCATAACGTCAGTCATAATTCCACGCGAATGGTCTATGGCTGGCCCGAAGCCAGCCGCCAGTAAGAGGTCTGGTTCACCACGGCAGGTCAGCTGCCGATAGTGCGGCGGCAAATACGGAAACCGGTCAACATCGGCTGGACTTAGCTCAAGCTCAGGCTCGGGGGGATTACTTTCGACACAGTGCTCCAGGGCAAACCGGTAAACGAAGAGAGGAACGTTTTGCAGCAGACCATACTCATGGGGCAGGCTGTACCCCCGGTAAGGGGACATTTCCAGCCCGGTCCCCTCACGCGCCCTGTACCAAATGTCGCGGACTATCTCCTGGCATCTTCCAACGAACGGTGTTAGAGAGCGGCGTTCCCACTCCCGGAAGTCCACCCCAAAGCCCGGCGCAACAGCTTCCAGCTGCTCAGTCAGCAGCAGAAACTGACCGGGTTGATCGTGCTCTGTGGCCAGGACTACCTTAAGCTCCGGGTAGTGTGATACATGCAGGACTGAGGGTATGTCAGTCGCCCAGGGGGCGCCAAGAAGCTGATACACGGCGCCATCCAGAGCGCCAATTCTTGACAGGTTGTCCTTAAACGTCGCTGCCGGCTCAAGGAGACCTCTCCCCACCAGAACCGGAAGCGGGCGCTTGCTCTCTAGGTGTTTTGCTTCTTTCCCGCTGAGGCTCTCTGTCTTGTGCTCTACCGCCTCCGGCCCGTGCTGAGGGGGTTTGTAGGTTTCAATAGCCTTTTTGGTGGCGCGGGGGTCACGGTTGAAAATGCTGCCTATTTTCGCAAACGACCAGCCCAGTTCATTGTAGGCCGTCCACATCCATTTCTTCTCATCTTGCCTGACGGCGTCATGTCGTTTACCGTCTTGAGGACTCTTAAGCGCCCTTTCTTTGAATTTGTTGGCCCGGGCTTCAATTTTCTTTATGAGTGCTCCCTCTTTCATCATCTGTCCCAAAAGCGACTTTGAGAGTGTAGCCTCAGTGTATTACCGGTGTATCATCCCAGCTTCGGCTCCTGGTCTGGCGAGTGGCCCTGAGTGAATTATACCATCGGGGCAGGATATTTAACATGGCGATTGCGGTGGTTAAGAAAGTCATCAAGATTGGCGGCTCACTGGCAATCATCTTGCCCTGCCAGTGGGCGAAAGGGAAAGTGCGGGCTGGCCAGGAGATGGTTGTCATCGGCAATGGCGAGCTGCGTATCTTTCCCGTTCACGAGAAGGGCGAACAGGCAAAATATGAGGCGGAAGGCGAGTCAAACCAGTAGTACATCACCGGCAAAGGTGATACTCAATATCAAGCGCGGGCCGGCGTCCCCAGCGCAAAAGCAGGCGTGGAAGCGCTTCTGGCAAAAGCTCATATCCGAGGTGAAAGCTGAGGAGCCAGAAGGGAGCGGTGGCCAGTGATTGTGGAGTGTCCCTATTGCGGAAAGCCGGTAGTGGTTAATGGTTTTGGTCGCCGACCGCTGAATATCCCTGTCAATAAAGTTTATGACGCTTTATACCTGCATCACAGTGTAACCACGGCAGCCAGAGAGTTAGGGTGCAGCCGGGGATACATTTACAAAATCTTAAAGGACAGCGGCCTAAGAGCGGAGGACGTAATCAAAAAAGCTAAGCGACTGGATTAGCCCTGGCGACCAGGGGGTATTGACATTATATAGACCAGAATTATATAATCAAGTAACAATGATTACAATTTATAAATGCTTACGGTGTGGCCACGAGTGGCCTAGTAGACTTGAAGGACTACCTAAACGGTGTCCTAAGTGCAATTCACCCTATTGGAATAAGCCAAAGGTAAAGCAATCCGGGCCAAAAAGGAATGTGAAACAATGAAGAGAGCGCGTGAGTCCGAAAGCGAAGAGGTCATCGAAGCTGTTATTAACGGCATAGACAAAGCCCAAAGTGATTATAGGAAAGCTGCATGGACTGCACTTTGTGAATGCCCCGAGTACTTCATAACGACAAGTATTTTCTACGCCTTGTCAAAGATTGGCAAAGACCTTACTCTAGAAAGTAGGCCGAAAGACCTGCAAAAATGGTTGAACGAAAAAAACCCCGTTGGGAGGCCAAAGTCCGTTGAAAAGCTCGAAGGACATATTGATATTTGCATCTGGGATACGGAAAAAAACCGGCCCAGAGTGCCAATCGAGGTGAAGAAGCGAGCTGATTTATGGAAGACCACAACAGGGACAACCCAGATACGTCGAGTAGTTGGTTTGTTGTGCTCAAAAGGGAGGGAACGGTTCACCTTCGGCCTTTTAGCTTCATGCATCCATACGATAACGAAAGAGGATATACGCACAACCTGCAACAGCGTGGAGGACTTTGTAAGCGAGACCGTTAAACATAAAGACGCAGAGGGGAAGCTAGAAGTTAATTTGGTACCAAGCGAGCCGAAACGACTTAAGCTGAAAGTACCGGAAGACCCAGAATCGCAGAATTATTGGTGGCAACCTGTTGTGTTTGAGATATGCCCCAAAATAGGACACGGAAGAAGGTGAGAAGGTGATAAGAGCAGCAATCTATTGCAGAGTCAGCACCGACAACCAGGAGGCAGAGGGCACCAGCCTGCAGACACAGCTCGATGCTTGCCTCAAATACTGCCAGGATAAGAAGTATGAAGTGACATACCGCTTCAGTGAGGCTTGCTCGGGACTTACCTTAGAACGTCCAAAGCTAAGCGAGCTGCGGGAACTGGTAAGGGCTGCTAGTATTGACGTGCTGGTGGTCTACTCTACCGACCGCTATAGCCGCGACCCTACTCACGGTGTGATACTCACTCAGGAGCTTGAAAAGCATGGCGTGATATTAGAGGCGGTCAGTGAGACCGTAGAGAGCACGGAACTAGGCAAGCTCATCAGCTATATTCGCGGCTTTGCCTCGAAGTTGGAAGCCGAGAAAATAAAAGAGAGAACTCTGCGGGGTAGACGTGCCAGGGCCAGGGAAGGGCGTTTCCCCAGTGGAAGTGGTACGACTCTATACGGCTATGACTATATCAGGGTGTCGCAGGAGAACGGCGGCCGGCGCATTATAAACGATACTGAAGCGTCCTGGGTAAAGCAGATGTACGAATGGCTGGTCAATGATGGACTATCTACTGATGCGATTACCTACCGTTTAAGAGCTTTGAATGCGCCTACCAAGTCGGGTAAAATCTGGAATCGGCGGTCGGTCCAGCAAATACTAACAAATCCTGCCTATACCGGCAGGACCTATGTCTTTACTACCGTAGGTGGCAAGCAATTCGCACGGCCGCAAGCAGACTGGATTGAGATACCGGGCGCTACGCCAGCTATTATCAGTCAAGAACTATTTGATGCTGCCCAAAAGCAGCTGCAGGCGAACAGGGACAAATCAGCACGTCACGTAAAGCGATATTATCTTTTGCGCGGGCATATCCGTTGCCGCCATTGCGGGCGGGTTTATGTGGGCGTTTGCGCCACGGTTCCGGCAAAAGGAAAGAGCGATGTCAGGCGGTATTATCGCTGTGTGGGCAAGCTGAAGATGTACGCGCCAGTTGAACGCTGCCAGAATAGGGGATGGAGGGCAGGAGAGCTGGAGTCTATGGTATGGGCGAAGCTCCAAGAATACCTGAGCAAGCCGGAGCGTATAGTGAAGGAGCTTGAGAGGCAACGCCAGGAGGCCAGTGAGCTGGGTGTATTTGAGGCCCAGTTGAAGGATGTAGAACGCCAGCTAAAGGCGGTCGACCGTGAGCAGCACCAGCTTCTGCAGTGGGCGTTAAAGGGCTTTCCAGAAAGCCAGGTTGAGGCGGAGAACCGGAGGCTGAATCAATCGCGAGAAACGCTGACGGCCCGAAAGGCTGAGCTACAGGCGCAGATTAAAGCTAGCCAGGACGCCGCTATCAGCATACCCAAGCTGGAGAGTTTTATTGAACGCATGCAGAGCAGGATGGGCGTACTGGACTTTGAGGGCAAGCGCCAGGTGCTTGATATGCTCAACATCACGGTATGGCTGGACGATGAGACCATAGAAATTACCGGCGTCCTACCTGTAGCCGATGGTGTTATTGTGCACACGCCATCTTGATAGCCTTCGGACACTCACGGTATAAGTCCTTTTCACGGCACTTTTGCCTTTGGTCTTTACCACACCGCCCGCAATCGTGCCCATTAATCTGTCTGAACTTCTCTCTCCAGTAGTGGGC
>Ga0172362_10006147_pt1 | contig 10347 bp, 11 predicted proteins | sample LakKivs1_kivu2a2_FD_114534 | JGI IMG/M metagenome (GOLD analysis project Ga0172362, IMG submission 114534) | Sediment microbial communities from Lake Kivu, Rwanda - Sediment s1_kivu2a2 | ecosystem: Environmental > Aquatic > Freshwater > Lake > Sediment | place: Rwanda: Western Province, Lake... | reverse complement strand
CAGATAAAAACAAAAAATCTGAAGACAAGAATGATTATCCAAATTCACGACGAATTAGTCTTTGATATGCCAGAGGAAGAAAGTGAGAAATTCATAGATTTAACCCAAGATAAGATGGAGAATGTCCTGGAATTAGACGTGCCGATAAAGGTGGATATTAAAAAAGGTAAGAATTGGCTGGAAATGGAGCCTGCTTAGCAGGTGAGGGAGGTTTTAGTGAAAATAGCTATTTGTGCTTCTGAAGTTGTGCCCTTTGCTAAAACAGGTGGATTGGCAGATGTAGCCGGGGCATTACCCTTGGAGTTAGAATTGTTAAACCAAGAAGTGATAATTATTATGCCCAGATATAAAACTATCCAGGAACCCAAATTTAGCATTCAGAGATTAAAATCGGATATCTCTTATTCTCTTATCGGAAAGAACATAAAGGTGTATTTTATAGAAAAAGACCTATATTTTGCTCGCGATGGTTTATACACAGATAAAACCGGAGATTATAAAGACAATCTGGATAGATTTTCTTATTATAGTAGGAGAACACTCGAATTATTAAAAGAGATAAATTTTAAAGCGGATATCATTCATTGTCACGATTGGCAGAGTGCCTTGATTTGTGTATATTTAAAGACATTATACATGGATGACCCCTTTTATAAAAATAGCAAGACAATACTTACTATACACAATATAGGTTATCAGGGGCTATTTTCTAAAGATGAATTTCCCAAGTTAGGCTTGGACTGGAAGTATTTTAATATGGAGATGCTTGAATTCTATGGCAAGATTAATCTTTTAAAGGCAGGTATAGTATTTTGCGATATCATCAATACAGTTAGCCCGACATATAGTAGAGAGATACAGAGCAAAGAATTTGGCTATGGGTTAGAGGGGATTCTTACTAAACGTAAAGAGGATGTATTTGGTATATTGAACGGCCTGGATTATTCCATTTGGAACCCCAGGACCGATAAATTTATTATTAAGAATTACTCTCTAGAAAATATAGAAGATAAATATAAGAATAAAGAAGACCTAGAGCGGGTCTGTAAATTACCCCGCAAAATTGATGTTCCGCTTTTTGGCATTGTTTCCAGATTAGCCGAACAGAAAGGATTCGATATATTGGTAGATGCCATAGAGAAGATTTACAATATGAATTTACAACTGGTTATCTTAGGTATGGGCGATTTGAAGTATCATGTTATCTTAGAGAATATCGTAAAAAAATATCCCAAGATTATTTCTCTGCACTTAAAATTTGATGACCCCTTAGCACATAAAATATATGCAGGTTCAGATGTATTTATTATGCCTTCAAAATATGAACCTTGCGGTCTAGGCCAGATGATCAGCATGAGCTATGGCACTATACCGTTGGTATTTAAAACCGGCGGGTTAGCTGATACTGTAACTGAGGATAAGGGATTCGTATTCGATAAATATAAAAAAGAGGTCTTGGTTAAGACAATAGATAAGGTAATCAAGGCGTTTAAAGATAAAAAGAAATGGCAAGGACTTATGCGTAGTGCCATGCAGAGTGATTTTTCTTGGCATGAATCTGCCAAAGAGTATGCAGCACTCTATAAAAAAGCAAAGTCAAGATAGGAAAAGAATAATTTTAGGAATTACAGGCAGCTTTGGCAGTGGCAAGACCACTGTAGCCAGGATTTTTGGGTCTTGCGGCACAAAAATAATCGATGCAGATAAAATTGCCCACGGTCTTATTAGACCCCGGACTAAAATATATAAAAAAATAATCAATACCTTTGGCAGGGATATCCTCAAGAAAAATAAGGCCATTGACCGTAAGAAATTAGCCCGGATTGTATTCAACAATAAATTTTTGCTAAAAAGATTAAACGAGATAATACATCCTGAGGCAATTAGGATTATTAAGGAAAAGATAAAGGCTCACCCCGAAAGGCGAATTATTTTAGACGTACCTTTACTTATTGAAGCAGGATTAGGAAAAATAGTAGATAAGTTGATTGTGGTAACTATAACCAGAGAAAAACAAATAGAAAGAATCGCCAAAAAGACAGGTCTTAAGAGGATAGATATATTGAAGAGAATCAAGGCGCAGGCCCCTTTAGGCAATAAAATCCGTCTTGCGGATTTTGTAATAGATAATAGTGCAACAATTGGAAAGACAAAGAAACAGGTGGAACGAATAAGGAGGTTGTTGTGGAGAAATTAGATATCGGAAGTCTAAAAGAAATAAAAATCACTGAACTGAATAAATTAGCCAGAGAACTGAATATCAATGGCGTAAGTGGGCTCAGAAAGCAAGACCTGATCTTTAAGATATTGCAGGCTCAGGCGGAAAAAGAAGGTCTTATGTTCGGAGAAGGTATCTTAGAAATCTTATCTGAAGGATTCGGATTCCTGAGGTCTCCGAATTATAATTATTTGCCCTGTCCTGATGATATTTATGTATCTCCTTCCCAGATCAGGAAGTTCGACTTAAGGACCGGGGATACGGTCAGTGGCGAGATACGTCCGCCCAAAGAAGGAGAAAAATATTTTGCGCTTTTAAAAGTCCAGGCAGTCAACTTCGAGAATCCTGAGGAGGCAAAAGAGAAAATACTGTTTGATAATCTTACGCCCATATATCCCCATCAGGAATTTAACCTGGAGACAAAGCCAGATGAGATATCCATGCGCGTTATTGATTTACTCACACCTATCGGTAAAGGCCAGCGCGGTCTGATTGTGGCACAGCCCTATAGTGGTAAGACTGTGCTCTTACAGAAGATTGCAAATTCTATAACTACCAATCACCCTGATGTTATATTAATTGTCCTTCTGATAGACGAACGGCCGGAGGAAGTTACTGATATGCAAAGGCATGTTAAGGGTGAAGTAATATCATCGACCTTTGATGAGCCTCCGGAGAGGCATGTGCAGGTTGCGGAAATTGTTCTGGAGAAGGCAAAGAGGCTGGTCGAACACAAAAAAGATGTGGTGATTCTCTTGGACAGCATAACCCGCTTGGCGAGGGCCTACAATTCTGTTATTCCGCATAGCGGTAAGGTATTATCAGGTGGTATAGATTCCAATGCCCTACAAAAACCAAAGAGATTTTTTGGTGCTGCGCGGGCAGTAGAAGAGGGCGGTAGTTTGAGCATTATTGCCACCGCCTTGGTGGATACAGGTAGCCGTATGGATGAGGTCATCTTTGAAGAATTTAAAGGTACCGGCAATATGGAATTACAACTTGATAGAAATTTATTCCAGCGTAGAATTTACCCCGCTATTGATATAAAACGTTCCAATACCCGGCACGAAGAGTTACTTCTTAAAGAAGAACGATTACAAAAAGTCTGGATATTAAGAAAGGTCTTGAATGAACTGAATAATGTGGAGGCGATGGAACTTTTAATTGAGAAATTAACCAAGACCAAAGATAACGATGAATTTTTAAACAGTATGAATCAATAAAAATCAGGGGGAATAGCTATGAAAGATAAGATTCATCCTAAGTATCAGGAGAGCGTAATTGTCTGTGCCTGCGGTAATACTATCCATACCCGTTCCACTAAGCCCAGCATCAGGGTTGAAATATGCTCAAAATGTCACCCCTTCTTTACAGGTAAACAGAAGTTTGTAGATTCTGCGGGCAGGGTAGATAAATTTATAAAAAAATACGGCAAAAAGACAATGCCAGACCAAGAAAATATCGCCTAATCTGAAGTCTTTTGCGTCTATATTAAAATATGTTTGAACAACTAAAAAAAATAGAAAAACGCTATGAGGAACTAGAGCGTCTTTTAGCTTCCTACCAAACTTTATCTGATAAAGAGCAATACAATCAGTATGCAAAAGAGCTATCAGACTCAAAGGATGCAGTATCCCTGTTTCGAGAATATAAAAGGATAGTCAAGGAAATAAAGGATTTGCAGATTACGCTCGGCGAAAAACACGACCAAGAATTTTTGGTATTAGCCAGGGCAGAGTTAGAAGATTTAAGGAATAAAAAGTCAGACCTAGAGCAAAGGTTGAAAAATATTTTAGCAGGCGAAGATGAAGCCAGAGGCCGCAATGTAATCGTGGAAATACGCCAGGGTACAGGCGGTATGGAGGCAGGATTATTTGCTGCAGACCTTTATCGTATGTATACAAAATATGCTGCCAGGAGAGGTTGGACCGTAGAGCCGATGGCAGCGCATCCCACGGAATTGGGGGGATTTAAAGAAATAGTATTTAGTGTAAAAGGTAGGGATGCCTATAAAAGCCTGAAATTCGAAAGCGGGGTGCATCGGGTGCAGCGCGTTCCTACCACTGAGGCCCAGGGACGCATTCATACTTCCACCGCAACAGTAGCAGTGTTAATAGAGCCTGAAGAAGTGGATTTGGCTATTGACCCCAGAGATTTAAGAATAGATACTTACAGGTCCAGTGGTCCAGGAGGACAGCATATGCAGAAGACTGACTCTGCAGTGAGAATCACGCATCTACCTACTGCTACGGTGGTCTCCTGCCAGGATGAGCGTTCGCAACTAAAAAATAAGAATAAGGCAATGAGGATTTTGCGTGCGAGGCTCCTGGATATAAAGCAACAGGAAGAGTTCAAAAAAATCTCGCAAGCAAGAAAATCCCAGATCGGCTCAGGTGACCGCAGTGAAAAAATACGTACCTATAATTTTCCTGACCGGCGCGTAACTGACCACAGAATAAATCTCACCCTTCATAAATTAGAGGCAATATTAGAAGGGGATTTAGATGAGCTATCTGAGGCATTGATAAATGCAGCCCAGGGTAAAGCCAATGGAGCGCACCCTTCCTAAAGATATCAGGATAAATTAAAGGAAGGGTCAGGTTATAGTTTTTGGGGAGGAAGAGTAGGGTGAATGAAACAGAATTATTGTTTACTGATATATTGAATTGCGATTACCTGTCTTTATATCTAGATAAGGATAGATTTTTAGATAGAGCTAAATCTTCTTTGATATCCAGCGTATTAAGAAGAAGAATCCAGGGTGAACCTTTAGAGTACATATTAGGTAAAACAGAATTCATGGGTTTGGAGTTTAAAGTAACAGCTGATGTATTTATACCTAGAGCTGAAACAGAGGTCCTTGTTGAGGCAACCATAGATATAGTTCATAGTTCAAAGTTTATAGTTCATAGTATATTAGATATAGGTACGGGTTCGGGATGTATAGCAATAAGTCTTGCAAAATTCTTACCCGATGTAGATATAACCGCTATAGATATCTCTGAAAATGCAATAAAGATTGCGAAGCAAAACGCTCTATTAAATAATGTAGAAGTTAATTTTTTACAGAGTAATTTATTTGCGAACCACGAACCACGAACTACAAACTACGAACTAATTATTTCCAATCCGCCTTATATTCCTTCCATAGAAATTGAGGCATTGCCGCCTGAGGTCAAATATGAACCGCTTATGGCTTTAGACGGTGGTAAAAATGGCTTAGATTTTTATCGCCGTATAATTGAGGAGGCACCTGGTTATTTAAGAAAAGATGGTTTTTTAATCATGGAAATGGGATTTAATCAAAAAGATGCTATAAAAAATATTTTTCAAGAGTCTGGATATTTCCAGATAATAGATTTAATTAAGGACTATAATAATATAGATAGAGTCGTTATAGCAAAAAAGCGAGAGAGAGAATGGATAAACTAATTATTGAAGGGGGCTTACGATTAAAAGGCGAGGTGGTTGTTTCTGGTTCTAAGAATGCAGTCTTACCTATACTTGCGGCAACTTTGTTGACAGATGAACCCTGTGTGATTAAAAATGTACCGGACTTACGCGATACCCACACGATGTTGAAGATTTTACGTTCTTTGGGCAAGAATGCCGAGTTTGATAAAGGTATGGTCAGTGTTAGTTCTACTAAGCACAGAAGCTTTATCGCTGATTATAAACTGGTTTCCACCATGCGCGCCTCTTTTTGCGTTTTAGGTCCTATCCTGGCTAAACTCAAAAAAGCCAAAGTTTCTTTACCCGGCGGCTGTGTTATTGGAGTGCGGCCAGTAGATTTACATCTCAAAGGGATTAAATCCTTAGGTGCAGATATTACTATTGAATCGGGTTATGTCCTTGCCAAGGCAAACCATCTCAGAGGTAACCAGGTATACTTAGGGGGTGTTTACGGTTCATCGGTTTTGGCTACTGACAATGTAATGATGGCAGCTACTTTAGCAAAGGGCAAGACCATAATTGAATCTGCAGCCTGCGAACCAGAGGTAGCAGATTTAGTGGAATTCCTGATTAAGATGGGCGCAAGGATAAAAGGCCAGGGCACGCCCATTATAGAGATAGAAGGAGTAGGGCAATTACACGGTGCCCAACATTCAGTAATTCCTGACCGGATAGAGGCAGGCACATTGATGGTTGCAGCACTGATTACTAAGGGGGATATTACCATAAAGAATGTTTTCTATCAGCATCTGGGCGCTGTGGTGGATAAATTGGAAGAGGCAGGTGCCTCTATAAGCAAAACTGATACTTCGCTTCGCGTGCGTCTTAAGAGGAGACTAAGAGCCATAAATGTTACTACCCTGCCTTATCCTGGTTTTCCCACAGATATGCAGGCGCAGATTATGAGCCTGATGAGCATTACGCCAGGCATAAGCGTGATTACCGAGAAGGTTTATCCAGACAGATTTATGCATGTAGCTGAACTTAATCGTATGGGCGCACATATCCAGAGAGAAGGCCCGCATGTCATAGTTGAAGGCGTAAGACAATTATCCGGGGCACCGGTCATGGCCTCAGATTTACGCGCCTCAGCTTCTTTGGTATTAGCCGGATTAGTAGCTTCTGGCAGGACTTCGGTATCCAGGATATACCATCTTGAGCGTGGATACGAGAATATAGAGGGGAAATTACAGGGGCTAGGCGCAAAAATTTGGAGAGAAAAAGAATAACTTTAGTAACTAGTAATTCAGTAACTAGTAACTGGTAATTAAAAGCCGTAATTCGTAAATCGTAAATGGTAATTTTTTAAAAAATAAAAATTACAAATTTTTTTAAAGCTTTTAAAATTACTAGTTACTCGTTACTAGTTTACTGGTTACTGGAAGAGGTATTAAAATATGATTTTAATGATTGATAATTACGATTCCTTTACCTATAATCTCGTCCAGTATTTAGGGGAATTGGGTGCAAATATCAAGGTATTTAGAAACGACAAAATCACTATAAATAAGATTAAGAAGCTTAGGCCAGAGAGAATTGTTATTTCTCCGGGTCCTGGCAGGCCGGAAGATGCGGGTATTTCCTGTAATGTAATCAGAGCATTTGCCGGTAAAATTCCTATTTTAGGGGTGTGTCTAGGGCATCAATGCTTGGGTTTCGTATATGGCAGTCATATCATCGGCGCAAAAAAACTTATGCACGGAAAGACCTCTATTATTTATCATAATCGAAAGGGGATATTTCACGGCATACCCAATCCATTCCAAGCCACGCGCTATCATTCTTTAATCGTAGAGAAAAAGACTTTGCCTGAGTGTCTGGAGATAACTGCCTGGACAAAAGAAAACGAAATCATGGGTTTAAAACATAAAAGGTATCCTCTCTGGGGAGTACAATTTCATCCTGAATCTATTTTAACCAAGGTAGGAAAAGATATTCTCGCTAATTTTCTAACTATATGATACAGCAAGCAATAGAAATATTGTCAAACAAAGAAAGTCTAACTGCTTCTCAGATGGAAACAGTCATGGAAGAGATTATGACTGGCAGAGCAGCTACGGATAAGATTGTTTCTTTTTTAACTGCCTTAAATAAGAAAGGCGAGACAGTCCAGGAGATTACTGCTGCAGCATCGGTGATGCGCCGGCATGTCACTAGAATTCTTGTAGATAAAGAACCACTTCTAGATACGTGCGGAACAGGCGGAGACAGAAAAGGCACTTTTAATGTTTCCACCATAGCAGCTTTTGTTGCGAGCGGCTGCGGGATTGCTGTTGCCAAACATGGCAATCGTTCTATATCCAGTTCCTGTGGCAGTGCAGATATATTGGAGGCATTAGGCATAAATATCAATATGACTAAAGAGAAAATAGAAAGATGTTTAAATGATATAGGTATTGGTTTTTTATTTGCGCCTAATTTACACCCTGCCATGAAATATGCGATGTCTGCAAGAAAACAAATAGGGACAAGGACGATATTCAATATTTTGGGCCCTCTGACTAACCCTGCAGGCGCAACCCATCAACTTGTCGGGGTTTATGAGCGCCATTGGATAGATATATTAGCAATGGTATTAAGAAATCTTGGGACAAAACACGCCTTGGTTGTACACAGCGAAGACGGACTCGATGAGATAGCAACCACAGCCAAGACTTTTGTTTGTGAAGAATATAAAGGTAAATTAAATAACTACGAAATAAATCCAGAAGATTTCGGATTTCAGAGGGTTAAATTAGAGGATTTAAAAGGCGGCAGAAGTTCTGATAATGTTCAGATTATGCTTGATGTTTTAAATGGGAAGCCTGGACCGCATCGGGATATAGTAGTATTAAATGCAGCTGCTGCCATATACGTTTCTGAAAAAGCAAAGTCCATAAAGGAAGGGATACTCTTGGCTTCTCAATCCATAGATTCAGGCAGGGCATTGAAGAAATTAGAATTGCTTAAGGAATATTCCCTACGAGAATAGATGAAAAAAATAGATATCTTAAAAGAGATTATAGATAAAAAGAAAGAAAGAATCATTTTGGCCAAGCAGCAAATTTGCGAAGAAGATTTAAAAGCGAAGGCGCAGAATCTTCCCCCTACCCGTCATTTTATAGAAGCTATAAGTAAACCCAAGCAGATTTCACTTATTGCTGAAATAAAGAAGCAGTCCCCTTCAGCAGGTATAATCCGGCAGGATTTTAATCTCCTGGAAATCGCCCGCATTTATCAGGAGTGTGGTGTACAGGCTATATCCATATTGACTGAAGAGGATTATTTTGGCGGGAGTACATCTTATATAAATGAGGTAAAAAATCTTACAGACCGTCCCATATTAAGAAAAGATTTTATCTTAGAGCCTTATCAAGTTTATGAATCCCGTTTTTATGGCGCAGATGCAATACTTTTAATTGCAGATTTATTATCCAGAGAAAAATTATCCGAATTGATGCAAATAGCCCAGGGTTTGGGGCTTGCAACTTTAGTGGAAGTCCATAATGAGAAGGAATTAAAAAAGGTCTTGGGCTTAAAAGTGCCTTTGATAGGAATAAATAACCGTGATTTACACACTTTGGAAGTTGATTTTAAGATCACAGAGAAATTATTCCCCTTAATTCCTAAAGATAAAGTTGTGGTTGTAGAGAGCAGCATCAAGAGCTATCAGGATGTATTATTTTTAAAGATATTGGGCATCAGCGCGGTCTTGATTGGTGAGGCTTTAATGGAGGCGCAGGATATAAAGAAAAAAGTAGAAGAGATAATGGGATGGTAAGTTAGTTCATAGTTGGGAGTTCATAGTCGATAGTTAGAAAATAATGGTAAAAGTGAAAATATGTGGGATAACCAATTTAGAAGATGCCTTAAATTCAGTAAAAGCCGGTTGCCATGCCTTGGGGTTTGTATTTTACAGAGATAGCCCCCGCTATATTACACCCAAAAAGGCAAAGGAGATTATCAAACATTTACCATCGGGTATTTTAAAAATCGGTGTATTCGTTAATGCCAGAGAAGAAAATATCAAACGCACAGCCAAATTATGTAACCTGGATATGCTACAATTTCACGGTAATGAATCACCAGAGTTTTGTGAGAAATTTAAAGGGTATAAAATAATCAAGGCATTTAGGGTGAGAGATAAAATAAAACTGGAGAATTTATTGAATTATAAAACTTTCGCCTATCTTTTTGATACATTCCTAAAATCAAAGATGGGTGGCACAGGCAAAAAATTTAACTGGGCATTAATAAGACATCTAAGCGGTTTTTGTAAGCCGATATTTTTATCCGGCGGACTGAACGCCAAGAATGTCAGAGAGGCAATAGGGATCGCAAAACCGGACTGGGTGGATACTTCTAGTTCCATCGAGATAAAACCTGGAAAGAAGGATTATAAAAAAGTAAAAAAATTTATTGAGGCAGTAAAGAAGAGTGCCCTTTAGATATCTATTGGGTAAGCCATGAAAAAATGCCCGTATTGCGCTGAAGAGATACAGGATGAGGCAGTAAAATGCCGATTTTGTGGTGAGTATCTTAAGAAAAAGAAAAAATGGAGGAACTACTTTTTTGGTTGTCTCATCCTATTTATTGTATATATATTATTGAGTATCGGATTTCTGTACTTTATTTTTCTTATCCCGAAGTTAATTTTTAGTAAATTGTTTTTCGGGAACTTTCAGCTGTATCCTTAT
>Ga0172362_10006145_pt1 | contig 10349 bp, 6 predicted proteins | sample LakKivs1_kivu2a2_FD_114534 | JGI IMG/M metagenome (GOLD analysis project Ga0172362, IMG submission 114534) | Sediment microbial communities from Lake Kivu, Rwanda - Sediment s1_kivu2a2 | ecosystem: Environmental > Aquatic > Freshwater > Lake > Sediment | place: Rwanda: Western Province, Lake... | reverse complement strand
TTCCTAGTTTAAGTCGTGTGTTTGTAATTACTTACATACGGCAGCCCGCCGTGTGTCCCTCCGGCGCAGAATGTGCACAGAATGTGCACACCCGCGGCGCGCTTGGTTGGCGCAAAGGTACTGTGAAATAAGGAGTTGCGGCGAACGTACGCGGCGCCCCCCACGTGTGCACAGCGCTCACAGTTTGCGTACACTCAGCCCGGGTTATTCATCAACCGCGGAGTACGCGGAGGCCGCAGAGACACAACCTGTTGCGGCGCAAGATGATGGGCGGCACCCGAGCGCCCCGGCCCGTCGCCGCCCACTCACCTGGCGGGTGAGGACACCCTACGCTCGTAAGTTATTCTTTTACAATAACCTCCGCGTGCTCTGCGCCCTCTGCGGTGAATAATCCCGGCTCAGCCGGGGGCCGGGGCGGGGGCGGGGCCGTCCAGGCAGACCACCGCCACGTCGCCCGCGGGGATGTCCACGGCCCCGTCGCGAAGGGCCTGCCCGCCCGCCAGCGAGAGGCCGGGCGGTTGGGCGTCCGGAGTCCATCGGTCCCATCGCTCCAGTTCGACCCGGACGGGCCGCTCGTCATCGCCGTTGAGCAGGAACAGGATGCGCCTTCCGCCGGCCGAGCCGACCCGCCAGGTGAGCTTCGATTCGCCCGGCTGGTCGGTGCGGAGCCGGACGGGCCGTTCGACGCCGGCGTCGCGGCAGACGTGCTCGAGCAGCGTCTCCAGCCCGCGGGCGGCGGGTCCGGCGGCGGGCCTGTCGGCCACGGCGCCCAGGCCGACGTTGCGCTGGTCGTAGTAGGCCTTGCCCGCGAAGCCGCCGAGGTAGAACAGCGCCCCCCTGGCGACGGGCCTTCGCAGCAGCAGCGGCTGGCCCTCGCCGTCGCGGGCGAGCACGTCGCCGCCGGGCGGCTCGGCAAGCGGCGTGAGGAAGTGCTGCACGGGCAGCACGACGTCGCCGCCGTCCAGGGCGAAGGTGAGCGTCTCGCCGGCGGGCAGCGGGCGGCGGCCGAGGTCCTCGATGCCGACTTCGCGCAGGAAGTCCCGCTCGTCGCAGTCGCGGTAGAAGCCGGTCTCGCCATAGGCGTCGGTCTCGGCCTCGACCAGCACGCGCCCGCCGCGGGCGAGCATCGCCAGCACCGCCGCCCGCGTCGCGGGGGGCAGCACCTGGCAGAACGGCATCAGCAGCACGTCCAGGCCGTCCAGCGCGTCCAGATGGGCCGACTCGACGAACCGGTAGTCGATCCGCAGCCGCTCCAGCGCCATGGCATAGCCGACCACCGAGTGCATCACGTCCCACACCTCGCCGGTCATCGCCCAGTTGAGGTAGTAGTTGTCGGGGCCAAACAGCACGCCGACGCGCGGCGGGTCGGGGCGGTAGCCGCTCAGCAGCTCGCGGCTGGCGGCGATCCATTCGGCCGTGCGCCGGAGGGCGGCGATGCGTTGCGGGGCCAGCCCGTCGCGACCGGCCAGGCCGCCGCCGCCCGCCTCGCGGCAGAACTTCTCGTCGCGCCATTGCCAGTAGACGACGGCCTGGTAGCCACGTGCGAGCAGGTCGAGCGTCCAGCGTCTCTGGGCGAGCGGCCCGGCGGCGCGGGCGGCGCCCCGCGAGCGGTAGCCGACCGTCGAGCCGGACCCCTGCAGCTCGCTGAGCCACAGGGTCTTTCCCTGTGCCGCGGAGGCGACCTCGTTGAACCGCGTGCCGACGTAGGCGTCGTCCATCGCCCCGCTGACGGGGAACGTGCTGGAGCCGACGCCGTCGAGCACGTCGGCCATCTCCCAGTCGTTGCCGCGGCACAGGGGGCACTCCGGCAACACGGGCGGCGTGTGGATGGTGGGCATGGGGCCGTGGGCGGTGATGGTCTGGACGGCCCCGCCGGCCCGCAGCGCCTCGTAGCGGAAGCGGCAGTGCCGCGTCGTCCGCCACGACTGGAAGCGGGCGAAGTCCATCATGTCGCCGAACGGCCCGGCGACGCGCTTGCCCGGGCGCACGTCGTCCCAGCTCGCGTAGCGCCGCTTCCACGCGGCGCTCAGGCCCGCCAGGTCGCCGTAGCGCCCCCGCAGCCAGTCGCGGAATGCCGCCAGCGTGTGCGGGCAGAAGCACGTCAGCCCGTCGGCGTGGACGTTCCAGCGCGTCTCGTTCCAGCAGTCCCAGCCGAACAGGTGGCTCTCGCGGCCGTAGCGCGAGGCGATGTCGGTCAGGAACGCCCGCATCCGCGCGGCGATGCCGGGGTGGTCGAAGCATCCGCCGGGCGTGAGGCCCACGTTCACCTCCGCCCGCGGCGTGGAGACAACCGGCCGGTCAAGATGGTCCACCAGGTGGGCCCGCGGCACGAGGCGGTGAATCCAGAACGGCTGGATCTCGGCGAGTGTGGACAGCAGGACCTTCAGCCCGCGCCGGCCCGCCAGGCGCACCAGCTCGTCGTAGTCGTCGTAGTCGAACCGACCCGGCTCGTGCTCGATCCAGCCCCAGATGCACCAGAGCTGGATGCCGCCGAGGCCGGCGTCGCGGATGGCCGACAGGTCGTCGGCCCAGCCCCGGCGCTGCGGAAACGGCGGCCGGTAGTACTGAACGCCCAGGAACATCGCCTCGCCTCCCGCCTTTCCCGCGGCCGCGGCGCGGCGCGGGCTCGCGTATCGACAAGGCGGGGATTATGGCCGCCCATCGGCGGCGGAGACCAGCGAAATGCCGAACGCAGTTGGGCGACTACTCGTCCGCCGCGGGGCGCGTGGTGGGCGCTTCGTCGTCGGAGGCCTGCGCGCTCTGCTCGGCGGCCTCGCGGGCACCGCCTCCGCCGTCGCGACCGAAGCCCACGATGAACCGCTCGCCCTTGCGCTGCATCGTGACGAGCAGTCCGTCGATGGCGACCACCTCGGCGCCGTTGACCTCGTCGCCGACGCCGACGAAGCGCCCGTTGACGTTGGCGACGACGCGCCCGCCCTGGCTGACGGTCCCGGCCAGGCGGAAGCCCGGCGGGCAGGGAACGTAGCGCACGGGCGGCGGCGCGGGCGGTGCGGGCGGCTCGGCGGGCTTGGCGGCAAGGGCGGGTGGCGGCGGCTCGGCCGGGCGCGACGCCGGAGCCGACGCCGGCAGCGGCGCTGCCGGGGCTGGCGGCGAGGCGCTTTCATCCGTCGTAACCGGCGGCGGTTCGTGGATGATGGCGACCTTGCGCGGCGGCAGCGGGGGCGGCGGCGACGACGGCGCGGGCTCCTGCGGCACGTCGGCGGAGTGGTCGTCGCCCGGCCCGAGCTGTGCGAACGGCACCCGGCGCGGCCGGTGCCTGGCCACCTGCGGATGGCCGTGACGGAGGGCCGAGTTCTGCACCATCCCGCCATCGGCCTGCATCGCGGGGGGCGCCTCGGCGGCCGCGGGCGGCGCCGGCGCGGCGTGGGCGGGCGGCCTGGCGGCTGCCTGCGCCCGCTGCGGGCGCGGCGGCTCGGCGCTGGGCCAGAGCATCCAGACGGCCAGCAGCAGCGCCGCGACGGCGCCGCCGCCGCCCAGGGCGAACGCCCTGCGGTTGGTGATCTTCGAGGCCTCGCCGCCCCCGGCGGCGGGCGTCGAGCCCGCCTGCGGCTGGCAAGCCGGCGGGTCGGCCCACGTCTCGGCCGTCAGGTCGTGAACGCCGCGCTGCGGCGTTCCGGGCGGCTGCCACGTCGGCTGCGAGGCTTCCCACGCGGGCCTGGCCGGCGGCCACGCCGGCTCGATCGCTGGTCTCGCCTTGCATGCACGGGGCAGGTCCAGCGGCGAAGCGGGCGGCTTGGCCGCCGACGGCGCCGCTGCGGCGGGTGCGGGTTCGCTCGCCGCCGGTTCCGCCGCTGCTGGCGGGGCGTCGCCGTTGACGATCCCCAGCCGCTCGGTGCCGTAGTTCCGCGACGGCCGCGGTGTCTCGCCACCCGCGCCGCGCGGTGGGCCCGTCAGCCTGCCCGCCGCCAGGTCGGAGATATCCTTGCGCTTGGCCATCGGGGCTTACCTTCGCAGCAGTCGCCCCAGCAGCCCGCGAGCGGCCCCGTCCTCGTCGGCGGCTGCGGCGGCCCCGGCACGCTTGCTCTTCATCTGCTCCAGCATCGCCCGCAGCGCGGGGTATTTCTCGGCGGGGCTCCCGGCCGGCGCGCGGGGGGCCTGCGTCTCCGCTCCAGGGCCGTGCCGTGAAGGGACTTGCGGGGCCTGCCCCGTTGGGGTCGCGTCCTCTCGTTCTCGCGGCCACGACAAAGCGTGGCTCTCCACGGGACTGTCGGGCGCGACCTCTGAGGGCCGGACTTCGCGCGGTCCGTCATCGGCGGTGACGATCGGCTCGGGGCCGGCTTGGCGCGGTCCCTCAGCGGGACGGGGCGGCGGCGCGGGCGCCTCCTCGGCGGCGGGGGAATCGGAATCCATGATGAGCTTCAGCCAGGCGGGCATCTTCTCTATCGTCGGCGGCGGGGCCGGCGCGGGAGCGTCGCCGCCCGCAACGGCCGCGACTTCGTCCGCCGCCTCGGCCGCCTCGGGCGTGACCGCGGCGATCGTCTCAGCGCCGGCTTGGGGCTGCGGCGTCCCGGCTGGCGCGGCCTCGGCGGCGACCGGCCCGTCGCTGGCACAAGGCGGCTCGGCGGCGTCGGCCGGCTCGGCGGGCGGCGCTTCTGCGGCCTCCATGGACATCCGTGCCTGCCGCAACTCGGCGCCGTGCTCGGCCAGCTCGCGCCAGTCGCCCTCCGAGGGCATGTCGGTCTCGTCGAGACGCCACGCCCCGCCGTGCATGGGCGGCTCGGCGGCCTTGCCGTGCTGGCTGCGCCGCGCCGCCTCTCGCACGCTGGCGGCGGCGTTCTGGCGAAGGTTGTCCAGGTCGAACTGCCCGCCGGACAGGTCCGTCCGCAGGGCATCGACGGCCGAGGGCATGGCCGCGTCGCCGCTGAACAGCTCCAGCACCTCGGCCGCCAGGGCGGCGTAGTCCTCCGCCGCGTGCGAATCCGGCGCGAAGGCCATTATGCTCTGGCCGGAGGCCGGGCACTCCCGCATCCGCACGTTCTCGCGGATGACGGTCCGGAAGACCTTCCCCGGCAGCGCGCGGCGCAGCTCGTCGAGCACCAGGCGGCTCAGCCGCGTGCGCCCGTCGAAGCGGCACGCCAGCACGCCGGCCAGCGCGATCTCGTGGCCGAAGCCCTCGCGCACGTCCTCCAGCGTCGTCAGCAGGATCTTCAGCCCGTCCAGGGCGAGGATGGACGTCTCCACCGGCACGATGACGTGGGTGCTGGCCAGCAGGGCGTTGCCGATCAGCCGGTTGCCCAGGCTGGGCGGGCAGTCGATCAGGGCGAACTCGTAGCGGTCCGCCAGCTTGCCCAGCACCTTGCGGAGCTGCCCGCCCTGCGTGGGGCGCAGGTCGTGGGCGACGGAATCGAGCTTGCCCGTGGCCGGCGCCAGCGACACGCCCGGCAGCAGGTCGGCGATGGGCGCCAGGCCCTCGCCGGCCAGCAGGGCGTCGGCCAGGCGGTTGTCGTCCTCCACGCCGAGCCAGCGGCTGCTGGCGGCCTGCCCGTCGAGATCGACCAGCAGGACGCTCCGTCCGAGCCGGCCCATGGCGGCGGCCAGGTTCACCGCCGTGGTGGTCTTGCCCGTGCCCCCCTTTTCGTTCACGACTGCGATGGTCCACATACGACTGCCTCGCGCCCGCCCCCGCGGCGGGCAACTGCTCTGGCCATGCGCTCCGTGCGGCCGCCCTCACACGCCGCACGCGCCCGCGCAGGACGCCCCGCGGCCCTCCCAGCCGCGGCACAAGGGATGGCTTGGTCCTTCGGGAACAACGGGACATGGCGCACGGCCGGCGCAAGTCCGCTGCACCGCTCCTGAGCGGCGAACTGCGCAGGGCCCGCCCCGGCAGCGCGAGCTGCCGCCGGGCTCCAACGCACCCAAGGACAACCTACGATTCGCCCCCCCCCGCCGCAAATGCCCCGGTGCCTGCCGGCCTCGCCGCCGTTGACCGGCATTGCCTCAAGGCTATAATGCTGCCATGTGGGAGGTCGAGTTCAGCGAAGAGTTCGGACGGTGGTGGCAGACGCTGAACGACGGCGAGCGAGAATCGCTGCTTGCCGGCGTGATGCTTCTGAGGCGGTTAGGGCCGTTGGCAGGGCGGCCCTATGTCGACACGCTGAAGGGCTCGCGCCACGCGAACATGAAGGAGCTTCGTACGCAGCACAGGGGGCGGGCCCTGCGGACGTTGTTTGCTTTCGACCCCAGACGAAGGGCGATCCTGCTGGTGGGCGGCGATAAGACGGGCGACAAGCGGTTCTACGACCGCATGATCCCCGTGGCTGATCGCTTGTACGAGGAACATCTTGAGGACCTGCGGAAGAAGGGCCGGATCTGATGGCACGCAACTTCAGACAACTCGAGAAGAAGATGTCGCCGGAATCGAGGGCGCGGGCCGAGGCTATGGCCAAAGAGATGATGGCGGACATGCTCCTTGCGGAAATCCGCAAGCTGGCCGGCCTGACCCAGGAGCAACTGGCCGATGTCCTAGGCATCACGCAGCCGAGCCTGTCCAAGCTGGAGAATCAGGACGACATGCAGGTCAGCACGCTGCGCAGGCTGATTGAGGCCCTCGGCGGGCAACTCGAGATCATCGCCCACCTTCCCCACGGCGACATCCGCGTTCGCCAGTTCAAGGATGCCTCCTGACGCAGCCGGCACGGCGCGCCGGCGGCAGGCTCAGCGCAACCGCAGGCGCAGCGTCTTTATCTCGAACGGGCGGAAGTCGAGGTCGATGCGGCCGTCGGAGACGTCCAGCGCCCGGCCGGGGCCTTCCAGCATGTCGGTCTGCTCGGCGGAGGCGACGGGCCGCGTGGTCGTCAGCGTGCACCGCGTGGCGGTGCGCATCGACTCGTAAAGGCGGACGACGACGCCGCCGCCGCCATCCTCGGCGAGCTTGACCGTCTCGATGACGACGTTGTCGGCGTCGAGGGCCAGCAGCGAGCGGCTGCCCGCGTCGAGCGGCACGCACAGCGGCGGGACGTTCAGCTCGTACGCCTCGCGCACCACGCCGCTGGTCAGCAGCGCCCCCGTCCAGAAGCACACCGCGTAGGTCAGCTCCTGCCGCCCGCGGTCGGCGTTCATGTCCGGCCGCTGCGGGGCGCGCAGCAGCGACAGGCTGATCGTGTTGCCCAGCACGCTCACGCCGTACTTGCAGTCGTTGAGCACGGCCGCCCCGCGCCCCTCCTCGGCCAGGGCGGTCCACTTGTGGTTGGTCACCTCGAACCGGTCGGCGTCGTACTGGCGGGAGTAGTGGTTGGGCCGTCGGACGTGGCCGAACTGGATCTCGTGAATCGCGTGGTTGGCGTGGACGTTGAGCGGGAAGGCGGCTTTGAGCAGCTTGTGCTTCTCCCGCCAGTCGATGACGGTGTGGAACTCGACTCGCCGCGCGCCGCGGCGAAGCGTGACGGTCTGCTCGAGCCGCGAGTTGTGCACGCGGCGGCGGATGCGCACCGCCCCGGCCAGCGGCCCGGAGGCGACAGGCTCCATCTCGGCTTCCTCGCCCAGCTCCACAGGCAGCAGGCGCGCCATGCTGTCCAGGTCCCAGGCGTCCCAGGCGCCGGGGACGTCCTTGAACATGCGCAGGCCGCACGGGGCGGCGGCCAGCTCTCGGCCGGAGGCCTTGTCGAACAGGCTGACCACCTCGCCGCGGGCGTTCAGCTCGACGCGGACAAGCTCGCTTTCCAGCGCCCCGGCGGTGGCGGTGACGCCCGCGCCGTCGTCGGGCTTCGGGGCCGGCCCCGCTGCCGGCCGGACCGTCGTCCACCCGCAGCCCGGCACGTCCACCTCGACGAACGTCCTGCCCTCGATTTCCTGCACCGCCAGCGCCGCACCGTCTGCGTCGGCGGCGGCGTGCGAACCGGCCGGCAGCTCCACCATCGCCCGGCGCGGCCAGCTCAGCGAGTTGAAGACGCTCAGCGAGGCGTCCTTCTTCTTCGCCAGCGCCGCGGCCGCGGCATGGGCCGTGCGCTGCGCCGTGGCGATGGTCTGCGCGTAGGCGGCCTCGGCCTCCTCGTAGACCCGCGCGATCGACGAGCCGGGCAGGATGTCGTGAAACTGGTTGAGCAGGACGGTCTTCCACGCCTCGTCCAGTTCGGCGGCCGGGGCGGTAAAGCCCGCCAGCGCCGCGGCCGCGGCCGACCACATCTCCGCCTCGCGCAGCGCCAGTTCGGCCTTGCGGTTGCCCCGCTTGGTGCGAGCCTGCGACGTGTACGTGCCGCGATGGCATTGCAGGTACAGCTCGCCGACGTAGTGCACGTCGGGCCAGCCGCGGGCGTCCTGGTCGGCGAAGAACTCCATCGGCGAGGACATGCGGAACTTCGGGCAGCCCTCCAGGTCGCCCGTGCGCCGGGCGTACTCCAGATGCTCCCGCGTCGGCCCGCCGCCGCCGTCGCCGAAGCCGACGGGGAACAGGCGCGTCGAGATGCCGTCCTTCTGCTTGCGCTCGTTCCAGCGATCGATGAGGTTGCGCGGCCGGGCGTCGTCGCCGTAGCTGTTCATCAGGTGGCACTTGACCTCCGTGCCGTCGATGCCCTGCCACCAGAACGTCGTGTGGGGGAAGTCCTCCCCGCCGTGGTAGTTCCAGTAGATCTTCGCCGTGGTGAAGTACTCCACGCCGCAGCCGCGCAGGACCTGCGGCAGCGCGGCGGTGTAGCCGAACACGTCCGGCAGCCACAGCATCCGGCACTCGACGCCGAACTCCTCGCGGAACAGCCGCTTGCCGTGGAGGAACTGGCGAATCAGCGACTCGCCGCCGGTGACGTTCGTGTCCATCTCCACCCACGTGGCGCCGTCGGGGATGACATGCCCGGCCGCGACGGCGCGCCTCACCCGCTCGTAGATGTCCGGGTAGCCCCGCTTGAGCATCCGGTACAGCACCGCCTGCGGCTGGAGGAACCGGTGCTCGCCGTACTCCTCCGCCAGCGTGAGCTGGTTGACGATGGTGCGGGCGATCTTGCGCCGGGACTCGGCCAGCGGCCACAGCCAGGCCACGTCGAGATGCCCGTGCCCGAAGCCGAACATGACGGGCGTGGTGGGCCCGTTGCGGCATTCCAGCAGCGGGCGGAGGCGCCGCCGTGCGGCGCGGGCGCTGGCGAGCATCTCCTCCCGCGGCAGTTCCGGGTCGAACATCAGCGTGTAGTCGCGCATCGCCTGGTCGATCTCCGAGACGCGCAGCGAGTTGGCGTCGAGCTTGTCGCGCAGCTCCAGCAGCGTCTGGACGTCAAGCCAGAGCTGGTAGACATCCTCCTGCCACAGGCCGAAGGTGGTCGCGCCCATCTCCACCTGGGTAGGCGGCGGCTCGGGAACGGTCGCCGCGCCGTCGGCGACCGGCCCGCCGCCGCAGGGGCGCGGGCCGTGCCCGGCGTAGACCTCCGCCAGGAGGTCGATCTTCCGCCCCGCCTCGGCGCTGCGCGCCAGGAGAACGTGCTGGCGCCCCCAGCCGTGGCAGGCCACCCCGTCCACCCAGACAAGCTCGCCTTGCGTGGCGGTCTGGAGGTGCATGACGAGGCGTCCGCCGGCCGCCTCGCCCGGCACGACGATGCTGCCGCGCAGCCAGGCGTACTCCCACTTGCCCCCCCACCTCGTCCCCGGCGGCATGGGGCGAAACTCGCGCTTCGCCGCCTCGGCCGGCGCGAGCTGCTCGCGCGTCACGAAGCCGCTCAAGTCCACCTGCCCCAGCGGGCGGTAGAACAGCTCGGCGGCCGCCTTGTGCCACTTGTCGATCCGGCATCGCCACTCGTTGGTCAGCGCCACGTTCGGTCCTCGCTGTCTTGGCGGCCGGACCCCGCCGGCCGAAAGCCCGAAATGACATCTTCCGTCGGGCGAAGTGTCAACGGTCAAGGCACCTTGTTGGCAGGGGGCCGTTCGCGGGACGTAACGCAACCGGCTCGCCCCCGCCAGGTTCGGGTCCCTTCCGCCGGCGGCGGAACGTATAGTAGTAGCCCCCGGGCTTCGTCATGCCCGGGCCTCAGGTGCTGCTTGCGCGAAAGGCTGCGGAGATGAGAGAAACACTCGTTCGGGGCCTGGCGGTTGCGTCGCTGCTGGGGCTGGCCGTCCTTGCGGGCGCGACTGGCTGCTCGCGGGGCTCGCGGGGCGACGCCAACGCCCTGCTGTGCTACGTCGGCGGGACGATGCGCCCGGCGATGGAGTACCTGGCCGGGCGGTACGAGAAGGAGACCGGCCGGAAGGTCCACATCGACTACGCCGACAGCGGCGAGCTGCTCATCAAGGTCCAGACGACGCGGCGCGGCGACCTGATCGTCGTGCACGACCCCTTCCAGTTGATGCTGGTGCGCAAGGGCTTCAGCCGCAAGGGCTGGACCGTGGCCACGCTGACTCCCACCATCGCCGTG
>Ga0172362_10006144_pt1 | contig 10350 bp, 9 predicted proteins | sample LakKivs1_kivu2a2_FD_114534 | JGI IMG/M metagenome (GOLD analysis project Ga0172362, IMG submission 114534) | Sediment microbial communities from Lake Kivu, Rwanda - Sediment s1_kivu2a2 | ecosystem: Environmental > Aquatic > Freshwater > Lake > Sediment | place: Rwanda: Western Province, Lake... | reverse complement strand
GTGTGAGTTCCCGGATTTCGCAGTCGCGGTAGAGGATGTTTTGCGTTTCACGGCGATAGAGGAGTTCGGACAGGAAATTGACGAGTGTCTCCTCGATGTCGGCGCCGGACGCCTCGATGTCGTGCGCGACTTGGGCGCGCACGGACGCGAGGTCCACCATCCGGTCGAAGAGGGCAAACGCGGCGTTGGCGAAGAGTTCCCGTTCGTCCGCGCCGAATATGCGCAGCCTCAAGTCCGCGGTATGATCGAGTTCCTCGTAACGCTTCGCCGCTGACATGTTCCCTCGCTCCATCACACGATTATACCGAAGTGCGTCTCGGACTGGAAATGATGCAGAAGGAGGAAGCAAGGGTACAACAGTTCTACTGCCACTGGGGTTTCTGATGATAGGGTCTACGCACGGCCAGGTCTGGCACCCTATCGCGCCCATATGGGATAATCTGTCCGAGAAGTCCCGCGTTGAAGAAGGGTAATTCAGCGCTACTCTGTACGTAGAAGGTTGGAACCACGCAAACGACGTCCCAGCCAATCTGTTGAAGCATCTTGTGCAAGTTCAGAAGCAGGCGCAACTGCGGCTTGTGCTGGCCATCATGAAACAGATCCCACGGCTTCGTCTTGCATTCTAAGAACTCTGCAATGCCCTCCTTGGCAAAACCAAAGTCAAGGTTGTTGCCTGTTGGTTTAACTTGGATACCGTTGATGTGCACCTGCACATCGCGCCTTAAGTCGTTGCCTAGCCTCTGTCGTAGGTACCTACCAACGCAGAATTGAAGACTCAGAGCGCAAATCGTTCGGATCTTTTCCTTTTCGTCATGCAGCCCTCTGTCGCGAAAAAACTCGTCCATACCTTGCGCAATCAGCACAATCCTGCTTCTCAGGGCGGGGAAGGTCTTCGATGTTTCATCGATAAGCCACATAAAGAACTCGGTCATTCTGTCGGGGCGCTTGCTGGTCATTATCGCGCCTACTCGGCCGAGCAGGTCACAATTCACTACCAACGACACGAGACTGTCAACGGCGGGGTGCTGCTCTGCTGCGGTTAGGTCCTCGCGCGTCTCGCGCAGCTCAACCGGTGGATTCATCGCTTTGTTTCCGGGTATTGGCTTCTTGAGATTGGCTCCTGGCGAACCTGGAGACATCCAAAGTTTCGATTACGAGAGGGGCATATCCTGCGCGACCTGTAATCGAAGCAATGAGTTCGCGCATGTAAGGCCATAACATCACCGGGCCGTTTACCCACTTGAAGTATGAGACGACTTCGTCGGGCAATCCCTTCTTGTGCGAATATGTACCCGCTACGGCGAACTGCGCATCAAAAGGCCGCTCGTCGCGGTTATTGAAAATGATAGTGACAGACAACACCACCTCGAACGAGGTGTCGTCTATTCTTTCGCTGTTCTTGTCAATGCGCAGCTCAAGGCTCTGGTCGAAGGATTGCCGAGGTGTTCTTAGCACTCTGAAGTTGACAGTACGTGTCGTGACATCGATTAAACGAATATCATATTCCGTAACCGGTGATTGGGCTGAGGATGCTGCTTTTGGCACCGCTCCCCCCCGCCTCTGATTGCTCATGCCGCTGTTGCCAATTGAGTATCGGTCGCCATCGGAGACAGGTCAGGATAGACACCTGAGCCTGTGTCAAAGAATGTGGACTGCTCCGGCCCTTCGGGGAAGACAACGGCCTTGGCCGAATCCCAAACGAGTGCCTCAGAAACCTCGAGCGATGGCCCTTGTACTACAAGTCGTTGAGTGGGGACAGCGTCGTTCGCTAACGCGGCGTAGTACTGCTCCATCGCCTCTATAACCCAAACGTCGAGGGCATCTTTCCCTTCTTCTTCTGCACCGTCCAAGGCGCCTTCCAAGAGGTCAGCAAGTCGCAGCTTTCTGTAAAGCGTCTCGGGCGATTCGTCCGTGGATTGGGAAAGGAGGTGGCGGCCCCTATCGACACCCGTGGTTGCGAACCATGAGAGTAGGTAATCTCCGCTACTGATCTCCCCCGCCAACTGCCCTATACAGTCCAGAACAACCTCGATACGGAGAGTTTGGTCGCTAGGAAGGTCCACTCTTATGCCCGTGCTGTCGCTTATATGTGCAAGGACACCCTTCACAATGCGCGACAGCAACCGCCTCGTGCATTCGTCGCCTTCTTCATTCAGAACATCGACGAGGGGCTTTCCGCCAGCCTGCCATTCCAAACGCTTTGCCTCAAAGTATTTGGAGAGAAATGACTGAACGTCCGCCATTTCCAAGGCCCTTTTGGCCGCTTCCTCGAAATGACTCATATAAGCCCCTTTAGGTGTGCTCGTAGATGCGCCGCGCCCGTCCTTACTGATAGGGTTCGCAATTATAGGAATATAGCCGAGTCGGTCAATAGGTGAAGCTGCACAAGGGTCATGTTGTGAGCCCCCTGGTTGCCGGGTCAAGCGAGATATCGTCATTTTATACCACTGGAGACAACGCAAAGCCAAGAGAAATTCCGCCTCTCTGGCCAAAAAACCTGCGAAAACAGCATTAAGGGCCACCATTGCGGCCTTATCCCGACCACCGTAATGCCCGGAAGCGCAGGGAAGGAAAACGTCACTTCGCAGCGGTGGGCTCAAGCGGCACGAGCGCAATCCCAGCGGGTTGCAGGTGAATCGTCTTCACCTTTCTTCCTTCGCCCCGGCCGATTGCGAGCGTAGCGTCAGCGGGAAGTCCCGCGTCCTCGCACCATTTGTAGCCGCGCTCCGTGGTCCACGCGCCGTAGGTGCGGCTGTCGTTTACGAGGACGGCGTAACGTTTGCCCGCGACTTCAACGACGTTGAGGACCACGTCGGGATTGTCCACGGTCACGTCCATGAGGTCCGCCACGGCCTCAAAGACGCCCGCCGCCTGGGCTTGGCGCCATTTGCGGTACTGGTGCGGGTACAGGTACGCCCCACCGGGGTTCGCCGCGTCCGTGTCTTCCCTCGCGTTGCCCTTGGTGATCTCATAATCGACGTAGCGCGGCAAGAGCACCGGCCAGCGCACGACGCGCCCGCCGGACTTCTCGAAGCCCGAGATCGCGGCGTCCAACTCCGGCGTCGAATGCTCTATCCCCGGCAGGAAAAGCGCCTTGTATTCGGACAGGCGCCCCGCCAGAACATCCTCGTCATAAAGCACGTCGGCCGGCACGTGGGCCGTGAGAAGCACCCGGCAGAAATTCTCGTAGTTGCCGTCAACGTCGTAATAAACGCGCGTCGAAAAGACCTGGTTTGCCTTGCTCAGGAGGACCGCGCATTTTCGCGGCGCGTCCTTTGCGCCGACAAGGGGCGCGCAGTCGCCGGCAACGCCCTTGCGGAATTGGGCGATCCTCGACCAGGTGTCGTCGTCAAGAGGATTGCCGCGGCGGACCGTATCGTATCCCCAGATAGTGACGCCCCGCGCGCCGAACGCGGCCGCCAGCCAGAGTCCCTCTTCGAAAAGGTCGGCGGGCGCGGCGTAGTTTGTGCCGCCGGACTTCGTCCCGAGTTGCGGCCCTATCCATATCTCGCCTCGCCCCTCTTTTCTCACGTGGGCCTTTAGCCTCTCGGCGTGGTAGGCGATCGACAGCGGGTCGCGCGGCGCCTGGTGCACGCGCACCCAGTCCTGCAGAACGTCCATCCCCTGGTACTGGCCGTACGCGCAGCCGTCGGCAAGCGGGTCAGTGGTCACGAGGATCCCGGGCAACGCCGCGTGAGCCGCCTCGGCAGCGACGCGGTTGACCGCGTTGTCGCCGCCGGCGCTTGAGTACCACCCAAGGAAGGCATACGGGTCCGCGAATTCGCCTTCGCTGGAAGAGGGCAGCCGCTTTGCCACGCCGCGCGCGTACTGCGGGATGCGCTGGCCCTCTTTCAATACGCCCGCTTCGATTGCGAGCCTGACGGTAAGGTCGTCGTAACTGATGGGGGCGCCGTGCTCGCTGTTGAGCATTATCTTGTAGAGGTTTTCCGCCGCGGCAAGGCGCGCGAGGCCCTTCTGGACGCCGCGCCTCACCGCGGCCTGGTAGATGGGGTCGAAGGTGTTGAACTCCGCCTTGGCCACGCTGCCGTCGGCATCGATTGCGTGGAGCACCTTGGCCTTTTCGTCGCTGGTGGCCTCTTCGCGAAAGAGTTGCCGCGTATCGATGTATGCCCCATAGAGAAGTCCGTGCTTTCGCAGCTTATCAAGCGTCGACAGCGACGGGAAGAGCGACCCCTTCCAGCCGTTCTGAATCACGGTGAACCCGGCCGCGGCGGCGTCGGCGAGTTTCTCGTCCTCCCAACCGGTCTTGTGGCCGTCCCAGAGTTGAATATGAAATACGGGCGCGCCGGGCGCCTGGGGCTCTCCGGCCGCTGTCCCGGAAGGCGCGGGCACGGCGCTTTGGGAGCCTTCGGCGGCGGTCCCTGCCGGCCGGCCGGCGCCCTGGCCGTGGACGTTAGTCATGCAGCCGCAGATGATGGCCGCCGCTATGAGTATTTTCGACAGTCGATTCATATTCGCGGGCTCCTTGTACGATATAGTACACCGGGGCAGCTACCGTGTCACTAAGGACACCTCGGACATAAGGCTTTCGCGAGGGCTCAATGAAAACCACCGCCGAGCGCGCGGAGAAAATCCTCTCCTCGTGGAGCATCCTTTACGAGGCAAGGAAGAAATTCCTCACGCAGTACCGCACCGTTTGGGACATCCCCGTAAGAAACAGGCACACGGACGTGCTCCTCGAGGAGCTCGCCGCCGACGCGCGGGTCCTCGAGATCGGTTCGTCCGACCGCCAGATCCAGAGGCTCCTCGCCGCGTCGCTGCCCGGTGCAGCCTACAAATCGATGGACATCGACCGCGAAACGCTCCACGATTACTACAGCCTCGACGACGTCGGCGAGACGTTCGACGCGGTGCTCGCGTTCGAGGTAATAGAACACATGCTCCTCTCGGACGGCGTGCGCCTTTTGGCGCGCGCGTACGACCTTCTTTCGCCCGGCGGCAAGGTGATAATGACGACGCCCAACGTCGCCCACCCGACGCACTTCTTCCGCGACCCGACCCACGTCACGCCCTATTCCCACGAGGGGTTGGGCGGCGTGCTCTTGGGCCTCGGTTACGAAGTTACGCACTGCTGGCGAATCTACGACGCGCCGGTCGTGACAAAGCTCATGCGCAAGTACGTGACGGCCCCCATCCAGAAATACCTCGGCGTCGACTTCGCGCACACGCTCGCCGTCGTCGCGCGAAGGCCCGACGAGCGAACCGGCCGATGATGGGCTCCGCCTACGGCAGGACAAACCGCGCCGCCGAAGCCGCCGCGCTTTTCGCGGTCGAGCAGTTGGGCGTCCCGGAGCCTTTGGCGGGCGCGGCGCAAAGGTCAGCTATCGCCGCGTCGAGTTCCTCGCGGCCCCGCGACACGCGGTACGCGATTGCCTTTTTCAAGCCCTTTGGGTCCTCGACCGCCAGCGGCTCGCGATCGTTGAGCTGCTGTTGGAAATCCTCCACGGCGCTTGCCACGCCGCGAAGCGCCGACGCCTGGCGGTCTATCGTCTCGTCCTTTCGCGCCGACTTTATCTTCGAGATTATGTACGCGGCGAGCGCCGCGAGAAACCCGATAAAGGCACGGTTGGCCATCACAAAGTCGACGATCTTCTGCGCGTCTCCCATCGCCTGCTCCTCTCAATTGTTACTGGGTGTTTTCCTGGGCCGTCGCGGTCTCGGTCGTCAAGGCCTGTGCACCCGGGGGTTCTTCCGCGGCGACCTCGGCCGCCGGCGTCTCAGGCGCCGCGGCCTGCGTCGCCTCCACGGGCAGTATGGCCTCGTCCTTTACGCCGAGCGCCGCCTTGCCGAAAGTATTGTCCGACGACGCCGACGCTTTCGGGAAGCCGCTCGAGTCGTTCGTGAACCACCTCGAGAACTTCATCGTCCGCGTTTCCCTCGAACGGTTGACCTCGACGTCGACGGCCGATATGACGACGGCCTTGGCCACCGCGGCCACGGGCGCGATTATCGCCGCGGCGAGGTCCGCCCCCGCCACGAGCACCTTGTCGAAGTCCCCTATCCCGCCGGGGCGCGCCACTTCCACCGGACGTTCGGGGACCGTTTTCGTCTCCGTCACCACGTAGCTTTCGTACATCGTGCACCCGGAAAGCCCAAGCACCAGGGCCGCCGCCAGAAGCGTGATCTTAGCCCGCATTTTTCGCCCTCCCCTCAAGGACCTTGTCCACCTTCTCTTCCACTTTCCCGAGCCGCTCAGAGACGTCCTCTTTGACGGCGAGTTCGTGCTGCCGCCAAGCCTCGAATTCGCGCCGCCCGAGATATTCGTTCCTGTCCAACTCCTGGTGTATCGAACGGTCGGACACATGCTTGTCGAGACGGTCGGCGAGACGCGCGACGTTGGTCCACAGCCAGCCCATCACGGCGATATTGGCCGTCAGCATCGCCGACAGCACTTTCTCCCACACTGCGTTCCATTTGCGTCCCACGTGCGGCGCTCCTCATGAGGCCGGCCCCGCCAATCCGGCCGGGGCCCTATTGCGAGAAGTATTCGAATGCCAGTTTCGCCCAGATGTGGCTCACCGTGAAGTGCACCTTGGCCCACCAGATCTGGAGTTCTCTGCCGGATGCAGCCGCCTCGGCGGCGTAAGCGTCTATAACGCCCGTACTGTCCTCGATGACGAAGGTCAGCCAGAACGGCCATTCGGTGTAGTCCGGCAGCCCGGATAATTGGCGGGGCCCCCAGTAGTCGTCTATGTAAACCTCGAGAAGGCTGTGGCTGTCGTTCTTGCCGTCGTCGGTGTGCGTGCCGTCATCGGCGAGGTTGTTCGAGTATATCACGTCCGTGTCGAGGCCCCGCGGCGAGCCGGCGGGGCGCGCGTTGGAGACCCTGAGCTCGGCGTGCCAGGCGCGGTCCGACGGCTGGGAGTCGTCCGGGTCGCCGTAGACGAAGTTTATGAACTTCACGGTCTTGTCTTCGTCGGTGCCCATTAGCACGCCCTTGGCCTTGACGTGGATGATCGTCACCTCGTCCACGGGCTCGTGCACGAAGTCGAAGGGCGCGGACTCGGCATCCTCGCGGTAATCGCCCGTCTGGTAGTTGCCGATCGAAGCAGCGGTGTTCACGATATCGCTGTCGGTCTCGGACCACGTCCATGCAGAGCCCGTGGTCGTCGCGTACTGCCGGCCGCTTTCCTCCTTGAGGGGCACGAGGTACAGAAGGTCGATCACATCCTTCATTTCGTTGAGGTGCTCGACGTACATCACGTCGCCGGCCTCAAGCCCCGGCGAGTCCTCAGGCGTTCCGGCGCGAGACGGGACCGTCGTCCACTGCGTTTTGCCCGGCCCGAACGCCGCGGCGAGGATCGCGCTTTTTGTCCAGGCGTTGCCGCTCTCGTCGATATCAAGGTATTTCGGTATGACTTCCTCGAGGCGCGCCCGGTACGCGTTTATCGTTTCCGCCGCGCAGAGTTCGCCCGAGGCCACGACGGGAGGGTCGTCCAGGCCGCCGTCGGCGGCAAACCCCACCGCCCTCCGGCGTTCTATGATGGCGGCGCGCAGTTCGTTTATCTGGGCGGCGGACGCCTCCTGCCCGATTGATACCGGTAACAGGCTCCAGCCCATTATTGCCACCTCGGCGCGTAGTTGCACGGAGTCTTGTTGCCGCTGGTGTAGTCCGCGTGCGACACGACGACGTCCCCCACTTCGGGCGATACCTCGATAATGCCGTTGTCGCCGCCGGCTGTGACGCTCGTGACCAACCCCCCGCCCAGCGTCGACGACGTGCTCACGAAGAGTTCGCTGATGTCGTTTATCGTCACGTAAACATCGCCGCCGGTCGGCCCGCCGTCGCCCCCCGAGCCCGAACCGGCCGACTGTTCGAATACGAGCATCGTATCCGCAAGCGCCCTGAACCAATCCGCCTGCGAGGTGAGCGCTTCGGCGTCGGCGAGCATTATTTGCGTGCGTCCCAGGCCGAAGTCGATCTCCGAGCCGGCCGCGAGCGCCTGTATCGATTCGAGGCCCGTGGGGACGCTGCCGCCGGCGTCGTTCTTCGCCTTGATGTTGATTCGGTAATCAAGCGCGAGCCACGCGGGCTCCACGACCGCAAGCGACAGCACGCCGCGGTAGGCGATGTCCTTGAGCGGCCACAGCAGTTTCTCGGCCAGCGCCTGGTACTGCGCCGTGCTTGCCGGCGTCGCGAAGTCCTCCTCGTAACGCACCCTCTCGCGCTCGAGCCCCCCTTGTGTGTAGGCGGTACCCGTGAAGCTTTGGGCCGGGTAACGCGCCTGGCAGGGGTCGCCGACGTATGCGTAGTCGAGGCGCATGTCGGGAGGGGCGTCGGCCTGGCCCTCTTTCTTGACGTTGCCGGTTGCGATCGTCATCGCCGCCGTGAACACGCCGTTGGGGTAGTCGAAAACGACCGGCGTTATAACCCAGAAGCCCGCGGGCGTCTTTCGCCACACGCGCGGCCTGTAACTCACCAGCGCCAGCCCCGGCAGCGGCGCCAGGGCGGCCGGGTCTGGGACCGTTTCGGCGATTCGCCTCTTGTCCTCGTCCGCGACGCGGTACCTGCTGAAGACGTAGCGGTACCGGCTCACGCCGATTTTGACCTCGTAGGAGTCCCCGGATGAGGGCGCAACCGTCCAGTTCGGCGACACGTAGAGCATGGTGCCGTTGGAGTCGATGACAGTGCGTTTCTGGATGATACCGGGCTTGACGAGCGTGACTTCGCCCCCGACCCACCTGTCGGTCGCCCACATTTTCGACGAATCTGTGAGGTAGCCCACCTGGCCTCCGGTCGCCGTGCCGCTGTCGCTGTCGGCCGGTTCGAAAGCCCTGTCGATCGTCCAGTGGTCCTCGAGGTACGCCTTGTTGGTGACAATTGTGCCGGCCGCGTGGTTCTTGCTCAGGTTCGCGGTGATGCTCGTGCCCGGCACAATCGACAAGATGGTCGTCGTCTCGCCGGACGAGCCCGAACCCACCTGCATCTGGTCCCCCGCCTTGAAGAAGATCGTGTTGTCGACCGGGATGACGACGCCGGTTCCGGCGGAGACGTTCTGGAGCGTCGTCGCGCGGCCGCCCCAGTACTCCTCGAGTTCGCCCTCGACGAGGTACGCCGTGCGCGTTATCTTTTCCCCCTGGCCCACTATGAGGTACGCGGTGGAGCGCCCATCGAGGGTCGGCGTCACAAGCGAAGAGAGCGGCCTGTCATCGCTGTTGTACGTCACGTCCGCTGCGGCAAGGTCGCCGAGCCTCAGGAACCGGTACTTGAGCGTCGTGGGGTCGAATGAAACGAATACCTCCGGCTCGTACGAGAGCACCCTGCCGAGCGCCGCGTCGAAGTCGAGGTTGGCGAGCACCGTTTTCGGCGGCACGGCGTCGAGCCCGGCGAGGTCGTCATACTCGTAGGGAAGCGTTCCCTCTTCGGCCGCGCCCGCGTCCACGAGTTCGTCCTCGAACCGCTCGAAGAGCCAGGCGATTATCGCCCCGACGGTAAGGTCGCTCTGCTGGTCGATCCGCTCCGAGTCGCCCGTCGGCGCGTTGAAGACCACGCGCGGCGCGAGGGTGATCGCGTCCGTAACGGTGACCTTCTGGGCCCGCGCGCGGAGGTCCCGGCAGAGGTACAGCGCCTCTTCGGCGCCCGGCGCGCCGACGAGACGCCGCTCGGCGATGTCGCCGAGAAAGACGCGCCTGCTCTGGCAGATGAGTTCGACCTGTTGCCCCTCGTGCCACGTGGCCGCGGTGTGCGCGGCCGCCTGTGCGATTTCGAGAACGCGCCCGAGCCTCCAGGAACTCGCAAGGCGCCTGAGCGACACGCGGGCGGACTCCATGTCGATCTCTTGGCCGGCGATCTTGAGCGTCCAGTCGCCTTGGGCGGGGGGTTCGTCGTAAATCTGGACGAACTTCAACCGCGCCCCGGACGTCCCCTGGCCCGACAGGTCCGAGAGGATTTGCACCACCCTCGTCTGCGGCCCGACGCTCGGTTCATCGGCCTCCGTGGTAGTCGCATAGTCCGTGCCCTCGGCCAACAGTTGCCACGCGGCGCCGCTGTACCTGAAGACTTCGGGTTTCGTGTTCGGCCCCCAGCCATTCAGCCTGATGACCGGCCTGGCGAACGCCGCCGCCGTGGACGTCCCCCTCCTGTCGTCGAAACGCACGTCGAGGTAGCCGACGGCGCCGCTCGGCTGCAGGACGTACGCCGTGTCCCTTTCGAGATAGCCGTCGTGGTCTTCGTCGCCGGTTACGTTGGTGACCTTTGTGCCCGTGAGGACCACGCCGGCGTTGGCCGAGCCGTCGAGGGGGTCCGGCCGCGCCAGGTCGTCGCGCGCCGCCACGGCCGAGTTCTCGTTGGGATTCTGGACGTTGGCGCACACGGCGAAGTTGAAAATC
>Ga0172362_10006142_pt1 | contig 10351 bp, 8 predicted proteins | sample LakKivs1_kivu2a2_FD_114534 | JGI IMG/M metagenome (GOLD analysis project Ga0172362, IMG submission 114534) | Sediment microbial communities from Lake Kivu, Rwanda - Sediment s1_kivu2a2 | ecosystem: Environmental > Aquatic > Freshwater > Lake > Sediment | place: Rwanda: Western Province, Lake... | reverse complement strand
TTATTTTGTAACATATCGTAAATTATTCCTTCAATAGTATTCTCAAATAACGGATAATAAACGGATACATTTGATTTTTGCCCATATCTATACGCCCTATCTTCTGCCTGTGCGTGTTCTGAAGGTACAAATGATAAGTCATTCATAATACAAGCCTCACCAGCGGTGAGAGTAATTCCAACACCCGCGGCTTTTAAGTTACCTACGAATACTTTTATCTTATCATTTTCCTGAAATTGGTCAACAGCGTATTGTCTTTGTGGTTTGGTATAAGACCCATCCAAATAAACGGATTGTTTCCCAAAATGTTCGTGAATTCGTTTTAATGTGTCAGTAAAGTTTGTAAATATTATGACCTTTTTATCTTGGTCGATAATATTTTGAGCTAATTCTATTGTGTGTTTTATTTTTTCTTCCGCAATTATTTGTCGTACTTTCATTAACTTACTGAATTGGATAGTTAATGATTTAGACTCTTCTTTTTTATTTTCATACCAATCGTAGTATTCCCCAACTTCAGTTTCGTATTCTTTGGACTTTAATCTAAGGTATACAGGTGTGATTATTTTATCTGGTAAATCTAATACCTCAGTTTTTAATCTTCTTAAAACTTGTCTAGATGTTCTATCTCTTAATTCTTCTAAATTAGAAGCCCCCGTAACATTCCAAACTTTTCTTTTACCCGCATTAAACTGATATCCTTGACAGTACCTAATTGCATACGCCATCCAATTTTGAGCTACAGGACTTTCAATCAAACTTAAAAGATTGAAATAATTCATAGGTCTTGATGTCATTGGGGTTCCTGTTAATAACCATAACCTTTTGACTTTTTTAACAAAACTGTTAACTAATTTTGTCCTCTGAGCTTGAGCGTTTTGAATGTAATGAGCTTCATCGATAATTATCAAATCAAACTCACCTTTTGTTATTGGTGAGTTATCTTTATCCTTTAAATCATAAAAGTTTTTAAGAATATCATAATTTACAATAACAAAATCATGCTCCAATGAAAAATTTTTACCTTCAGCAATATACACACTTCTATCTGTGTAATTTTCAATTTCTCTTTGCCAATTTATCTTTAAAGATGCTGGACAAATTATTAATATTTTTTTAATACCCGTTTCTAAAGCGGCAATTATGGTTGATGTTGTTTTACCCAAACCCATGTCATCGGCTAAAATAAATCTTTTAGAGCCGACTAATAATTCTATAGCTTCTTTTTGATGTGATAACGGGGGTCTATGAGAATACTTATCGTAATTAATTTCTACTTTTTCAATAGTATGAGTTTTAATTAATGCTCCTTTAGGTAACCAAAAATCATAAGGTTGTTCATTTTTTAAAAAACAACCCCAAATATGATAACTCTTGTCCTTCTCAACCAATAGTTTTTCAACGTAAACTTTTTCGGGTATAAAAGTAAAAAGTTTTTCATCTGCAATTTTTTTAGCAAAATAGGGGTCTAAATCAACCCATTTTTTAGCGACCTTTGGTGTAGTACAGTAATAATTAATTATGTAATCTGATTGAGCTCTAGTGGGGTAAAATTTTTTATTACCGTCTTTTTGTTTCTTTAATCTAATTATATAGTTATTTGCACCTGAATATTCATCAAGTATTTGTAGAGCCCTAACTTCAAGTAGGGGTTTAGTATTTCCTGTTGTATTTTCCAAAAGACAAACCTTATTTAGAATAATAATAATTTTTTTGATATTTATCAATATGTCAACAAATAAAGTACCTATTACGCGAATTGGTAAATTTTTCGGTTATGAAGATTATAACCTCGACCTATCTATTGGAGAAGAATGGTTATATGGTGATATGAATTTTACTTTGGTTTTATATAGGGTTGATAGGTATAAAACTAAAACTGATGATGTTTATGGTGAAGCAGTTGAAGATGGAATTAAGTTTTTACCACCTGTAGAATTTAAAGCGTACGTCCAAGTCATGTCGCCTGAAAATAAATATTTAGGTAATTCTAAAATAGAACAATTTGAACCTGGTAACATTAGAATATCTGTTTATCAAAAACAATTGGATGAACTAAATATTGATATAAATTATGGTGATTATATTGGGTATTACGAAACTGAAGATAGGGTTAGATACTACACGGTAAATAATGATGGAAGGGTTATATCAGACAATAAACACACTTACGCAGGGTTTAAACCTTATTATAGAACAATAGTAGCTTCTGCGGTTGTGGATAACGAATTTAGAGGGTTATAATGAAAATAGTTTTAAAAGAATCACAAATAAAATTATTATTGGAAAAAATAAATTCTGATAAAGTTATTTGTGATAATTGTGGATGGGATTGGGAATTATCCGATGGGGGTGATGACCCGTATTTATGTCATAATTGTGGGTATGACAATGCAGAAGATGAGTTTATTGGTAAAAAAGTAATGGTTTATTATAATTTAAATAAACACACATTTTCAGTAACCCACAAAAATAAAGTTATTTTACATGCCGATTATGTTAAACTTTATGATGTTGAATTTAGAGTTAGAAAAGGTGGTAAGGAAAGAGTTAGACAAGAAAAAAGTAAAAACGTTCACGCATTTGTTATTGGTAATTTAATTGATTATTGTCAGTATCCTTGTGAAAATATACCACAAGAACCAACTGATAAAATAGTAACATATAATCCGTATAAATATGATAGTTTTGTATATAAGAATACTAAAGAACCTGTTTATACCGCTAAAGAAGTTGATATGATTAACTTAAAAAACAAGTTATTTGTTATTAATGAAGTTAAATCGACTATATTGAAAGAGTCGGAAAAAAAGTCTACAAAATACACCTATACAACTATGGGGTTTTATGATAAATGGGGTAGAAAAAGATATTATTTTAATAAAGTTTTATCAGTCCCTGACGAATCACCAATTCCAAATAAAATAAAAGTTTTTGGTAGTGATGGTGATTTTGTTTTTGATGAAAAAGTAATTAAAATTGATAGTATAAATAACAAAATCTACATTGAAAAACAAGATTTTGATTTATCTTATCCAAAATTTAAATTTAAAGAAAATGAAAGACTATCCGAAAAAATTGGTGTTACATCGGCTAATATTAGAAAAGCTTTAGAATTGGCATTTCCTAATGAATGGACTGATGAGTCTTCTGAATTCACATCAGGTCTTAGAGGTGTTTACACAATAGGTGAAAGATTAGGTACCGATGAAGATTGGTCCATAATGAATTATTTTGACACTAAACCAGAAATACACTCATTAATTTATTTAAAATATTTCGATGATTTAAAGGAAGGTTTAATTAGTGAAGGTGATGATATTGTTGTTTGGATGTCAAATCTATTTGAAAACGATGACGAATTTACTAAATTGTTAGTCAACAGACAGTGGTCATCAATTGAGAATGGGTTAAAATTAGAAAGACAGTCAATTAATAATTTTATTAATAAATTAGGTGTTGCGAATATTAAATATTATTCACATGGTTCTAAAATGGATAGATGGCAAGGTGTAGATGTTACCGTTGACGGAATTAATTATCAAATAAAACCTTTAACTTTCTTTAAACAAGAAGGTGACGAATATATTGTAGGTACTTATGGGATGTCAGATTATACATCAAAGAAAAAAGTAGATAAAATAGCATTTGCCAATATTAGTAAGTGTGTAATTATTGATAATAAAAATTATAAAGTTATGTCTAAAAACAAAGTTTCTTTTAAACAAGACCCGATAATTCTTGAATAATATGCCATTACCTAAAAAAATAAAAAAACATATACCTTTAACAAGTCCTAAAACTTTGTTACCGAGAAGACAAGAACTTCTTGATAAAATTAACAAAGATGGTACTTTTCTACCCAAATCTTTATTACATGCGGATTTAGATAAAGGGTTTTTAGATTTTGTCAAAGAAGAATTAAAAACTGTTGTTGAAGGTAAGACAATCCCTATGGTTGATATTATTGTAACAACACAAAATTGGTCTCAGTTTACCGAAACTTGGAATTTTCAAAATATAGATAAAAACGTTGAGCCACCATTTATAACAGTTGTTAGAATTCCTGAAGTTAAGTTTGGGACAAATCCTGCACTACTTTATAACATACCTAATAGGAGACAATATTTTTATGCTCAAGTTCCAACATGGGACGGACAAAGAAATGGTATGGATGTTTATAAAATACCCCAACCAGTTCCTGTTGATATTACTTATCAAGTTAAAATTATTTGTAATAGAATGCGTGAATTAAATCAATTTAACAAAATTGTTTTAGAAAAATTTGCATCAAGACAAGCATACTCCATAATTAAAGGACATTATATTCCAATAATAATGAATAACATTTCAGACGAATCTGTAATGGAATTAGAAAAAAGAAAATATTATATTCAAAACTATGAATTTACAATGTTAAGGTTTTTAATTGATGAAGATGAGTTTGAAGTTTCACCTGCAGTTTCAAGAGTATTACAGGTTGTTGAATTTGAATTGGGTTCAACTAAAAAACAAAAAAAGATTTTGGTTGATAATAAAAAAGTATCATTAGAGGCTTTGTTTGTTGTCGGTAACAACACTGTTAATCAATTATTTGATTATACTACAGATATCACAATTGGAGACACCTCAAATGTTGATACTTTTGATGTATTCATTAATAATGATTATTATGGTTCTGATATTAGTGAAATACAAATAAATACTGGTGATGTTTTAAGATTGGTTGTAACCAAAAATGACAATACTCAAGAAAGTACTATACAACTAATTAATTTAGTTATTTAATTCTCACCGTAGATATCAGGTTTACCTTTACACTTCTCAAGAATAAGTTTCTCTAAAAACTTATACATCTTAATACCTCTCCTTTCACAATAGGTTTTTAAAACATCGTGAACCTCAACCGAAATCTTTAAATTTTTTATCTTCTTTTCGTTCTGTTTCATGGTAGAAAAAAGGCAGAAAATAATCTGCCTAATTTATAAATACTTCATATAATGTAAAGTATTTTGGTTTTTTAGTGGATATTTATTTATAAAATAAAATAAAACAAGAAAACAAAAAGACTAATGGCAACAAACAGTAAAGTATTCGTATCACCTGGTGTGTATACATCTGAAGTAGATTTAAGTTTTGTAGCTCAAAGTGTTGGGGTAACAACCTTAGGTATTGTTGGTGAAACTCAAAAAGGACCTGCATTTGAACCTATTTTTATCACAAACTTTGATGAATTTTCTACATACTTTGGAGATACTTCACCAGAAAAATTCATTAACACTCAAATACCTAAGTATGAGGCGGCTTATATAGCTAAATCTTATTTACAACAATCTAATCAATTGTTCGTAACAAGAATATTAGGATTATCAGGTTACGATGCGGGACCATCGTGGACTATAACCACAAAAGCAAATGTGGACCCATCTACAGTGGACTTCTATTGTGAAGACCCTGTAATAGTAAACTGTGAACCAGCATGTAACGATTTCTTAACCATTGATTTTGCGATAGATTTCTCAGGTTGTACAAACAGTATAAACTCAATATCATTTACAAATACAAGTCAGATTCCTGCTGTTATTGCTAATAGAATTGATATTCCTTATGAATTGTTTGACGGTAGTACATCTACTTTAAGAACAAATATGCAGGACCAAATATTTGATATTTTAAACGATAATACTTTAGAGAACTCGTCAATTTACTATTACGGTGCAATTTCAGGTGATACGTATAGTGGATTTAGTCCTGTATTTACTGCTGAAACAAATGTATTTGGTGTTGATAGTGTGGATGCTTCAGTTATTAATTACGCAGCGCCACAAAATGACCCATGGTATTATGCTTTATTTGATAATTTAGGAAATGCGGCGTATACAGGTTATTCGTTTTGGAGTATTGTTACAGGTTTAACCTTAACACCACCAAGTACAACAACAACTACAACATCAAGTGGAACAACTACAACAACTACAACTAATCCTTGTGTTACTCCAACTGCGACTAGTACGACAACTACAACTACCGCAGCACCTGTTAATTGTTATACAGGTACTTTGATTGGTAGAATATATGTTTTCTCAGGAACTGCTTATACCGACTATGACGACTTAGTAATTGCAACTCTTCGTTCAAGAGGTTTAGCGACTTATAGTACTGATAATGGTCCAGTATATGAAGTGTCAGGTTTAACTGATGTCACTATGGATTGTACAGGTCAATACTCAGGTGTAACTAAAAATCCATATTTAACATTTGGATTAAATGTAACTAATAAAGATGGTGAAAACTTCTTCTTTGAAACATCATTCCAAAACTCGGACCCTGAATATCTACCAAAAGTATTTGGAACTTCAAACTTTGCAAAACCAAGAACGGTTGTTCCTTTGTTTGTTGAAGAAAGATTCCAAGCTTTACTAAACTATGGCTGGAGAAAAGGATTTATCAGAGGTTTAAGTTGTGATTTAACCGCTTTACCAAATGCTAGACAAGGTAATGACCCAACATCAATCGCTTGGTATTTAGAACAATATCAATCACCAACATCACCTTGGGTTGTTTCTGAATTAAGAGGTAACAAAGTTTACAACTTATTTAAATTTACAACAATTGCTGATGGTGAAGAGGCAAATATAGAAGTTAAAGTTTCAATCGCAAACATTTCATTTAATAATGGAACTTTTGATGTTTTAGTTAGAGATTTCTTCGATTCTGATTCAAATCCTGTTGTTATTGAGAAATTTACAAATTGTAGTATGAACCCTAACGATAACTCATTCATAGCTAAAAAGATTGGTACTACTGATGGTGAATATCAATTAAACTCTAAGTATATTATGATTGAGATTAATGAGGATGCGCCAATTGACGCATTACCTTGTGGTTTTGAAGGGTTCAATTTTAGAGAATACGCGGGTGTTAGACCTCCATTCCCTATTATAAAGGTTAAATATGATTTCCCTGGCGAAGTTATATATAACCCACCATTTGGTTTATCTTCAGGTGCGGATGACGCTACAAGAAGTGCTGGTGATAATGTTCGTAGAACTTATCTAGGTATTTCAGACACAGTTGGTATCGATGTTGATTATTATTCATATAAAGGTAAACAATTACCTTTAGATATTTGTACTGATTCTACAGGTGAAAATTGGGCGTTTAGAAGTAGAGGTTTCCACATGGATATTAACGCAAGTGGTATTACAATACCAAACGCATTTGTAACAAGTGGTACACCAGCATTCTATGTTGGTAGTGCACCATTTACTTCAGACCCTGATAATGAATCAAACCCATATTACAGACTTTTTGCACGTAAATTTACTTTATTGTGTCAAGGAGGTTTTGACGGTTGGGATATCTACAGAGAATATAGAACCAACCAAGATAGGTTTAAATTAGGTAGAAACGGTTATTTAAATGGGGCTTGTCCTTCAATTAAATACCCAACAGCTACAGGTTGGGGGGCGTTCAAACAGATTACTGTTGGTGATAATACTCAGGATTGGGCAAATACTGACTACTACGCTTACTTGTTAGGACAAAGAACTTTCTCTAACCCTGAGGCGGTTAATATAAATCTATTTGTTACACCTGGTGTTGATTACGTTAACCATTCAGACCTTGTTGAAAGTGCTATTGATATGATTGAAAATGATAGAGCTGACTCATTATATATCTGTACAACACCTGATTATAATATGTTTGTACCGTCAACTCAAGGTAACTTAGATTTAATTTACCCTCAAGAAGCGGTTGACAATTTAGACGGTACTGGTATCGATTCTAACTATACGGCAACTTATTATCCTTGGGTATTAACTCGTGACAGTGTAAATAACACTCAGATTTATTTACCACCAACGGCTGAGGTAACAAGAAACTTGGCTTTAACAGATAACATTGCTTTCCCATGGTTCGCAGCGGCGGGTTATACTCGTGGTATTGTAAACTCAATTAAAGCTCGTAAGAAGTTAACTCAAGAAGATAGAGACGTATTATATCAAGGTAGAATTAACCCTATTGCTACATTCTCAGATATTGGTACTGTAATTTGGGGTAACAAAACACTTCAAATTAGACAGTCGGCTCTTGATAGAATTAACGTTAGAAGATTGTTATTACAAGCTCGTAAGTTAATTTCAGCAGTTTCGGTTAGATTGTTGTTTGAACAAAACGACCAAAAAGTTAGACAAGATTTCTTAGATGCGGTTAACCCTATCTTAGACGCAATTAGAAGAGACCGTGGTTTATACGACTTCCGTGTAACAGTATCTTCAGATGTAGCTGACTTAGACAGAAACCAAATGACAGGTAAAATTTACATTAAACCAACTAGGTCATTAGAATTTATTGATATAACATTCTATATTACACCTACAGGCGCGTCATTTGAGAATATCTAATAATTATATAAGGTGGGGAGTTAATCCCCACCTTTTTAAGCCTTATCATTTTAAATGAACAAAAAATATATATTCAGAGAAGGTATTGACGAAACGGGTAGTCCCGACATGAAGTATTACGCATTTGACTGGGATGACAATATCATGATTATGCCAACTAAAATTATTTTAAAAGATGAAGACGGTGACGAAGTTGGTATGTCCACAGAGGATTTTGCAGAATATAGAACTGAAATTGGTAAAAACCATTTTGAATATGAGGGACACACTATTGTTGGTTATGCTGAAGAACCTTTTAGATTTTTTAGAGAAAAAGGTAACAAACTATTTATAATTGATTCTATGATGGCAAAACCAGGACCAGCTTGGCCTGATTTTGTAGAATCCATTAATAATGGCTCAATATTTTCAATAGTGACCGCAAGAGGACACAACCCAGAAGTCCTTAAAGAATCTGTTTACAATTTGATAGTTTCTAACCATAATGGTATAGACTCTAATGAACTTGTTAAGAATATGGAGAAATATAGAGATATTGTGGGGGACGAAAATACAACTAAAAAAGATATAATTCGTGAATATTTAGACCTTTGCAGATTTTACCCTGTAACTTTTGGTGAAGGTTCTGCCGCCAATCCTGAAGAAGGTAAAATTAAAGCTTTAAAAGATTTTGTTAACTATGTTAAATCAGTTTCAAAATATATAAACAAAAAAGCCTATTTAAAAAATAAAGTAACAAATAGATTTTTACCAACTATTGGTTTTTCTGATGATGATTTAAGAAATGTTGAAAAAGTTAAATCTCATTTTGAAAAAGAACCAGATAATATAATAAAAACTTATTCTACAGCAGGAGGAATAAAAAAACCTTACTAGTTAAGAATAATTTGAAAAAAAAATAAAGTAAAGAGAAAAAATTTATTTGGTGATATTTATAATAAACTAATAAACAAGAAATAACAAAAAAAAACTGAAATGGCTGATTTACTAATGAAAATGCCGATACCGTATGAACCTAAAAGACAGAATAGGTTTATACTTCGTTTCCCAACTACTTTGGGAATAAACGAATGGTTCGTGGAATCAACGGCTAGACCACATATAACTATTAACCCTGTAGAGATTCCCTTCTTAAACACTTCAACATACGTTGCTGGTCGTTTTACTTGGGGAACTATTAACGTTAAATTCCGTGACCCAATCGGACCTTCCGCATCACAAGCGTTAATGGAGTGGGTTCGTCTTTGTGCGGAATCAGTTACAGGTCGTATGGGTTATGCTGCGGGTTATAAAAAGAATGTTGACTTAGAAATGTTAGACCCAACAGGTGTTGTTGTTGAAAAGTGGATATTAGAAGGAACTTTCTTGTCCGATGTTAACTTTGACTCATTAGCGTATAACACCGACGCTTTAGCTTCAATCTCAGCTACGTTAAGAATGGACCGTTGTATACTTGTTTATTGATTTTTAATAAAATATAACCATCCATTTACAATATTGAATAATTCCCGTATATTTATATATCTCCACCGAAAAACCCACAAATCTTTAGTTTGTGGGATGTAAGGTGGTTTAATCAAACTCGCCCTCAATTTTTACCACTATTCTACCTAACCCTTTTCTAAATATGTTAAACCCTTTTTCTAAATCTTTACTTATTAGTTTTTTAAATTTCTCAATCTCTGAATTTATCGGTTCGAGTCATAAAAAAAGTACCTACAGCGAAAGGACTGAATCGACTAAAGATACTATTCACAAAATTAAAACTAGCAAATGTTAATCGAGATTTCCAATTGGTGAAAAAGGTAGAAGTAGAATTCAAAAATTAATTGATTTAAGAGAATCCGAAGAAAGTCATGTCAACCCTTAAAAGACAATATAAAATTTATTTAAAACAGAACCCCAACTCAAATATTTCATATGAGGATTGGGAAAAAATGTTT
>Ga0172362_10006141_pt1 | contig 10352 bp, 6 predicted proteins | sample LakKivs1_kivu2a2_FD_114534 | JGI IMG/M metagenome (GOLD analysis project Ga0172362, IMG submission 114534) | Sediment microbial communities from Lake Kivu, Rwanda - Sediment s1_kivu2a2 | ecosystem: Environmental > Aquatic > Freshwater > Lake > Sediment | place: Rwanda: Western Province, Lake... | reverse complement strand
CCGGCCGTCCGGGCTGACGATTGCGCCCAGCAACTGCCGCTCGTTGTAGAAGTCCCTGATCCGGTTGAGGTGATCCTGCGCCAGAGCAAATAGTCCTGCATCTCTTCCAGCCGGCCAGCCGACGACGTATTTGCCGCCCTGCCGCACTGCGAAATAGACATCCTCGCCGAAGGTCGATGTGACGACACAGGTGTTCTCGCCTGTGACTTTCGTCGGCACCGGGGTCAGCGACTCCCGCGTCAGGGCCTGCACCGCGTCGTTCGGGTCCAGCCGGATGCCTACAAGCTCCACCTTCACCTGGGCGGCCGTACCCTTTCCTGCATTGAGCATGGTGATCTGCTCGACGTAGACGAGGTCTTCCAGTGATTGGCCTTCCTGGCCCTGGTCCTTGCTGCGAAGGACCCAGCGCAGGGTCTTCTCCGGCGTCTTCAGGTAGATCGTGGCGGTGTACAGGTGCCCCTGGAGCGACTCGCCGCTCTCGAAATCCACCTGGGCCGCCAGGTAGCGGACCGGGCGGGGCTTGCCCGAGAACAGCTTCGCAGCGGGCGAGTAGTCGGCTTCAGCGGTGGCCTCATTGTAGTCGGTCGTCTCGGTGAAGCGCCATCGGCGGGTCATTTCCTCTCGCTCGGGGTAGAACCGTATGGCCCGCACGGCCTCGAATGTGAACGTGCGGACCTTGCCGTACGGGACGTCCGCGCCGGTGATCATGTCGGTCGTCTTCAGCTCTCCGGCCTTGGGCACGTTGAGCTTGAGTCTGCGCCCCGGGGTCAAAGAGATTCCTCCCGTGAACACGTCGCCATTGGACAGACACACCACCGCCGGTCGGGGACCATCCTTCCTTGCTTCCTCGCCTGTCGCAGGAAAACCGGCGGCCGGAAGACAGAGCAGGAAGAGAGATAGGACCCAGGATTTCAAGGCGCGTCTCCTCAGAACAGGTTCATCTTTCGTCGAATAGCCCATTCCACCGCGAACACCATCAGCACGAGCGCGATGTACACGTAGTCATGCTGCACGAGCGGCATATCCACCGTGACAGCCTGGTCGACCAGGCGGCCGCGCAGAGTCTCCGCCAACTTGGGGAAGTCGCTCTCGCGGAAGTACGCGCCGCCGCTCTGCGTCGCCAGATAGTCCAGAAAGGCGTGGTCCACTTCCAATCGAGCCCCCTCGTTCAGGGTGGGCCGGACGGAGAAGGTCTTCTCATAAGACTCCAGCAGTCTCTCGCCTGCGAAGGCTGTCACGGTAAAGACGTACTCCCCACGCTCGCGAAAGACCATGCTCGTGCTGAACTCGTTTTCGGAGCCGAGAATCCCGGTAATGTCCAGCGGTTCAGACGAAGCGCTCTTCGTAGGGCGAGCGTCCTCGCTCGCCCCAGGGAAGTCGTGCGAGCCCGACGCGCGGCGGCGCTCCGCGCCGAGGCGACCTACGCGGAGGGTCGCTTTCAGATGCACCGCGCCTGCTCCATACTGTCCGGCGACGCGGATCGTCGCAGTGGCCCGCTCACCCGGGCGATATCTTGGCTGGTCCCACTGGACCGACAGGAACCGCTCCCCCTCGCGCCACTGGGAGACGTTCCGTACCGCCTGCCGCCAGAAATGACTGAAAGCCTCGCCCAGAGCCGGGGATGTCCGCGTCCATTTCCAGAGGGTGTCCGTCGCGATGGCCATGCAGTATCCCTGCCCGTAATGCTGCAGGGCAACCACCGGCGCTGTCACTCCTGCGCTGCTTGTTTCCAACAGGGCGACGGCCCCGCTTCGCAGCGGGCCCGTGGGGTTCAGGCTCTCGATCCGGGCTTCGCCACCCCGGGCGAGCGATTGGACCATCTCCGACACAATGCGATGATTCGCCGCGGCTGGCGGCACGTTCACCGCGAACTGCCCGGTGCGAAGCTCGCGGCCTGCCCCTTCCAGTCGCCAGGGGAACAGCGGTTCGATCTCCGTGCCGGCGTACCGACCCTGGCCGTAGGAGGACTCGCCGCCCAGGAAGACCACCGCTCCGCCTCCCCGCACGTACTCCAGCAGTGCCTGCCTCTGAGCCGCCTGCCACTGGGATGCCGGAAACGAGCCGAGGATGACGCATCGGTACAGGTCCAGGACCTTCTTCTCCGTCGGAAAACCCGCGGTTAGAGCCTGATCGCCCTCCTGGCGATGGTCCTGGATGACGAACCGGTCCTCGCTGATGCGATAGAGCGTCGTCAACGCCAGGCTCGGATCGCGGGCCAGCTCCTTGCGGACCGTGCTGAAATCCCAGCCCACCTCCTGGGCGAACAGCAGGACCGGCAGCTTGTCCCGGCCGATCTCGACGGGGAAGGCACGCACATTGTTCAACGCGGACAGCTCACCCGCCAGGGGCTCCACCCGCAGGCGATAGTCCCTCAATCCCTGCTCATCGGGGCTCTCGACACTCAGCTCAATGCGCTGCCGATCCTTACGGGGATCGAGAGGAGCGGTCGATCGGACCAGCCAGCCGTCTGCGGCGCGTTCCTCCAGCAGAATCTGCGCCTGAGCCTGATTGGGTGCCAGTCCGCCGGATCCTCGTCGAATCACGATCTCCGCGGCAACAGTGAACCTGCTGTCGCTCTCGACGACGGCAGGGGCCTCAAGACTGTCGATGGCGAGGTCGTCCCACCCTTCAGGATCGCTACCCACCCCGGCAACGTAGACGGGCGCCTGGGGGAGCCGGGCATTCTGGACGCGCTCGTCGCCGCCGTCCGTGACGAGCACCACGCCGAGGTAGTTGGAAACATCGGGCTTGTCTGCGATGGTGGCCAGACAGGCGCCGAGATCCGTCTCTCGTACGCCCTCCGCTTGGACACTCCCGCTCCCATAGGGGCGCACCTGCTGATCGAATTCATAGGTCTCCCACGTGACGGCCGAGCCCAATTTGCTCCTGAGTTCCTCCAACAGCGCCGCCGCCCGTGCGGCCCTGGGGCCGGCCTGCGCATCGGGGGTCTCCATGGAGGAGGAGTTGTCGATCAGCACGGCGATCCGGCGGCCTTCATCCGGATGGCGGACGATCTTCAAGACGGGATCAAAACAGGCCAGCACGACGAGCAGGGCCATAACGGCCTTAGGCGCCAGCAAGGCCGCCGTCTTTCGCAGGGGATGCTGGGCCCGCTGCCGGCGGTACAGGACCACGAGCCAGATCCCGACGCCCAGCACCAAGGCCGCCGCCAGAAAAGGCGATACAGGGGATCGCCAGTAAAGAGAGCCCATCACGTTCCCCTCCCCTCGGCGGCCTCGTAGCGGCGGAGTCTCGACCGGGAAGACACGGGCAAGGGGATCCCCAACGCCGTCTTTCGCGTTGGGGACCCCAAGATGCCCGCGCCACGGGAGCGCGCTCGCGATGCCCCCAGGAGCCCCTCAAAGAGCAAGGCCAGTGTCAACAGCAGCAGCAGGGGGACGTAGAGTTCGACAACTTTCGCTTGGCCGGCATGATACTGGGCGTAGTCGGCGTCGGCCGCGAACGGCACGATGGTATGCGACCAGGATCGCGCGACCGGCACGTCGGGACCTTCCACGAAGCGGTACTCGCCTTCCCGGGGCGATGCGCGTACCGCCAGGCAGTGTTTCTGATCTCCGATCGTCGCCAGGTAGACCCCGGTCCTGGGAAAGGCCGGCATCTCGCTCGGGCGGCCCTTCCATTCGAGTGCGTCGCCGGCCAGCGAGAGAAGCTCTATCTCGTCATCTGTCGGCCACACAGGCGGACGTTCCCCCGTAACCAGCGGCAGGACACACAAATCGGTCGTCGTTTGCCGGGCGGGGCTTGCCCCACCAAGTTCTCCGCTCGAAGACAGTCCCGGTGGGGCGGACCCCGCCCGACAGACGGCCATACGCTGGGTCAATACGACGCCGAGTCCGGACAAGGGCAGTGTGCTCCAGGTGGGGGAGAACGCGATGCCGCTCACGAAGATGGTGCCTTTGCCCAAGGCCCGGTGCGCGAGAACGGTCTTCTTCGTCCCGGCACTGAGCAATGACGTGAAGTCCTCCGTCAGATCGAGAGGGCAAAACGCATACGCCGCCATCGGCTCGGCGGAGAGATCCCCGACGATCTGCTCGATCTGCCGCCAGAACTGTGTGTCGCGATTCGAAACCGCCAGACGCACGCCGCTGCGGTACACCTCGCGGGCGCGAAGGCCCGCGCCCAGCCAGGGCGCGCTCCCGGCGACGGATGTGCTGCGCCCGGGCGACAGCGAGGGCACGACCAGCAGGTTGCCCCCCGCCTCGATGTGCCGAGCCAGTTCTGTCTCGCCGGGATCCGCGGCCGCCAGATTGTCCCATGTCGTAACGACCAGGACGGGGGCCTCGGCCTGGTCGAATTGAATCGAGGGCGAGAACCGCGTCACCAGGCCGGTCAGTTGCCCGTGTCCCAGGGGGGACAGGGCCATCGGAAGCATGCCGAACTCCCTGGGCTCTCCGACGAACAGGACGGTGCCCGTGCCTTCGCAGAACAGCCCGATGCCGGCGGCGTTGTCCGCGGCAAAGCCATCCCCTTCGACCCAGGCCTTAAGCCAGTAGAATCCCGGTTCGTTCACAGTGACCGGCAGACCTACCGTCGCGATTTCCTGCTTCTCCAATGACAGGCTCTGCGTGCTCTTCTCGCCTCGACTATTGGCGCAGTTGATTCGGATCTGGGCTGTGGAATCGGAGTTGTTCCGCAGCGACAGCCCGACCTCATAGGGCTGACCGACGAGGATTCTCTGCTCGGGAAGCTGGACCGCCGTGACCGCGACGTTCCCACGCTGCAACGGAGCGGACTCGATTCTGTGGAAATACGCCTGGATGCGGCCGTCTTGCGTCTCCACCCGTTCGCTGTCCCGAGCCCACTCAACCTCCTGGAGATCGGAGAAGACATGGATGACTCCGCCTCCCGCCGGACTGCTTCGTAGAAGCTCGGACGCCCGGGCGAGCGCACGCCGGGCGTCTCCGGTCGCCTCGGTCACATGGATTCGATCTAAGCAATCGAGCAGGGCGGCCCGGTCGCTGCTCAGCAAATCCGGCAGGGCTGCGGCCGAATCCTCGACGGACAGCACAAGGGCCGCATCAGCGTCCGGTCTCAGTGAGGACAGGAGCCTCCGAGCGCCTTCTTTGGCACATTCGAGCTTCGTCCAGTCACCATCCTTCGCGGCGGCGCTCATCGAGCCCGAATTGTCGATGATCGCGACGAGCGACAGCTTGCCGCCGGCGCCCGCGGACGACCGCAGGGCGGGCCGTGACAGGGCCAGCAGGATGAGGGCGATCATCAGCACCCGCAGCGCCAACAGCAGCCACTCGCGGATTTGCCGACGCGAGTTGAGCTTGGGATCCACGCGGTGGAAGAACATGAGTGTCGGGAAGACGAGGGTGCGTTTCTTCTGCTTGAGGACGAGATGAAAGAGGATCGGCAGGCCGGCCAACGGCAGCAAATACAGAAATGTCGCGGCTGAGAAGATCATACCGCCCGACTCCTCTTGAGGATCACGTCGTAGACCTCTGTGCTCGTCTGGGCCAGGATGTAGTCGGCCCGGACCTCCTGGCAGCCCCGGCGCAACTGCTCCAGGTACTGCTGCAACTGCTCCTGGTAGGCGTCGCGGACCTGGCGGAGGTCCACGATCAGCTTCTCCTGCGTTTCGAGCGAGATGACCTCGACCAGGCCGGTCATGGGCAGGGCCAGCTCCGCCGGATCGAGGACGTGCAGGAGCGTCACGTCCTTGCCGTCGTGGTATAGATGGTGTATGCCGCGCAGGACCCGGTCGGGCTCCTGCAGGAAATCGGAGATGACGACGACGAGCGATCTGCCTGTGCTCATCTGTGCCGCGGTATGCAGGGCGGCCTCAATATCCCCTTCGTTCTTCGCTTCGATCTCCTCCAGGCCCAGCAGCATCGGGCGCAGGCCGGCGAACGTCCCACAGGGCTCGTAACGCCGGCGGATCTCGCGATCGAACGTGACCAGCGAGACGCTGTCGCCCTGCTGGATCATCGCGTACATCAGGCCCGCTGCCAAATGACAGGCATACTCTATCTTCGACATGGGCCCATCCTGCCGGTATCCCATGCTGGCGGAAGTGTCCAGCAGAATGGTGCAGCGGATGCTTACGTCCTCGTGGAACTGGCGGACCACGTACCGGTCGCTGCGGGCGTATACAGGCCAGTCGATCCGCGCGATCGGGTCGCCGTGCGCGTACTCGCGGTACTCGGCGAACTCGACGGACGAACCGAACGAGGGCGAGCGGTGCAGACCCTGGTGGCTGCCGTCCATCGGCCGGCGAACGGCGATCTCCAGGCCGCGCAGACGCTCGGCCATCTGCGGGGGCAGGTAACGATAACCTGTCGATTCCGTCATACGTGCTCCGGGTCTATAAGTCACCGCGTTTCACAAAACCCTATGTCTGAGATTGCTTCGCTCCGCTCGCAATGACATGCAAGAAACTGACGGCGTGACATGGACAGATGTCGCATGTCATTGCGAGGAGCGCAGCGACGAAGCAATCTCCTGGTATTATCCTGTTAGCAGATCGTTCCATTGAGGATTACCCTCTTCGATGAGCTTGACCTTCTTGGCACGAGAACCGGCCTTGATTCTCTTCTCTGCGGCGAGGGCATCCGTGATACGCACGAACCGCTCGTCGAAGACCAGCTTGTGGGTCTTGTATCTGCTGGCGAACGCTGAACCGGTCCCGGCTTTGTGTTGGCGTACTCTCCTCTCCAGGTTGTTTGTGACGCCTGTGTACAGGACGGTGTTTCCTATGTTCGTCATGATGTACACCCAGTAGTCACGCACTGTATACTCCTGTGGTTGAGATTGCTTCGCTCCGCTCGCAATGACATGCGGGAGAACGTCGCCCGCAGTGAGGTGCGCAGACACGCCATGTCATTGCGAGGCCCGACGCGCAGCGGCGCTCCGCGCCGAGGGCGACGAAGCAATCTCGTGCCCTTATTCCGCGTCGCACTCCGCGAATGTCATTGCGAGCGCAGCGAAGCAATCTCCATCTCTCGATTCTCACTCAACCTACGTGTTTACGTCTCACCTACGGTTTCCAGGAGTCTCCGGATCACGGCGTCGGCATCGAGGCCCTCGCTGGCGGCGGCGAAGTTCAGAATGATCCGGTGCCGCAGCACGGGCAGGGCGTACGCGCGAATGTCATCACAGGAGACGTTGAACCGCCCGGTCAGCACGACGTGCGCCTTGGCGGCCAGGATGAGCGACTGGCCGGCCCGGGGCCCGCCGCCGAAACGGACGTACTTGCGGATGAACTCCGGCGCCTCGTCCGTCTGCGGACGGGTGGCTCGGCACAGCCGCGCCGCGTAACCCGCCACGTGCTCGCTGACCGGCACCTGCCGAACCAGTTCCTGGAACGACAGCACCGCATGGGCGTCGAACAGGCTCTTGGGCGTCTGTCCGTCGTGTCCCGTGGTGGACAGGAGAATCCGTTGCTCCTCCTCCAGATTCGGGTAATCCACCTTGACCAGTAGCAAGAACCGGTCCAACTGCGCCTCGGGCAGGGGGTAGGTGCCTTCCAGTTCCAGCGGGTTCTGCGTCGCCAGCACGAGGAACGGGCTGGGCAGCGAGTGCGTCTCCCCGGAGGCGGTGACTCTGCGCTCCTGCATTGCCTCGAGCAGGGCCGCCTGGGTCTTTGGCGGGGTGCGGTTGATCTCGTCCGCGAGAAGGACATTCGTGAAGATGGGGCCTTTCTGGAAGACGAATCGCCGCTCGCCCGTCTCATGGTCCCGCTGGAGGATGTGCGTTCCGGTGATGTCGGTGGGCATCAGGTCCGGCGTGAACTGGATCCGCTTGAACTCCAGACGCATCGTTTGGGCGAGGCTGTGCACCATCAGGGTCTTGGCCAGACCCGGCACGCCCATCAGCAGGCAGTGCCCGCGCGCGAAGAAGGCCGTCAGGACCTGATCGAGTACGTCCCTCTGACCGATAATGATCTTGCCCACCTCGGCCAGCAGGGCCTCCTTTGCCCGGCCGAGCGCCTCGACCTGGGCAAGGGTGTCGCGGGAACTCACCGGCTCTCCTGCGCTGTCCGCCTCCTCAGACTCGGACGCGACCGCTTCTCCGGTCGCCAGGTCGAATTTACATCCGCACTTGCAGCGGGCCTTGGTTCGCGACGAACCCACGGGTACGCTGTATGCTCTGCCGCACTTGGGGCAGAACACCGTGGAGGTTTCTTCGGAAGACATAACGCATTCCACACTAATGGGTCATGATGTAGGCGATGATGTTCATCCCCAGCCGTTCGGCACTCGCCGATTCGTAGCCTTTCATGAGGGGATAGTGCGCGGGTAGCCAGCCGGCCTCCAGATCGTAAGGACTGTAGAGAACCCTCAGATCTCCTCCCAGGAAGGCGCCCCACAACTGGGGACGATTCCCGAGCGAGGAGTTCGCCTGGGCCAAACCGGAGGCGTACCGCACTTCGTCGATCTTGAACAAGCTGCTGTACAGGGCGTGGGCGCCCGGGAGCAACTGCAATCCCGTATCGGGCAGAATGCGGGCGAGTTCCCGTCGCACGGCCTTGTCGAACGTGCCCAAACCCAGACCGTTGTTGACCAGCAGGAATCCGCCTGAGCGCAGGAACTGCTGCAGCGCCGAAACGGCCCGCGGCGGGAAGGAGAAGTCGTCCAGCCCGGTCAGGTAGAGGAACGCATACCCCGCCAGATCGTCCTGGGCCGGATCGACTACCACGCGCTTAAGGTTCACGCGGATCGTCGTGTGCCGTCGGAGCTTCGTCAACAGGTTTGTCGCGGCGCCGGGGTGCACGTTCCACGCGCCGTCATGCTTCAGTTGCGCGAACACGAATTCGTCCGTCGGCGCGCGGCGGTCTGCGGTCCCGTAAATCTCCGGCCGGGCCTCCACGACCCCCGCTTCGGCGTATCCGACGAGATAAGCCGCCAGGTTCACGCCAATTTCGGCAGCGCTCTTCGGATCGTAGTACGCCGCCCGCGGGAGTTGGGCCAGTCGATCCACGTCGCGGTTCCAGCCGCAGCCTAATCCGTACTTCGTTATCAGCACGCCCACGCGGCTGCCCACGTAGATGCCTTCGAGAAAAGGCTCCTTCATCTCCGCCTGCTTGGGACAGGAGACTCGTGTGACGTCGAGGAACATGTGATAGATCGGATGGTCGGGCGGGATCGCCCGCCAGCGGCACTCGGGGAACGCCCGCAGAAACGCCTTCCGGGCCGAGTCGTAGAAATAGGGCGAGCCCGCGATCGAGTCGCAGAGGATGGCGCCGCCGTCGAGGACATAGTTGCGCAGCGCCCCGAGGTGCGCGTCGCTGAGCCGGAGCGTACGAGCCCCACTGAAGAGCAGGGCCGGCAGCGTCTTGGGATCGAGCTGGAAGTCGCTGAGATTGACATTGGTCCAGTGATACGACAGGCCGGTCTCGCGGGCCTTCTCCAGGAGTCTCTGCACGTCCGTCGGGCACAAATTCCAGTCGGCGATCTGCATCTGGTCGCCGTTGCTGTCGGCGAAGGAGGCGGACTCGCCCCAGATCACTTTGCCGATCAGGGTTTCGGGCTGAGGCGGCTTCTTGCGCTCCGTCCGTCGCAGGGGAGTCGCCGGCAGGGGCAGGGGCGGCAAGGCCTCGGCGGCGCTGATCTGCTTGGGCGGCGCCTGCGACGGCGTCTTATCGCCGAGGTAGACGAACCACTCGTTTTCGCCTCCGGGCCCTGATCCGACGAGCGTCCTATCTGTCGACGAGGCAGCCGTGCCGGTCGCGCCGTTCGCCAGAGCCATGAAGACCGGTAGGACGACGCTGCAGAGCCTCCGGGTACGCGTGACCGCTCTTGCGTTCTCTGCCATCGGTGCCATCTCCATTTCGTCGCGTGGACGTCATCCATGACTATTCTACCGGATCCGAAGGGCTGTTTCAAGTACGCCGTCCACGCGGCGTGCACGACCGTTCTTGCACGAGCACCGTGGGCCGGTCTCGTTCGCGGCGTGCGTTTGGCGCCTTATGGATACCGGCAGGGAGAGGGGGACCGGGCTTGGCACGGAGCGGGGACCGTCCATCGAGGACGAAAGAGGCTCCGCGGTCCCAGCTCAAAACGATGAGTTGGGGGCCCCTCCCATCGCCCCAGTCTGCGGAGGCGACCTCGACGCTCGTTGTCAGACTCCTCGTGGGATCTGGGCCGTGCCGAGCTTCATAGGCACAACCGTCCGCGTATCCTCGGGTGACCTCTCCCCGCGGGTATCCCAATGCGAATAACGCACCTCGCGAATCTGTCGAAACCTGCCGGCGCTGGGGAACGACAAGAACGGTCATGCGCCCACCTCGAGGATCCCGATCAGCCGGGCCTCCGCAAGGGGACCCCAGCCACCACAATGTCCCGGTCGAAATCCCGGCCGGTCGCCAGGATTTCGCCCGTCCTGTT
>Ga0172362_10006140_pt1 | contig 10352 bp, 11 predicted proteins | sample LakKivs1_kivu2a2_FD_114534 | JGI IMG/M metagenome (GOLD analysis project Ga0172362, IMG submission 114534) | Sediment microbial communities from Lake Kivu, Rwanda - Sediment s1_kivu2a2 | ecosystem: Environmental > Aquatic > Freshwater > Lake > Sediment | place: Rwanda: Western Province, Lake... | reverse complement strand
ACGCTGCCAGCAACAGCAGGTGAGCCGGAGGCAGGACCAGCAGGGCAGATAACATACATTGATGGTTTTTATCTCGGTTTGCTCGGCATGGAAAAAGAAAGATTTACTCAGGGTGAAACAAAAAAAATCAGGGTTCCACCAGAGCTTGCGTATGGTACTGACCCTGAGGCGCATGAGCTTGGTGGTGAAACACTTATTTTCCAGCTGACAATAGTAGCATCTGCAGGTGGTTGATGAATCATAGTATTTAAGCCATGAAGCACATTTCGTACCTGGTGATACATTGAAAAAAGAACTCATGGAAATAATCTGCTGCCCAACATGCAAATCGGATTTGGAGTTAAGGATTGAGAAAGAAAAAAATGATGAAATAATAGAAGGAAAACTCATATGCAAAAAATGCGGTGAGTATGAAATCAGGGATGGGATACCCAATCTTCTTCCGAAGGAATAAAAAATAAGGCTGGAAGAGGAGGAAAAAAACCATGGTAGGGGGTTTGTTTGGCGGGAATCTTGGCATGGTATGCGGGACAGTTTTCCTATTATTCCTAATAGGCTTCATACTTGGACTGCTGTTTAAAGGCATCCTGAAAACCATACTCATAATAGTGATTGTTCTACTCTTCTGCAGTTTCCTAGGTGTAGTCGCAGTGAACTGGGCCCTGGTAATTGGAACCCTTGGTATACTAATGCTTCTGCTGATATCACTGCTGATTACAGTTCTGCCTTTCACACTTGGTTTCATTCTTGGTATAGTATTCAGCATCAGGAGAAAAAAAAGATAATCAAAATGTTATCCAAACATCTTATCTGTTTTTGAGAAAACAACAGGCGCAAAAAACGTTACTGTTAAACCGGTAAGGGTAAATCTGATAAAATCAAAACAGGATGGGATTGTGCCAAGCCCCAGGAATACTGCTGAAACCAGAACTAATCCTATTACTGCCCTTAAAACCCTTGTTTTATTCTCAATATTGTTTGAAGCATTTACTATATTTAACTCCAGAACATATCCAAATAATAACCCAAAGAGCAGAGAGCATAATTGCAGGGATGCATCATTCATTGATATTAAAAACATGATTAAAGGAATAAAAATGCATAGCATTATTTTCTGATAAAAACCTGGTTTGATTTTTATTCTTTTTTCAAAATAGTAAAACCATAACGCAGCAGCAATTCCTATCAGAGCGCCTCCTATTACGTCAAGAAGGAAATGCACGCCGAGATAAAGTCTTGAAAATGCAACAAGAAAGATGATGATAAAGCCAATTACTGCCACCAGTTTTCTCCCCATAATTGTCATGAGATAACCCCAGAAACCTGCTGTCACCGTGACATGTCCGCTTGGGAAAGAGTAACCGCCTGCTTCTGTTTTCCACAATGCTTTGTCTGGTCTTGGTGTTTTAAAAACATTTTTCAGAAAAACCCCAAGATACCCCAAGAACAGGATTAGGCAGAACAATTTAATTCCTGTTTTTTTGTTAAAGCACCAATATATCAATGATACAAGCACTATGTAAAACATTATGTCCCCTAAGGATGTTACTCCAGTAAACAGTTTGTCAAGCAATGGTGAGCCAATCCCCTGGACTGTTTTTATAATTCCTTCATCTGCAAGACACATTTATTCACCCTATTTTTTTCATAGTCATCTCATGATAGCCTGTGATAACCTTTCTATACCCCTTAAGTTTTTTATCAAGTGTTTCATCACCAGTGTCAACCAACAGATTCGGTGTGTTGAGAATTTTTTGTTTTGTTGCAACAATGATAATGTTTTCTATCCCTATTTTTTTTATCACATCTGGTGATAACTGCTGGTTTCCTCTCCCGAAAACAAAACCTTGGGCTCCTATCGGTGAAACAACGATTTTTCTTTTTTTTTCATCCTTAATAATATCAAGAAGCTGTTTTTCATTCACATCCCTTGCAACAATCCTTTTGTTTTTCATAACATCAACACCAAGGAGTGTTTTCTCAGCATTGAGCATGTCTGCGATCTCTTTCACTGTTGTACCCGCACCCAGAACATACAGAACATCTTTTTCCATCATTTCAACAACATATCTAGCAATATCTTTCTTTGCAGCATTCTCATCAACCGACTGAAAAGTGGATTTACCTGTCTGAACAAGTATTGGCTTATGCGGGACTCTGGCATAACCAAACAGCTTAACATCCAAAATGTTTCTCCTATATTTCTCCTCATCCGTGTCCATAACCTCAGCATCTATGAACTCCATTTCATTTTCAAGAAACTCTGCCACAATCTCCCCTGATATGCTCGGGTTTAAGCCAAAAACTGCTGAATGCATCTTAACACCAGATGGTATGCCAATCATTGGAATTTTAGGACCAACCACATCATAAACATCTCTTGCAGTCCCATCACCACCGCAGAACAGGACGAGCTCAACATTTTTCTCCAAAAATTTTTTGCATGCCTTTTTTGTGTCATCCGCTGTTGTTTTTTCAGGCGGAGAATAAACAATCTCATAATCAAAACCCTTTAAACATTTTTCACCCATCTCACCCGAGCAGGTAAATATTCTCATCCTGTCCCTATAGTCTTTCAGGCATTCCACTGCCTTTTTTGCTTTCTCAAAAGAAACAGGTTTTGCACCCATTTTTAACGCTTCTTCAACCTTTCCGTCCGTTCCCTTCAAACCAACCTTTCCACCCATTCCTGCAACAGGGTTTATGAGGAAACCTATTTTTTTCACAAAACGAAAGTTGTTTTGGAGCATAAAAGGTTTTACGTCATTGTTTCATAACAAACATTATAAACAAAAAAACTAATCTCATAATGAAATGAACGAAGACCCGAACTGGTTGTTTAGAAAAGCAAAATCATTTGCTAGCATGGGCATGTATCATGAAGCAGTTGGGTACTATCGCAAGGCACTGACTCTCAGCCCTAAATTCGCAGAAGCCTATAATGAGCTTGGAAATGTTTATCTAATTCAGGGCAACATAGAGGAAGCGCTCAGCTGCTACCGCAGGGCCACCCTTTTCAAGCCTTTTTACGCGAAAGCATGGAGTAATCAGGGTGCGGCTATGCTTATCCAGGGCAGTTATGATGAGGCAGTAAAATGTTTTAAAAAAGCAGTAGAGCTCGATCCCAGTAACGTTAATGCATGGGTTGTGCAGGGCTCTCTAATGAGTTCCCTCTGCCGGTACGCAGAGGCTGTTGAGTGCTTTGACAAGGCTTTGGAAATCGACCCAGGATGTGAAGAAGCTATTAACAAACGAAAGGAAGTGCTAAAGCATTTAGAAGTGGAAAAGCTCAGGGAATTAAGAAAAACAAAAAAAATCTGTCTGCTCGGTGATCCCATGGTTGGGAAAACATCCTTGATCAGACGATACGTTTACGGGATGTTTGTGGACAAGTATCTGCCAACAATAGGTGCCAAGGTCACCCGCAAAGTAATACAGACGCTTGGCGTGGAGCTCACACTAAGTCTCTGGGACATTACAGGGCTGGAGGATTTCAGAACCATACACCCAACCTATTACCAGGGCGGTAACGGTGCAATCATAATCTGTGATACTACAAGACCGGAAACCCTTTCACATCTTCGCAGTTGGGTGGAAGCCATTTTCAGGGTCACCAGACCAATACCTGTGATTTTTGTGGCAAACAAAATAGATTTATCTCCTAGTTTTGCAGTAAACGAATTGAAAAGAATATCCTCTGAGTTCAACGCGCCCTGCCTGAGAACGAGCGCGAAAACAGGCGAAAACGTGGAGACGGCGTTTCAAACACTTGCTGAGAAGCTTGTTTTAGCACCCTGAATGTGGTGATGCTGCAGGCAAACACAAAAATACTTATGAACAGAACAACGAGTACATAGGTAATATATCTGCTGAGGAAAAACCAAGCACAGCATTTGATTTTATATTAATTCTCATAGCCGCTGTAATAATTATCGCAGTTGTTGTTGCAGGTATTGGTGTTAAAGTGGCGCTGAAAAAAAGAAAAGCACCTGTAACCCCTTCCAAGCAGGTTGTTGTCAAATGCTCAGAATGTGGTGAAACCCTGGATGCAACAGGATTAGAAAGACCCGTTGAGGTTGTTTGCCCCAAATGCGGTTCTAAAGAAACCCTGAAATAAACTTTATCTTCCCCTATTTCCATTTATTGTTATGAACATTGGAATCATAGGCTGCGGTGCAATAGGAACAATTCTAGCAAAGGCAGTGGAAAACATTGATGAAATAGAGAAAGTTTACCTTTTGAACAAGGTTCCAGAGAAGGCAGAGGTTTTGGCCGCCTCATTAAAAAAAGGAATACCAAAACAAAACATTAATGATTTCATTGATGATGTCAGCCTTGTTGTTGAATCAGCAAGCATTGATGCTGTGAAACAGTACGGGGGGTTTGTTTTATCAAGCGGTAAGGATTTCATGGTTATGAGTGTTGGCGCATTTGCAGACAGAAAATTAATGGAAAAACTTGTGAACACTGCAAAAATGAATAAATGCAAAATATATCTGCCATCTGGCGCGATAGCAGGTGTTGACGGTGTTAAGTCAGCATCAGGCTCAAGAATTGATGAGGTAATGCTTATCACAAGAAAGCCGCCTGCTGGTTTAAAGGATGTGAAATATCTGGAGGATAAGGGGATAAGGGTTGAAAAATTAAAAAAGGAAACAGTTGTTTTTGAAGGCTCTGCTTATGAGGCAATAAAATATTTCCCACAAAATATTAATGTTGCTGTTTGTTTAAGCATTGCAGGTACTGGTGTTGAAAAAACAAAAGTGAAAATAGTATGTGACCCAAAAATCAAGCAGAATGTCCACAATATTGCTGTAAAAGGAGAATTTGGGGAAATAACAACAGAGACAAAAAGTTTTCCCTGTCCAACAAACCTGAAGACAAGCTATCTCGCAGCACTGTCAGCAGTAGCAACACTGAAAAAAATTGTTTCACCGTTGCAAATCGGAACCTGATTATCTTGTGAGTACACCAATCCTTAACGGGCAATGCCTCAACCCATTAGAATGTGTTTCGCAGATTTTTCCGTTTTTGTATCTGTCAGGGCATTTCAAGCATGTTCCCAGTTTTTTCCCTTTAAGACAAACCATTATTTCGCATACCTCTGCTATCTCCTCATCAATTGAACAGCCAGGGCAAACCCCTTTTTTTTTCAAAAGACATTCTGAGCACACATACCCACACCCACTTACCTGCATAATATCACATCTAATAATTGTATTGCAATGGTATGAATGTTTTGGTGCAAAAAACTATTATCCCATATAGTTATCCTGTTTTGATGATTGTTAACGCTGACCTGCATATTCATTCACGTTTTTCAATGGCTGTTAGTCAAAAAATGATACTTTCTGTTTTGTCGAAGGAGGCTACTAAAAAAGGTGTTAGTCTTGTTGGAACAGGTGACTGCCTGCACCCAGCATGGTTAAAGGAAATAAAAGAAATGCAAAAAGCTGATGAGGGAACAATTGAGCTCAACAAAACAAGGTTTATTCTCACAACAGAGCTTGAAGACACAATGAGGGTTCATCATCTGCTGTTTTTCCCTTCTATTTCATCTGTTGAGGATTTTATAAGAAAAATAAAAAACAAAACAAACCTTGAGATTGATGGAAGACCAAAACTGTGTTTGGATGGTGAGCAAATCGCAGAATACGCAAAGGAGGTGGGTGCGCTCATAGGTCCAAGCCATGCGTTCACTCCATGGACTGCAATATATGCATACCATAACAGTTTGGAAAGCTGTTATGGTGATTTAACCGGTTATGTTTCATTTGCTGAACTGGGACTGAGTGCTGATTCTGATTATGCGGACAGGATAAAGGAACTTGGAAGATTAACATTTCTGACAAATTCTGATGCGCACTCCCCTTATCCTCTGAGGCTTGCCAGGGAATTCAACAGATTTGATGTTGAGGAAGCAAATTTTGAGAACATAAAAAATGCTATTCTCAGGAAAAAAGGAAAAATAGTACTGAACGTTGGGCTGCCTCCTCAGGAAGGAAAATATAATGAGAGCGCGTGCATAAAATGCTACAAACACTACCTTCTGATGGAAGCGGTTATGAAAAAATGGAGATGCCCTTGCGGAGGAACAATAAAAAAAGGTGTGAAAGACAGGGTAGAGGAGCTTTCAGATTATCCTGAGCCAGTTCATCCTGATTACAGACCCAGATATTTACATCTGATACCCCTTGCTGAGATTATTGCCAAGGCAATGGATACCACGCCTTTGACAAAAACAGTTTTTGCTGAATGGAACAACCTTATAAAAAAATTTGGAAACGAGGTTAATGTTCTGGTTGACGCGCCCATGGATGAAATAAGGGAAAGTACAAATGAAAGGATTGCAGATGCAATAACAGCGTTCAGGGGGAACAGGGTGATTATTCATCCTGGAGGCGGAGGAAGATATGGCATGATAGAGCTGTCAGTGGATGAGGCAAAACAGGCTCATAAAACTGTGAAAGGGCAGAAAAGTCTGTTTGATTTCTAAAACCTTAAATCCTTTTCCTCAATAATTCCATATTTTTCTTAATATCTCCTTTAAATATAAAAGAGCCAGCCACAAGAATATTTGCGCCAGCATCCACAGCAATTTTCCCTGTTTCAGTGTTTATTCCTCCGTCAACCTCCAGGTCAATGTTTAATCCTTCACTACCTATAATATCCCTAGCGTTTTTGATTTTTGGAACAGCATCATGGATAAATTTCTGCCCTGGGAAGCCAGGGTTAACAGTCATGATAAGAAGCATGTCAATTTTATTCATGAGATTTTTGATTTTTGATAACGGTGTTGCTGGGTTTATTGCAACACCAACCTTAACATTATTCTCCCTCATCAACTTGATTGTTTTATCCATATCGTGTTCAGCCTCAGCATGCACAGTGATAATGTTGCTTCCGGCATCAGCAAAACTTTTAATCAGTCTGTCAGGATGTTGAACCATTAAATGAACATCAAAAGGGAGTTTTGTACAATTTCTAACAGAGCTTATTACAACAGGGCCTATTGTTATGTTAGGAACAAAATGACCATCCATCACATCAACATGTAGCATGTCTGCACCGCAGTTTTCCAAAATTCTTATCTGTTCTTCCAGTCTGCTGAAGTCTGCTGAAAGCAGGGATGGTGCAATCTTCATCACATCTGTAAATGGGATACTGTTTTATTAAAGTTTATGTAGGTTCAAGTGCGCCTGCCGGGATTTGAACCCGGGTCACAGGCTTGGGAAGCCTGGATCTTAACCAGACTAGATCACAGACGCATATCTGTTTTTTCATTATGTATTAACTCGGGTTTAAATGTTGCTTTTAGAAGTATTGGCGCAAGCAGTGTAGTAATACAGACATGGAGTACGGTTACGCCAAGCATCTGATGTGCTGTCGGACCTGTAAAGATACCGCGTGAGACTGCAAGTGTAACTGTAATGAGTGCGTATTCCATCTTAGGAATCATTCCAACGCCAACAATTATTGCCTTCCTTCCAGGTAGCCCGCCAAGTCTAGCACCAATGCTACAGCCGACAAATTTACCTGCTATAGCAAGCGGAATAAAGAAAACTGCAAAAATTCCGATAGTTTTCAGCATTGATAGGTTAATGCTTGCACCGATCCAGACGAAAAACAGAGGTATGAAAAATATGTGCCCAATTGTTCTCACATCATCAATAATTTTCTTTGAATGTATTGTGGTGCCTATGGCTAGACCTGCGATGTATGCGCCTGTGATTGCTGCAATACCTGATTCTTCTGCAAAGAATGCAAACATAAAACACAGCACCATGCCGATAGTTAAAAATATTTTAGGATCAGCCAGTCTAGAGCTGCTGTTCATCAATCGTGCTACAATACGAAATCCAAAATAAAGTGTGATTAAAAAGAAAACTGCAATTTTAAGCAGAAGCCATTCTGGGGAGCCAACTCCTAAAACAATAGTTAATATAATCAAAGCAATAACGTCATCAATTACAGCAGCACTCAGGATGGTCATTCCTACATCTGTGTTGAGCGCATGCATGTCCATAAGTACCCTCGCAGTAGTTCCTATACTGGTAGCAACAAATATAGTGCCTGCTGCTAGACATGCTTGGAATGGGAATCCAAAATAATAGCCAACAAAGAAGCCGAACAAAAAGGGAAGCACAACACCGCAACTGGCTGTTGAAAACCCTATTTTCCCTATTTTTTTAAATTTGTCAACCTCTGTTTCCATCCCTGAAATGAATAGGAGCATAATTATTCCTATTGATGCTATTGATTCAAATGTTTCTGATGTGAAATCAGGCATTGTTAAACAAAAAGAGTATCCTGCTGTTGAGAAACCTATTCCTGAAAGCCTGCCTAAAACAAATGATCCTAACAAAACACCTGCAAGAATTTCACCTACTACCGCAGGCTGCTTTATTTTTTCAAACAAACAACCTAAAAGTTTCGCGAACAGTAATGCTAGCGCAATTCCAAGAATTAGTATCTCTGAAGACGTTTAATCACCTTTTAAAGGATGGTACTGGGTTGCAGCATAATATTTTTTTATGATTTGATGAAGTGTGATTTCACCAACAATTTTTCCGTTGTCTGTTACTGGCAGGCGCCTGATACCATAGTCATTCATTTTATTTAACACCTCTTTTATGCTTGTTTTTGGGCTGCATTTTACAAGTTTTTTAGCCATAATATCAGATGCAGTGTTGGCAGTGCCATAATACAACGATTTTATGTCAGAAATACCAAAAAGATAGGGTGGGAGTTTTTTTGGTGACAGAATACTTAAAACATCGTGCTCTGTTATCACACCCAAAACGTTTTTATTTTCCATGTTGTCAACAACCCAGACATGGCTTTTTCCCCTCAGAATGGATAAAACATGGTGTATCTCCGTATCCTTTTCAACCAGCGGCAGATCCCATGCTCCTTTATCCATGATGTATTCAACAGCAAGCTCATAAAATTCCGGTATCAGCCTTCCTTCTTCCGGCATGTTCTCATATCCTTAAACAGGTTTCAGGGCTTTTAGTTTTTTCTGTCAGTATCAGAAAGTATTATACATCACCGTGTCCATGTGTTAATGGATGGGTATAACAAAAGCAGTATCCGACACGGTTTATAATGCATATGAGAAAAAACTGTTGAACAATGTATTAAATGGTCCTATACCAAAACATCTGGCGATTATTATGGATGGAAACAGAAGGTTTGCGCAGAAGGTAGGTATGAACCCTACTGAAGGGCATCTCGCTGGCAGGGACAAACTTGAGGAAGTGATGGAATGGTGCCTTGAACTTGGCATAAAGGTTTTGACAGTTTATGCTTTTTCAACAGAAAACATAAAAAGAAACAAGAAAGAAGTGGGTTTTTTGATGAAACTCTTCGCGGAAAATTTCATAAAAGTGGGGGAAAATGAAAAGGTTCATAAAAACAAAATCAGGATTAAAGCCATTGGAAGAACTGATGTCCTCCCAAAAAATGTTCAGGATGCTATAAGATTTGCTGAGGAAAAAACAAAAAACTATGATAAATATTTTTTTAACATAGCAGTGGCATATGGTGGAAGAGAAGAAATACTCAATGCTGTTAAAATGATTGCAGAAGATGTTAAGAAAGGCAAAATAAAGAAGGAGGAAATAAACGAAAAATTAATGTCATCCTATCTGTACACATCTGACCTGCCAGACCCTGATCTTATACTGAGAACCTCTGGTGAGGAAAGGCTCTCAAATTTTCTTCTATGGCAGATTGCATATTCAGAGCTTTATTTTGCTGATGTTTACTGGCCAGGGCTTAGGAAAATAGATTTCCTCAGGGCTATAAAATCCTATCAGGATAGGCAAAGAAGATTCGGTGAATAGAAACTTATATATTCAATAAAAAACCTTCATATTCTTGGTGAACGAATGAGAAAAATATCAGCGATGGCAATCATAGTTGCAATGCTCCTCCCTGTCCTATGTGTTTTACCTGTTAATGATACAAAAGCTGAAAATATGAAAGCAGAGGTTGAAAGCGGAGGGTTTGTGCCTGTAACATTGTACTTCCATAATGAGTTAAAAATGGACACAAATGCGCCAACCGCAAACAACTCAACCACTACTTCATTAGAAGGAGGAGCAATAACGTTTGAAACAGATTCTTTAGATAAAGGTCTTTACATAGACAGGAATCAGAGTTTCAGGGTAGCATTCAGTTTCACGGTTAATGTTACCCAAGGGAATCCAGGGATAGACTATGTGAGAGTAAACCTTACTATCTCGGTTTTAGATAATTGTGCAAGTGTAAAATATAGTGGTGAGAAGGTGGTATATGTTGTCGGGGGGGTCTCTTGTCCTTTTAGTGTAGATACAAATTTAACTTTT
>Ga0172362_10006138_pt1 | contig 10353 bp, 9 predicted proteins | sample LakKivs1_kivu2a2_FD_114534 | JGI IMG/M metagenome (GOLD analysis project Ga0172362, IMG submission 114534) | Sediment microbial communities from Lake Kivu, Rwanda - Sediment s1_kivu2a2 | ecosystem: Environmental > Aquatic > Freshwater > Lake > Sediment | place: Rwanda: Western Province, Lake... | reverse complement strand
TGGCGCGGGCGCTGGTGGCCGCCGCCGCCACGCCGTACACCGTCTCCGTCGGAAACGCCACCAGCCCCCCGCGGCGCAGCAGGCGTGCGGCGGCCTCCGACGCGTCGGCAATTTCGCGCGCCGTAACTGCCGCCATGACTGAGGTGGCCGATCCCGACATCTCCCATCATTATCCGCCGCCCCGCGGGGGCGTTCAAGTTCGCCCGGTGCCATGCTCACGCGCAGCTCCGGTGCCATGCTCACGCGGCCGCTGCGCGGCCGTCGATGAGCATGGCACCCCGCGTAGGGATGCCGCCGGCGGTGAGCATGGCACAGCCGAAGGGAGAAACCGGCACGGCTCGCTACGGCGCCCGATTCAGAGCCCGGGGACCTGGGCATCCCACTGGATGGTCTTGTCCGGAAGGTGAGCTACCCTGAGGACCAGGGGCTGGCCCGGCTGCGGGGGCTCCAGCAAGATGCCCCACCGCAGGCCGTTCGGGGAAGACTCGGCATCCCAGACGATCAGTCTGCCCGCCCGGCCGGCGACGGGGACCCCCTGGCGACGATAGAGGTAGGGCTTGCCGGTCACGGGGCAGACGAGCTTGGCGGGCGGGCCCGCGTCGCCTTTGAGGTCAGACAGGGTGCCCGGCAGATCGCCCCGCTTGACGTAGTACAGCAGCAGTTCGCCGGCCAGGTCATGCAGACGGTCGGCGCACGGGTCGATGCCGACGGTCGCGGCGCGTGGCTGCGCGGCCGGCGGGGGGACCGGAGGAAACTGGCAGCCTGCCATGGCGGCAGCCGACAGGGCGATGGCCGCCGGCGCCAGCGCGTCACGGGGCTCCATGGTTGGCCTCTCCCGGGGGCATGTCGGGCCGGGCCGGGGCGGGGTCGTCGGCCGGCGGGCGGGCGCCGGACGGAGCGGGCCGGTCGGCGCGTTCGGCGCCCGTGTCGGAGGGGGCTTCGATGATGCGGATGTCGGACGGCCGGGTGGCCGGCTGGGAGGCGGCGGCGCCGCGGCTCATGCCGCGCATGTGCTCCTGGAAGGCCCCCGGCTCGACGGCCTGGGGGACGATTCGCAGCCCGCGCTGTTCGTCGGCAGACATCTCCTTGAGGGCGCCGGGCTGCTGGGCGACGTGGGGAGTCAGGAAGATCAGCAGCTCCGTCTTGGTCTTCGTCTCGGTGGTCCTCTGGAACAGCACGCCGATGCCCGGAAGGTCGCCCAGGAAGGGCACCTTATCGACCTTCCTGGTGATGCGGTCCTCCATAAGCCCGCCGATGACGATGGTCTGGCCGTCCAGGATGGCCACGCGGCTTTGGGCAAACCGCCGCGCGAAGACCGGCGAGCTGGCGAACTGGTTGAGGGGGACGGTCTCGCCGGTGGCGGCCGAAATCTCCGGGTACACGTCCAGCGTCACCAGCCCCTGCGGGTTGATGTGGGGCGTGACCTGGAGGATGATCCCGATGGGGCTGTACTGGATGGTGTTGATGACCTGCCCTTCGGTGGTGATCTGGGAGCTGGTGATGAAGGGCACGTCCTGGCCGACCATGATCGTGGCCTGCTGGTTGTCGCCGGTGAGGATGTAGGGGCGGCTGAGCACGTCGAGCTTGGCCACGCCCGCCAGGGCCTGGATGGCGGCGGTGACGTTGCGCTCGTCGAGCTTGAAGGTGAAGCCGGCGGTCTGGGCGGCGACGCTGAAGTTGGTCCCCGCCTGCACGCCCATTCCCGACGCCCGCAGGTTCATTCCCGAAAACTCGACGCCCAGGTCCAGCGAGTTGTCGTGGCTGACCTCCGCCACCAGCACCTTGATGAGCACCTGGGGCACGGCGCGGTCCAGGTCGGCCAGGATGGCCTGGACGCGCTGGAAGTTCCTGGAGTCGGTGGTCACCAGCAGCGAGTTGGTGTCCTCATCGGCGACGACGTAGACCTGTCCGGCCAGGTCGGAGGCCGCCGCGGCGGCGGTGGAGGACAGCCCGCGCCCGGCGAAGCCCCCGTAGAAGCCGCCGGTGGAGGTGCCGAAGGTGCCGGCGGTGCCGGATCGCCCGGTCCGGCCGGTGGAGAAGGTGTTCTGGGAGCCGATGCTTCCGATGGAGCTGCCGCCGAAGCCCCCCCGCGTGCCGTAGCCGCTGGAGCGGCTGCCGAAGGCCCCGCTGGTGCCATACAGCCCGACGTTGGAGCCGGTGGTCGTCTGGCGCGGAACCGAGCTGGACGACGTGGTGCCCGTCCAGTCGAAGATGCTGTTGAGCACGGCCTCCATGTTCTTGGCGTTGCCGTTCTTGACGTGGTAGATGAAGACCGCCCGCTGCTCGGCGGGGTTGGAGTCGATGTCCTTCACGACGCCTTCGATGACCTTCAGCACGTCCGGGGCGGCGCTGACGACGAGGGTGTTGGTCCGCTCGTCGGCCGAGGCCATCACCTTGACGTTCCGCGCGCCCTTCTCCTCGGCGTTTTCCTGGCCGCCGCCGGGGGCAGGGCCGCCGGGGAACACGAACGACCGCCGCCGACCGAAGCCGCCGAAGAAGGTCGGCCCCGAGGTGGACGACTGGTCCTCCTTGAAGATGTCCAGGATCAGCCGGGCGGCGCTGGTGGCGTTGGCGTACTTGAGCTGAAAGACCTTGACCTGTGAGACCTCCGACATGTGCACGTCGATGGCCTTGATGATCTCGGCGATCCGCCGGACGGTCGCTTCCGTGCCGGTGATGATGAGCGTGTTGCTGGAGGCGTTGGAGGCCACGTCGGTGCCGGTGGGGATCAGCGAGGCCAGGTCCGCCTTGAGCTTCACGGCGTCGGCGTAGCGGATGGGGATGATCTGCGTGATGATGCGGTCGGTGGGCTCGATCTTGTCCGGGTCGCTGCCGGACCGGACGGGGATGAACTCCTTGCGGGCCTGGTCCAGCGGCACGATCTTCAGGATCCGCCCCAGGCGGATCGCCGCGTAGCCCTCCTGGCGCAGCACCGTGTCCAGCAGGGCGACGGCCTCCAGGACGCTGACCGGCCGGCGGCTCATCAGCGTCACCCGCCCGGTCACCTTGGAGCCGTCGACGATCACCAGCCCGGTCGCCTCGGCCAGGTACTCCAGCACCGTCCGCAGCGAGGCGTCGCGGAAGTTCAGCGTCACCGGTCCGTTGGCGACGGCGGGACGGCTGGCCGCCGCCCGGCTCGCCGGCGCAAGCTGCGCCACCGGCCCGGTCGTGGCCTCCGTGGCGGCGGGTCGGCCGGCCGGCCCGGTCGCGGGGGCGCTCGCCGGCCCGGCCGGTCCGCTCGTCACCGCCGGAGGCGGCGCGAACACCGGGCGCGAGGCGGCATCGGCCGGGGCGGCCGGAGCGTCCTGCGCGGCGGCGGGGACCCAGGCGGCCAGCAGCAGCGAGCACATCGCGGCCGCACCGATGGGGCCCCTTCCTGGCTGTCTCCTTGTCACCGTCATGTCGGCATCTCCTGCTGGGGGGCGGTCAACGCCCCGTCTCCTGCATTCGCCGTCGTCTCATGCGCTCGAGGATGTCGGTTCCGCCCGCTGGGGCTGACCGGGCGGGGGACGGGCCGGTCGTGCCGGCCGGCCGGGTGGCGACGAACGGCATCGCGCCGGCGCCGGCGGCGGGGGCCAGCGTGCCCGGCGCGCCGGTGATGCTGTCGCCCAGCAGGAGCGTCCGCCTGGCGCCCCAGGAGCGGTACTCCACGCTGCTTTCCGACACCGCCACAAGCGTCCCGCCGCCCACCGCCTGGCCCGGGACTGCCCAGAGCGTTTCGCCGGTCATGGGGTCCTCGAAGAAGGCGATCCGCCCGCGCTCCTGCACGGCCGTGCCCGTCAGCACCATGGCCGGCGCGGGCCTGGTGTCGACCGGCCGGCTCGTCGGCCTCCAGGCGCGGGGCGTGTAGACCGTCCGGTTCCGCCAGAAGATGTTCCGCGTCAGGAGCAGGCTGTAGGCGTCCCATGGGGTGTTCCGGCCGGCCTGGGGCGGCGGGCCGGCGGACGTGGCGGCCAGGGCGGCGGCGCCCAGGATGGCCGCCGCAGCGGCCGGGATCCGCGCCGCGGGCCTCATCGCCCACCTCCCGTCGAGGCCGGTCGCGAGGCGGCCGCCGGCGGCGCCGCCGCGAAGGGCGCGCACACGGTGGACAGGCGGAACTGGAAGGACAGGTCGCCCAGCCCCTCCCTGCGGGCGGCGATCTGGACCTCGGTGACGCGGATGGGCATGTGGGCGGTCCGCACCCGCCACAGCAGCATGGCCACGCTGCGCATCGTGCCGGTCCCCGATGCCTGGAAGGCGATCTCGGGCAGGGGGCTTTTGCCCGTGAGGCGGTCGGGCTTCAGCAGCGACAGGCTGATGCCCGCCTGCTCCGACCAGTCGCGCAGGGCGTGGAGGACCTGGCTTTCGGCCTCGGCGGCGTCGCCCTTGAGGCCCTCGCGGAGCATCTGCCCCCAGCGCGGGACCAGGAGGCGCTGCTGGTCGATGAGCGATCGGCAGTGCGCCAGCTTCACCGTGAGCTGCGACAGCTCCGCCGCCGTCGCGTCCCGCTCGTTCAGCAGGGGCGAGATGGCCAGGCGATCCAGGGCCATGGCCCCCACCGCCAGCACGGCGGCGATGGAGACGTATCGCTCTCGGCTGGACAGTTCCATCTCTATCTCGCTCCCCGCAGGTTCATGCTGGCCGCGAAGGACACCTCGCGGGCCGTGCCCCCCGCCTGGCGGATGTACAGCGGCTTGACGTTGACCAGTCGCGGGCTGGACTTCAGGCGGTCCAGCACGTCCATGGCGGCGGCCTCGTTGACCGACTTGCCGGTCAGCAGCACCTGCATGTCCTCGCGGACCGCCACGCTGGTCGCCCAGACCCGCCCCTCCTGGGGGAAGGCCCGGGTGATCTCCAGCAGGCAGTCCAGCATGGGCGGGCGCCGGTCGTGCCACCCGCCGGCGAAGGCGATGCGGTCGACCAGCTCTCCGGCCCGTTCGGCCGCCGGGGCCGAGGAAGCCATTTGCCCGCGCAGGCGGAGCACCTCCTGCCGCATCGAGCGCCAGTCGAGGTACAAGTACGCCCCGGCTGCCAGGACGGCGGCGGCCGCCGCCGCCCACACGGTCCGCCGCCCCAGGCGCGGGCGCTTCTTCGGCGCCAGGCGCGAGTGGAGGAAGTCGATCGCCGTCGGCCGCGACGCCCCGCACGCCAGCGCCGCCGCCTGCGCCAGCGCGGTCGCCGGCCCTTCCGTCGCCGGGGCCGGCGACACGTCAAGGTCGGCCGGCAGCTCGCACAGGCGCAGCGGCGCTCCCACGGCCGGCCCTACCGACCCCGGCGCCGACGAACGGCGGTTCGACGAGGACGACCATGTTCGGCTGCGCGCGGCGCAGCTCGTCGGCCTTCCTGCCGCACGCGGCCGCCAGCGCCGCCGATGGATACGCCGGCCGGGACGCCGGCAGGCACGCGCACAGCGCCACCGCCGCGTACACCCCACCAGCCAACCTGACCGCGCCAGCCTTCATCGCCTGACTGTGATCATACCGGCTCCGGGCCGCAGGCGGCAGAGGGTGGTCGCGGCGGCGTTGCGCCGGCTTCCCGGTCCTCTCGGGCGGACCTTCGGGCTAGTCATCGGGCGCCACCACCGCCGGCCCGAAGGCCCCGCGGTTGCGGGCGACGTCGGCGGGGTCGGACTGTCCGGTGTGCGGGTTGGCCTGCCACTTTGCCAGCAGGGCAGGGAACTCCTCTTCGGTGCAGAACGTGAAGGCCATGGCCGTCTGGCCGCCCTGGGCGACGCGCCCGTCCTGCCAGGTCGCGCCCCTGGGGTAGAACGCCGCCCAGCCGTGCTCGTAGCCGTCGGGGCGGACGAACATGGCGGCCACGCCCGTCAGTCCGGGCCGCGACTTGGGCGCCAGGACGTGCCGCTCGCCCTTGTCGTCGATGAGGAAGGCCGTGCCGGGCATCTTCTCGGCCGCCGTCGTGGGGTCGCGGCCGGGGATGATCTCGCTCAGACCGCCGCGGTAACCGCCTCGCGGGTCCCAGTCGAAGGAGATCGTCTCGTCGCCCTTCGCCTTGCGGGCGCGGACGACGATCCAGTCCTCGGTGAACCAGTGTGCCAGCCCGCCGCTGAAGCCGTGCACGTGCTGCCCGTGCTCGTAGAGATACCGCGGCCGCCCCGCTCCGGCGTCGGCCAGCAGCGGAATGAAGTACGGGTACTTGCCCGCCTTGGCGACCTCCCAGCGCTGCCGGCCCTGGGCGTCGGCAACCCGCGTCGCCACGCTGGGATAGCTGCTGCCCGCGGCATTGTGGCGGCGGAAGCCGGCGGGGTCGAGCAGTTCCGTCGCCCCAGCCGACTCCATGAACCAGTAGGTCGCCACATACCGCGGCGAGTAAACGGTCTGGTGAAACTCGTCGCCGAGCTGGATGCGTCCGTCGGTCTGGGTTCGCCCGTCGGTGGCGACGCCGTTGGCGACGGGCAGCGCCGCGTGCTGGACGTGCAGCGACGGGGGGACGGCACCCCCGACGCGGACCTCGTGCAGACGGTTGGCCAGCGCCGCGGAGGCGTCGACGGCGACCGTCACGTCCATCTCCGCGCCGGGGGCGAAGTCCTTCAGCGAGACAACCGCCGGCGTGACGGCCAGACCCCGCGACGCCTGGATGGGGATCTCGGCGGTGATCTGGAGCAGGCCGTTGTTGCGGAGCTTGAGCGTCCGCGTGCCCTTTCCGGCGGTCGGCAGGCACAGGGCCGACGGCGGGTGGAAACGGGCGGCGACGGGTCCGGGCGTCGGCGGCAGCGACCCGCCCGTTGTCGCCCGGCCCTGACGCAGGGCGCCCACCACGACGCAGCCGTCTTCGATCTTCGCGTCGGCCCGGCTCGCGTTGACGGTCACCGGGCAGGCCGTCACGTCGCCGACGGGCAGGCGCAGGGCCCGCAGGTCGCCCTCGACCGTCACGCCCTGATCGGTGTGGCGGACCCAGGCGTGGTCGGCGAATGTGAACTGCTCGTCGCCGTCGCCGAGGGTAATCGGCTCGCCTGCCCGGTCGCCGAATCGCAGCATGAGGAAATCGGTGAATGAGGCGTCGCGAGCGGGGTGGGCCTTGGGCAGGGCGGGCGTCCGGACGGCCAGCACGACCGCGTCGTCCGTCTGCGCGACGCGGCGGACCGTCGCCAGGCGGTGGATGCCCTTGAACGGCTCGTGGACGGCGACGAACATCGTGGCGGCGGCGCGGCGGGTGGCGACGACCGCGACGCCGGCCGGCTCGTCCTCGCCGTACGCGAATCGGTTCCGCCCGCGCCAGTCGCCGGGAATGCTCGACACCACCGGCGCCCAGGCGCTGTACGCCCGCGTGCCCGGCTCGCCCAGCACCGTCACCCGCACGCCGATGCGGTCGGTGAACCACCGCGGGCCGAACGTCGAAAAGTCCCGGTTCTGCGTGCCGCTGGTCTGGACGGCCGTCACCGTCCACGTCGCGTCGGTCGCGCAGCTCCGCTCGAAGCCCAGGTCGCCCAGCGAGGCGCGCAGGTCGGTCGAGTCGGCCCAGGCGGCCGCGTTGTCCGGGCAGGCCTGGCCGAAAGTGTGAATCTGCCAGAGATAGTCGCGAGGGCGGTCGCTGACCAGGTGCGACACGTCGAGCAGGTAGTCGCGGGTGAGCATGAGTGCCCGCGTCTGGTCCACGCCGGTGAAGATGCCCTTGCCGCGTGCGGCGACGAACTTCACCCGCGAGCCGAAGGCGTGACGAACCGCCAGCGGCCTGGACAGAAACGCCGGCTCACGCCGGTCCACCATGACGGCCGAATGGCTGCGGACGCTGTTGGAGTAGCCCGGGTCGGTCCCCGTGTAGCCCGTCGGGTGCGAGTGGTTGACGAACAGCGGGCGATTGAAGGCGTAGAAGCCGGCGATCGCCAGGCTGTCCTGCACGTGATGGGCGTAGGCGGTCGCCAGGCGCAGGGCAACGGCCGGGGCGGCAGACTGCCAGTAGGCCGGCGACTCCTCGGCCCGCAGCATGACCAGTCCGCGCCCGGGATAGACGCCCGACGGCGCGGGCGGCGGCGGGGCCGTCGGCTCGATCGGCGGCAGGCCGAAGCTCAGCGGCATGTCGTACGCCTTGCCGCCGCCGTGCTGGACGAGGAAGTACCCGTAGCCCGCCTGCGGCCACTTCGCGTGCAGATGCTCCAGGGCGTTGGCGTAGGCGAAGTAGCCGCCGAGTCCCTTCTGCCTGGCGGCGTCTGGCGGCAGGTCGCCGGCGACCAGGCGGTGCTGGAAGAGGGGGAACGCCCCGCCGGACAGCCCCCCGCCGCCCCCGCGGGCGTCGCCCATCGACAGTCGCGCGAAGTGATAGCCCGGCCGGTCCAGGTCCACCCGCGGATACGTCAGGTGAATGAGACTCTCGATGCAGCCGCGGAAGCTGGCGCCTTGGCGGCCCTTGTAGTCCCAGCCGATGTCGGCCATCCCCAGCCGGTCCATCGCCCGGCACCACTGGGCCATCGGCTCGTACATCCACATGCTCTTGCCGAATTCCTCGTTGTAGAAGCCGCTGTCTGAGAGGTATTCGTCGAGGTACCACTTCAGCCCGTTCGGGACGTTCCACAGCTTGCGGATGAAGTCGCGGTCGCCCGTGGCCGCGGCGGCCAGGTGCAGGCGCAGAAAGCCGACGTACTCCAGGTTGGGCAGCCAGTTGGCCCGGGTCCACCTGCGCCCGGCGATGCCGTCGGCGCGCCACTGCACCGCCTCCCTGAACGCCCGCTGCACGCGCCGCCGCTCCTGGGCGCTCAGCAGCGGGTGCACCACGTCGAAGCGGCAGGCGTTGCGGGCACCCGCGACGCGGTAGTACTCGCCGGGGCTGCGGCTGGCGGCCTTCTCGAAGGCCGACAGGTCGGCCAGGAGCAGCTTCTTCTCCGATTCGCCCGCCGCCTTGTCGCCCAGGATGCCATAGCGGACCAGACCGTCGGTGTCGCGGGCGGCGGCGGCCTTCGCCCATGCCTCGGTCCGGACCTTCCGACGGACGGCGGCGGCTTCCTCGCCCGTCCAGAGCATGAAGGGACGGCCGCTTTCGGCGGCGAGCGCGGGCGGGCAGACGACGGCGGCCGCCAACAGGAGTCCGCAGGTCAGGTGTGTGTTGGTCGTTCTCATCGATGTATTCTCCCTGTCAGGGCCTTGGCCGGATCGGGACCGCTTCGGGGAAACGTGCCGCGCAGGCCGATGCGCACGTCGATCTCCTGGTCATCCAGTCGCGCAAGGCCAAGCTGGCATCCCTTGACGGTGAAGCAGGCGTCCATCGCCAGGCCCGGCGCGCCCCTGTCGGCCATCTTCGTCTGCTCCTTCATCACACACTTGGCGCAGACCTCAACGGTCCGACCGCCCAGCGCCAGCCTGCCCTGGTCGGGCACGCCGGCGCGGCAGGCGTCGCGGTCGCCCTCGAACAGCTCGACGAGTTGAGGCACGGATTGCGGTGCGGCCGTCATGGCTGCCCCTTCGCTCGCTGCACGCGCGGCGGGCGGGATGCGCCGGCCCCCGCCGCAGGCGCCGCCGGGGCGACGCGCAACATACCACGCGCCGGCATCGGCGGCAACAGAACTCCAAAAGGCCAAAGGCGGGGTGCACGTCCGTTCTTGCGGGTCCGTGTCCCTGGGTTCCCGTCCTGTTTCTCTCGCCCGAAAGGCCGCCGGACTGTTCAGCCCCCGAAGGGACCGACTGAAGCTGGCCACGGGCGGTAAGCCCGTGGTCAGAGGAGCGTTGCGTCATGGGGCTCGCGAAGCGGGCGACTGAAGACCCCATGTGCGCCTTAATCGGCCGCTTCGCGGACTCTGCGCTGCGCATCGGGCTGTTCCACAGGCTGGCGCCTGTGGCTACCTTCAACCGGCCGCTTCGCGGCCTGGGAGCGGCGTGGGGCCTGTCGCCATGACCGGACCTCGCGCTCGCGGCGAAGATGCGGGCAATGAGAGGGGCTGCGCGGCGGGGTGGAAGCCGCCGGCCTTTCAGGCTGACCAGGTCGCGGCAAATTGCCGGCGCAGTTGCGGTTGTGCACCCCAAGAGGCGCTGACCGGGAGCCGGTCATGAAGCGGGCGATCACGATCACGAGGGGATGAGCACCGGGTGCCCGAAAAGGCGTTTCATTTGGAATCGGCGGTTGTTGTAATAGACAACATGCCGGCGGCCGGGCCGCCAATCTGCGGACGCCTTGCTGAACTGACAACCAAAGGAGAAACCTATGGGTACCGAACACGTTTGCGGCGGCAGGATGACGCGGCGCGGCGCGATGCGGCTGGGAGCGGCGGCCGGCGGAGCGGCGCTGCTGGGCGGGCGGTTTTCGTTCGCCGCCGAGGCGGCCGCGGGCAAGACCGACGTGTGGGTCTTCCACGGCACCGACAAGGCCAAGCTGATGCAGGCGGCGCTGAAGCAGATCCTCGACGCCGGCGGCTTCGGCAAGGACGTCAAG
>Ga0172362_10006136_pt1 | contig 10354 bp, 10 predicted proteins | sample LakKivs1_kivu2a2_FD_114534 | JGI IMG/M metagenome (GOLD analysis project Ga0172362, IMG submission 114534) | Sediment microbial communities from Lake Kivu, Rwanda - Sediment s1_kivu2a2 | ecosystem: Environmental > Aquatic > Freshwater > Lake > Sediment | place: Rwanda: Western Province, Lake... | reverse complement strand
GAGGTCTTACCACGATTAGTGTGCGAGGTGAATTGGTCTTCTCGATCCTTTTCAGAATAAAGTCTAATATTGTTACGTTAGACTCTAACTCCATGAGACATTTATGCATCTCTTCAGAGTAAGGCTCTAATCTTGAAGCTACTCCTCCAGCAATGATGACGACAGGAAGCATCGGCAATTCACCCCATTTTATCAACGTGCAAGTTATAAGGTTTGACTAGTAAGGTAGAGGATTAGAGAAACATCTCTTGTCTCATAAAGTCTATGCTCTCCTTTATTCCTGCAAAACTGTGACACTCGATGATCAAAGGTTTCTCGCTCCTCCAGTCTTTCATTCTTCTGAACACTCCTATAAAGTCTATGCTTCCTTTTCCAATAGGCAGATGTTCGTCTTCTCTGCCATTGTTATCGTGGAGGTGCACATTGGCGATAAATTTGTGCAGCAATTTTGTGAAATTTTCAATTTTGCCGATGGTGTTAGCGTGGCCTATATCGAAAGTCAATTTACATCCAACATTTTCGATAAGAAAGTTTATTTGCTCTGAGTATCCAGCAAGAACATAATCATTGGATTTGTGGTCGTTTTCTATCGTGAAAACTATGCCCAAATCATTAGAAACTTTGTTAATTCTTCTCAAAGAATCTATCACATTTTTCGTGGCTTTTCTGACAAGTCTCTGTGGATGGTCTCTCGATAAACGGCCGACATGAGAGACAAGCAATTCAGCATCCAGCGAAGCGGCAAAACTTAACGCTTTCAAAACAGTTTTCTTAGAGGCACCTTTGAGGAGTGGGTTTACGCTTGCCAAATTAACGTCAATATTGGGAGCGTGGACAAAATATTTGAAGTCGTAAGAGTTTAGTAGATTTTTGATTTCGAACACTTTGTCGGTTTTAGAAAGGGCGACGAGCAATTCGAGTCTATCCAATTTAAGTTCAAGAACACGGATCTTCAGCTTAGAAGCGAAGTTTAAAAAATTCTCAAGTGGCCCTTCTAAGCTTGGATAATCAGCTATGCCTAAGATCATGTCTTTCATAGCCTCAATGCTTCTTTAGCCCTGTAAAGTTTTTTAAATGTCTTTCTCACGAGTTTAATAGTTTTCCGTTCACGCTTTGTAAGGTGATTTAAGGAAATTTGCATGCTATTTTCTAAAATGAGAAGTGTTTGGTTTTCGGCTTCCAAACGTGGAGAATTTCAACTGGAAAAAGTAAATCATTCAACCACCCATCACTGAACCCGAGAGTTTGAACGCTGTTCTGATCAAGGGTTTTCGGTAGCTGATTAATAATGCTCAATCTGTCAACCTAAAGTTCAACGTATTTATAGGGGGGTATAATTTTTTGCACGCCTATCCAAGCTGCTTCTTTAACGCTTCTTTCAACGCTGGCAATATTTCATACAAGTTGCCAACGACTCCATAATCTGCAACCTCAAAAATCGGCGCATTCTCATCCTTGTTAATCGCCACAATCACCTTCGCATCACGAATCCCAGCAACATGCTGAATAACGCCTGAAATCCCACAAGCAATGTACAATTTCGGCTTAACCTTATGCCCAGACAACCCAACCCACTCCGCAAACCACTTCCTATCCTCAGCCAAAGGCCTCGAACACCCAACCTGCCCACACAAAACCGTCGCCAACTCATCCAACAAAACCCTATCCTCCTTCTTTCCTAAACCTCTTCCACAACTAATAATCACTTCAGCATCCTCAATCCTCACGCTCGAAACTTCAAGTGGTTTGCTTTCAACTATCCTAGTTTTCGGCTCTTCAACCTTAACATCTAACCTTATCACCTGCCCACTCCGATCTTTCCGCTCTGACTTTTCAAATGCTCTCTGTGGAACCGTGACAATTTGCGGTTTAGCCTTAAAAGTTATTTTTGCCGCAGCATTTCCACCATAGGTTATTCTCTCACCAACCAGCCTCCCTTGCTCGTCAACAGTCAATCTGTTGCAGTCTGGAATGCATCCAGCCTCAAGCCGAGTTGCAAGCCTCGCAGCAAGCGGCTTCCCATTCCTCGTCGAACCAATCAGGATGATTTCTGGCTTGTAACTCGCTGCCAAATTATGCAAAACGCTAAGATAAGCCTCTATCTGAAACTGTTCCAAAGCCTGATTATCAACAAGATAAACCTTATCAGCCCCATATTTTATCAGCTCATTCGCCTTTCCCTGAACATTAAACCCAACCAAAACAGCCGCCAAACTCGTGTGCAATCCATCAGCAATTTCCCTTCCCTTCCCAAGCATCTCCAACATCAAATCATACGTCTCAGAAAAAGCCAAAATTCCCTCATGTTCACTCATGCCATCTTCACCTTCCAACAACACCTTCCTCAACCAACGCCTTAGCCAACTTGTCCGCAATCTCCTGCACATTCTCACCCGCAATCCTTATTTTCTTACGCTCCGTTTTAGGAGCCAAAACTTCAATCACCTCAATTTTTGAGCCAAGTTTATTCTTCTGAACGCCCAAATCAGCAACCGTCCACGTGACTATCTCTTTTTTAGAAGCCTTCATAATCATCATAAGCGAAGGAATCCTCGGCTGATTAATCTCACGAGTAACCATTATCAAAACAGGCATCTCCGCCTTCACAGATTCAACAGCATCCTCAAGCGCACGCTCCGCAACAACAGCATCACCTTCAACAGAAAGCTTCCTCACAGAACTTATCTGCGGCAAACTAAGCAACTCAGCCAATCTGGAACCAACAAGCCCCGAAAAACTATCCAAAGACGTTTCACCACAAAGAACCAAATCAAACCCACCAATTTTTTTGATTGCCTCTGCTAGAACATAAGCTGTGCCCAAAGTGTCAATATCCTTAAGGCTTGAGTCATATACAACGTACGCCTTGTCAGCGCCCATTGCAAGTGCTTCTCGCAAAACAGCCTTAGCATCTTCTGACGTTACTGTCAATGTAAATATTTCAACATCACCCAACTTCTCCTTAACCCTTATAGCCTCTTCCAAAGCATTCTTGTCAAAATCACTCATCTTCCTAGGTGCACCAGCTACCAAAAGCTGCCCTGTCGCAGAATCCACCCTCAACTGCGACACATCAACAGCCTGCTTAAGGCAAACAATTATCCTCTTCAAACCTCTTCTTCTCCCAACACCAATTCTCAAGCAAGGAAATACACCGTTAAAAAAATATGATAATAAAAGTTTCGCTCACACACAGCAACGTCTAAAGTTAAATACACAATTTTCCAAAAACATAAACAGGCGCCACATAATGGAATTTGAAACCAAATGCTCCGCATGCAACAAATCCTCTCCAAACACGCTTAACTACAAATGCACTTCCTGCGGTCAACCACTAGACATCCAACTCCACTACAACTTTGAAACCAGAAAAATCAAGAAAAAAGATTACAGTGTTTGGCGATACACAAAATTTTTCCCATACATAAACAAAACCGAAATAATAACCTTAGGCGAAGGCTGGACACCCCTAATCAACTTTTCAAGCCACACTTACCTCAAACTTGAAAATCTAAACCCAACAGGCTCATTCAAAGACAGAGGCTCAACAACACTAATCTCCACATTACATAAAGCAGTGAAAAAAGCTGAGGGCTACATCTCCGAAGACTCCTCAGGAAATGCAGGCGCTTCTATTGCTGCCTATGCTGCATGTGCAGGATTGAAAGCGAAAATTTACGTTCCAGAAAACGTTTCTGGGCCAAAATTCAGTCAAATCCAATTTTACGGTGCAGAAGTTGTCAAAGTATCAGGTAGCCGAAGCAAAGTTGCAGAAGAAGCTCAAAAAAGTGAAAAAGGAAAATTCTATGTTGGGCATATTCTTCATCCTCTTTTTAGGGATGGAATAAGAAGCCTTGCCTATGAAATAGGTGAACAATTTGACTGGCATGTTCCAGAACGCATTTACTTGCCAGTTTCCGCTGGGACTCTGCTCTTAGGCGTAATAAGCGGGTTTAAGCATTTGGCTAACTCCAACATGATAGAAACAATGCCAAAAATAGTGGCTTGTCAAACCCAACAAGTTTCACCCCTTTACCACCGCTTTAAAAACCTGCATTACACCACACCGTCAAAGATAACATCCATTGCCGATGCCTTAGTGAGCGTGAATCCGCCACTATTAGACTTTATGGTTAAAAATCTGAGAGAAATAAATGGCGACACAGTTATGGTTAAAGAAAATGAAATATCCAATGCCTTCATAACGCTTGCTAGAAAAGGTTTCTTCGTCGAACCAAGCTCAGCCGTTGCTTATGCAGCTTACAAAAAACAACTCGACAATAAAGAAGTATCCAAAGATAACAATACATTAATCATCCTAACAGGAACAGGACTAAAAACAATGCTTAAACCAAGTTAACAGTGTTCCCTCAAAAGTTTCATGTGAAAATCTAGCTTTACGACTATCCCCTCAGAAAAATTTATATTGTAATGCTGTTTCTTTTTGAGACGCATTAAGGAGGTTACGAAATTTGTCATCATCACAAGCTGGAGGCGTTCCAGTTTTGGTACTAAAAGAAGGTTCAAGCAGAAGTAGAGGGAAAGAAGCGCAACATACTAACATTATGGCTGCAAAAATAGTGGCTGAAACCGTCAAAAGCGCATTAGGCCCGAAAGGCATGGACAAAATGCTCGTAGACAGCATGGGCGACACGACAATAACAAGTGATGGGCGCACGATTCTGGATGAAATGGACATTCAGCATCCCGCAGCTAAAATGATGGTTGAAGTTTCAAAAACGCAAGACAACGAAGCTGGCGACGGAACAACAACCGCTGTGATTCTAGCAGGAGAACTACTAAACAAGGCTGAAGAGCTAACCGAGAAAAACGTTCACCCAACAATAATAATAGATGGATATAAAAAAGCCTCAGAAAAAGCATTAGACACTTTGGAAAAAATAGCGATACCAACAGAATCAGATACTGAAGAATACTCGAAAAAGGCTGCAATGACCTCTATGGCCAGCAAGCTAGTGGCTGAACATAGACAACACTTGGCAGATTTAGCGGTTAAAGCAATCCTTGAAGTCGCTGAAAAGGAAGACGGTAAATACAAGGCAGATGTGGACGATGTCAAAGTTGAGAAGAAACCTGGCGAATCGTTAACAGAAACCAGACTTATTCAAGGCATAGTTTTAGACAAGGAAGTTACACATTCTGGGATGCCTAAGCGTGTGGAAAAAGCCAAAATAGCGTTACTCGACACAGCACTAGAGATTGAAAAAACCGAGTTCGACGCAAAAATCAACATCGAAAGCCCAGAGCAAATGGAAGCTTTCCTAAAACAAGAGGAAGAAATGCTGAAGGAAATGGTTGAAAAAATAGCAGCAGTTGACGCCAACGTCATTCTATGCGAGAAAGGCATCGATGACATGGCTCAACACTTTCTAGCTAGAAAAGGAATACTCGTAGTTCGAAGAATCAAAAAGTCAGATATGGAGAAACTTGCAAAAGCTACTGGCGGAAAAATAATAACAAACATGGACGACATGAACCCAGAGGACTTAGGTTACGCAAGTCTTGTTGAAGAACGCAAAATAGGCGATGACAAAATGACTTTTGTAGAAGGATGCAAACATCCACGAGCCGTCACAATCCTGATAAGAGGTGGAACAGAGCGCATAGTAGACGAAGCGGAAAGGTCACTGCACGATGCTTTATGTGTTGTGCGAGATATAGTTGAAGAACCGAAAATTCTAGCTGGGGGAGGAGCACCTGAGCTTGAGGTTTCGCGAACGCTTAGGAAATATGCTGAAACTCTTCCTGGACGAGAACAACTTGCAGTTAAAAGTTTTGCAGAAGCCCTCGAAGCTGTTCCAACAACGCTTACTGAAAATGCAGGTTTAGACCCAATCGACATATTATCCGAACTAAGGGTTCGCCATGAAAAAGGTGAAAAGTGGGCTGGAATAGAGGTTCTCTCTGGAAAAGTTCAAGAAATGGCAGAAGCAGGAGTTTTCGAACCTCTAGCCGTCAAGAAACAAATAATAAAGTCAGCAACGGAAGCTGCTTCGATGATACTGAAAATCGACGACGTAATCGCTGCTGGAAAGATGAAGACTCCTCCAACACCGCCTGGAGGCATGCCACCAGGCGCTGGGTATCCAGGTGCTGGAGAGTACTAGTATACGTCTAAAACAGAGAAGAGAATTTCAATAGGTCCGCCGAAGCTTACCCGTTTCGAAAAAGCAAGAATAGTAGGAGCTAGAGCGCTTCAAATATCTATGGGTGCCCCGATACTTGTTGAGGTGTCTGAAGGGCTTTCAAGTCCCATAGATATAGCATTGAAGGAACTTGATGCGAGGATTCTGCCGATGACTATCAGAAGGACTTTGCCTGATGGTACCTTCCAAGATATTCCCTTGAAATGGCTTATGCAAGAAGAATAATCATTCTCTATTGCCAATTTTTTAATTTTTCTTTTGTTGTTTCAAGTGTTTTTCTGATTTTTGTCCAGTGAGCTCCTTGCCAGTATATTTGTCCACATTTTGGGCACTTCCAAAACTCATTGTAATATGAAAACGTGCTTTTTTCAACTTTGTCCGCCACTTTTTCTTTTGATGCTGGTTTTACTCGGGTATTGCATTTTGTGCATCTTGATGTTGTCATGTCTATGTCCAATTTGATGTTGAATCGTTTTGCAATGTGTGCAAGTTTTTCTGCTTCTGTTTTTCCCTCTAAGTAAAAGGCGTTGATTCCTTTTGCCGTTGCTTGCTGGTAAAGCTCTAAATCCCTTGTAAGCAAAATCCTTCGCTCTTTTTTTGCAATTGTGATTAGCTGGGCATCATCTAGTTTATTTGAATATTCTACGTCATGCCCTAACATGCGGAGCCAACGGGTCAATTTTCCAAGCATACCATCGGCAATAAACCTCAAAGTTATTCTCTCCGAATTATTTTTCCACTTCCATGTTCAGCGATTATTTCTCCATCATCCATGATTAATTGACCGTTGACGAACGTTTTAACTGGTTTTCCTTCTACAATCCACTGGTCAAAAGGAGAGTATTTCGCTTTTGAGTGAAATTTTGAAGCATCAATTTTGTATTTCCTGTTTAAATCCACAACAGTTAGGTCTGCACTGTTTCGCTCTCTCAAGCAACCTTTGCTGCTCAACTTGAAAATTTCAGCAGGCTTTTCCGCCATCAGTCTAACAACATCTGCAATTGACAAACGTCCATGCTTAACTTCTGTCAGCATCAGTGGAAGAGTTGTTTCCAAGTTTGGTATGCCAACCTTAACATCCCAAACAGCTTTTGCCTTCTTCTCCTCAATGGTGTGGGGAGCATGGTCTGAGGAAAAAATGTCAATCCAGCCGTTTCTTACTCCATCCCAAAGAGCTGTGGAGTGATGTTTCTCTCGAACAGGCGGCATAGTCAGTGCCAATGTTCCTGTCCGCTTTAAATCGTCAACTGATAGGAGTAAGTGATGCGGAGTTGCTTCACAAGTTATTGGCATTCGGGATTTTTTTCCGCCAATTATGGCTTTTAATCCGTTTTCTGTGCTTACGTGACAAAAATGCAAATACACGTTAGTTTGTTTTGCAATGTTAAGTAGGCGTTTTATGGCTTTCACTTCGACGTTCTCTGAATGTGCCTTTAAAAATGCTTTAATGTCGTTGCGGTTAGCCCTTTTAAATGCGTCTTCGGCTTTTTTCAACATTGTTTTGTCTTCTGCGTGAACAGCCACGGAAACCTTCAATTCGCTAACAATCTTGAATGCTTCCGACAAGACATGGTCGTCGTCGATGTTTAATCCCCCAACCTGTTCGGTCATAAATAGCTTAAAAGCAATGGCGCCTTCTTCAACAACATCCTTTATCTCTTTCATATCCCTTGGAAATTCAGAGTAAAATCCAACGTTAACCAAAATCTTCCTTTCAGCATTTTCAATTCGATTTCTCAAAGTTTCAGCGCTCATTGTTACTGGGTCATTGTTGGGCATGTCCAAAACTGTCGTTATTCCGCCTGCTGCTGCGGCTGCTGTTCCACTGTAAAAATCCTCTTTGTAGGCTTTTCCTTCGTCTCGCAAATGCACATGGGCATCTATTAAGCCAGGCAGAACTAGGAGATTCTTTAAATCTATTTTTGTGTCTGCTTTGGGCATGTTTGCTTCTTTGCCTATTTTAAAAATTTTGCCTTGGTTGATTGCTAGACTGCAGTCCACTATCTGCTTGTTAATGTAAGCTTTTGTGTTACTTAGGATTAAGTCCACAATCAAGTTAGCCGCTCTCTTATTACTGGAATAACATTGAGCATGTGTTAAAAGTTTATTCTATTATCTTGAAGAAGTCTCTTTCAGTAAGCATGCCCACTAGTTTTTCTTTTTCGACAACTGGAATTGCGCCTACTTTTTTGTCATGCATTATTTTTGCTGCCTGGCCCACATCTGCGTTTGGAGTTATTGTTGAAACATTCTTTGTTGCTATTTCCAATGCAGGCGTGTTTAAAACCTGAATTATTGTTCCAGATTTCAGATATTTGAAGACGCTTCCTGAACCGAAAAACCGTATAATATCCATAGTTGTTATTATGCCTATTACCTTTCCGTCAGAAATTATTGGTAATCTTCTGAACCCCTGTGTTGCCATTGTCCTTTCGGTTTCAAATATTGTTGTTTTGGATAAGGCTGTTATTACTTTTTCTGACATTATCTGCGAAACCTTTATGCCACTTATTCTGTCTGCAAAAAGGTTTGCGATGTCCCTCTCTGTAATTATTGCCCTTACACGGTTTTCATGGTCAACTACTGGCAAGCCGCCAAGGCTCTTCTCTTTCATTAACTCTATTGCATCACTTATTTTTGCAGTAACCTTAACTGAAGCAACATTTTTTGTCATTACAAGTTTGACGGGCTCGTTTATGGCTTTGAAAAAGTTTCCGCCAAATTTTTGTTCTATTATTTCGAATTTTTTTCCACCGCCTAGATAGTCTATTATGTCTGTTGCTGTTATGATTCCTTCCAGTGCTTTCGTTCCTGGGTTGGCAATTGGTATTCGGCGGAATCCTTCTTTGGACATTATTTGTATTGCATCATAAATGGGTGTGGTGGGCGCCATTGTTACGACGGAGGTTTTTGCAATTTGAGTTATTTCGCCTTCACGTTTCTTCGAAGGATGAACTTTCAGAGAAAGCTGACCCTTTCCCTTTAACGTCCTTCTAAAAGTTTCTCTGCTCATATTTTTCCCTCATTTAACAAGCAGTCTGACAACATCTTCTCGGTCAACTATACCAATTAATCTATTTTTTTCGTTTTTAACGGGGATTCTTCCAATATTTTTTGAAACCATGGTTTTGGCAACTTCGCTTACTTTTGTAGATGGTTCCACCGCTATTACTTGTGTTTTCATTATTGAAGAAATTTTGGAGGAAGCCCGAAAACGTCCCTTTGCAGACTCGAATGTTGGCAATATAGCTCCGCTTTCAAGGAGGTCTTTCTGTGTAACCATGCCTACTAGCCTATCTTTTTTTATAACTGGCAGTCCAGCGAAGGATTTAGTCTGCATTAGACGCCAAATGTTATCAACTTCGTCTTCGGGAGAGCATGCCTCAACGTTCTTGGACATCATTTCTGAGACTGGTTTCGCAAGTTTTCCTGAGTCTATTTTAATCGAAGCTTCAATAAAGTTTTCTAAGCCCAGAACTCCCATGTAAATTCTTTCTTGGTGAGAGTTTACAACTGGTATGTACCATTCGTCTAGTCGAATCATCTCTTTGACAGTTGAAGTAGCTTCATCATCTATCGTTGCTATATGTTTTGGGTTCTCCATTATGCCTTTGACTCTTATTGGCGATACGGAAGAGGAAATGGTCATTACATTGCCACGGGAAACGGTTCCCAAAACTTTTTTGTTTTCGTTTAATACTGGAAGAATCCTTAAAGAGAAATCACGTATTATTGCCCGAGCCTTTGTTGCAAGCTCATCCTCATAGATAAACGGGTGCTTTTGATTCGTAATCTCCTTAACACGCAAACAACCGCCTCTCATTCCTCAGCTTCTAACTCGCTACCGCAATCTTCGCAGAGGAATTCTCCATTAACTTCTTTCAAGTCGTCAGACCAACTTCCGCAACGGTCGCAGTATCCTGCTGTAGGTGCCGATTCTTCCGATACCTCTTGAGCCCTGTTTTCCCCCTCTATGAGGGCGCTTTCTTGGATAGTTTCAAGTAGTTCTGGCATGACTGCCAGTATGTCTTTGCTTGAGAGCACTCCGACGAGTTGCCCTTTGTATGTGACGCCTAGTCTTCTGATGTTTAACCTGCTCATTCTTCTGGCGGCTTCGCTTATTGTTTCGTCAGGTTCTATTGTGATTAGGGGCGATGTCATAACTTCTTTGGCTCTAAGTTTGTCTG
>Ga0172362_10006134_pt1 | contig 10355 bp, 13 predicted proteins | sample LakKivs1_kivu2a2_FD_114534 | JGI IMG/M metagenome (GOLD analysis project Ga0172362, IMG submission 114534) | Sediment microbial communities from Lake Kivu, Rwanda - Sediment s1_kivu2a2 | ecosystem: Environmental > Aquatic > Freshwater > Lake > Sediment | place: Rwanda: Western Province, Lake... | reverse complement strand
GACCACCTCGAGTACCTTGCCATGCGGCTCGAGAAGTTCGCTCGTCATCTGGTCGTGCTCCGAGGAGGAATGACGGCCAAGGATCGGCGCGCGGTGAAGAATCAGCTCGACGCAATCCCCGCCCACGAAGAGCGGCTCGTGATCGCCACCGGGCGATACATTGGCGAAGGCTTCGACGATGCGCGGCTCGACACGCTCTTCCTGGCGCTGCCGGTGTCGTGGAAGGGGACGCTGGTCCAGTACACCGGCCGCCTGCACCGCCTCCATCCCGCCAAGACGACAGTCCGCATCTTCGACTACGTCGACCACGACGTGCCGATGCTGCGCCGCATGTTCGAGAAGCGCCTGCGCGGATACCGCGCGATCGGCTACGCCAAGGGAGAGGCGCCGCTCGGATATGCTGCTGAGCTCGGAAACGAGACCACGGTCGAGTACGACCACGACGTGATGCAGTCGCTCGATGCACGGGAGGACTTCACGTGAGCGAGACGACGCGATCCGGCACACGCGGAGCAAAGCGTGAGCACCTCCACCGTCTGCGCGTCGAGCCACGGAGGCTCGCCGAGATGATCGAGGCCGCCACCGTCGACTCCTATGGCGAAGCGGAGCAACTCACCGGTTGGTTCACGGTGATCGGCGAGAACCTCGTACTCCCGTTTGAAACAATTGTACTCGGGGTCCTGGTCACCGTCGAGCGGACCGGCCTGGACCCCGGCAGACAGATCGTCGCGGTCTGCTCACGCGGTCGCGATCGGCAGTCACTTCCGATACTTGATCTTCCGCTACCCACTCCACCGCCTGGTGGTTCGGAATGGACCACCGCGTACCGTCGATGGCTCGGACGTGGATGACGGCTCGGCCGACCGAGACGCCGAGCCGGGTGCTACTACCGCAAGGCAGTGCGCGGCGCCGGCGCCCGCCGCACCGAGCGGCGTCACATCAGGCCCCAACCCGAGCGCTATTCCGCCTCCGTCACCCGCCGCCGAGCGGCGTGCCGGACGTGGAGGACCATCACCGTCCTGTCTCGAACCACGAAGAGCATCCGATACTTCCCGACGACCAAGTGCCGCACCTCAACGCCCAGGGCTGCGCTCTCCGGCGCGACGGCGCAGCGTTCGGGGAAGGTCGCCAGACTCTTCACCTTGACCAGCAGCTTCTCCCGCCATCGCTTGGCGCGCGCCGGAGAGTCCTCTCGGACGTAGAGATACGCCTCCTCGAGCTCGGCCTCTGCCTCGGGAAGAATGACGACTCGATACGTCACGCCCGCTTCCGCGGGCTCTCGTACTTCCGGCCGAGGTCCCGAAGAGCATCTTCCAGGGACCTCCCCTTCTCTCCTCGGCGCACCGTCTTCAGGCGTTCGAGGAGAATCCCCACCGCGTCGGCCTCGGCGGCCCGGTCGAGGAGGTTCTGATACGAGCGTGCGTCCTGCACGACGACCTCGGCTTTGCCGTTGACGGTGAGCACCTCAGGACGACCCGAGCGCTTCAGCCGCTGAAGGTGTTCCTTCGTGTTGCGCTGGAAGTCGCTCAGGGAGTGGATGTCGGTGAGCTGAATCATGGGCACGGCCTCCTGTATATTTGCAGTAAGTTTCATGCTGCCACGGCTCCCATCGATGCGTCAATGGCATTCTCCGCGATCAGCAACACTCCCTACCCCTCGCTAACGGCTTCACCATGCGCCGCCAAAGGTGAAGCACCCGGTGCGGCACCGGGACGACACCGGCGACCTTCAGCCGCATCTTCACGAGTCGGAGTACGTTCAAGAGCTGACGACGAGGGAAACGTACAGAGCGAAGCGGCTCGCGCGCGTAGACGATAAGACGCGACAGGGACGCTTCGTGTCCTGCGGGGGGAAGGTCGACGCCATCGCTCGCTGTCATCTGAAGAAACGCCGCCTCGACACGCCCTCGTATTCCACGTCGGCGATCGCCCGATCGGCGACATCCGAAAGCGCGTCGCCCGCCGGAGATCCGTGGTCAATCTCTACGCCGACGCGGGCGTCGACCAAGCGGCCATCACGCAATTCACCGGTCAGCGCACCGACGCGATGTTCCCCCGCAATCTTGTCTTGGATACCTGCTCGCAGCGGACAAGGCGGCACGGTGGGCGGATGATCTCGCCGCGGATGTGGCGGAGGAGCCGAAGCGGAAGGCGAAAAAGAAGCGAGAAGAGGCGTCGGGCGCGACTCGCTGAGGACTCGCCACCGGTCCCGAACGGTCACACATTGGTCACACCACCGAGAGACGGGCGGACCGAGGGAACGTGCAACCCCGCGAAACGCCGCGGGAAGCGAGAGTGGTCGCACCGTGATTCGAACACGGGACCTCTTGCATGTGAGGCAAGCGCTCTAACCAACTGAGCTATGCGACCCTGTGACGACACCCCGTGCTAACAGCCGCCCCCGGGGCCGTCAAAGCCCGACGCCCGTGCACGCCCGCGGACCCGGCGCCCGACACGCGCGGCGTCGGCGTGCTACCCCGACGCCGTGGCCGAACACGCAGCAGCCCGCCTCCCCGACGTCACCCTCGCGACCCTCCAGGGCGAGCCCGCCGTCCTCCGCGACCCCGCCGCGACGGCGCGCCTCGTCGTCGCCTACCGCCACGCCTGCCCGTTCAGCAACGAGGTCCTGCCCGTGATCGAGCGCGTCACGCGCGCCTTCCACGGCAAGCGGCTCCTCACCCTCGGCCTGTCGCTCGGCACCGAGGACGACACCCTCGACGCGATCAACGAGCACGGGCTCTGCTTCCCGCAGGCGCTGGACGCCGGCGCGAGCGTCGCGCGCGCGCTCGGGGTCACGCTCACGCCCACCGTCCTCCTCGCGACCGCCGACGGCGCGATCGTCGCGCGCTGCGACGGCCGCGACCGCGCGGCCCTGCTCGACGTCCTCGCGCACGCGGCGCGGCTGTCGGGCGCGGACGAGTCCGAGGTGCGGCGCGCCGCGGAGAGCTTCCCGCTGCCGCCGGAGCGCGCGGGCACGCCGCTCGACTGACGTCCTCACCGGCTTCGCCGACCACGAGGGATGAACCCGCAGGGCGTGTTCATCTGACGCGCGCGCGCCGGGCCGCGCTACGCGAACAGACTCCACACCGACAGCACGAGCGTCGGTACCGCCACCAGCGCGAGCCCGATCGCATCCGCTCCCGTGATCGCGGGCTGCACCTGACCGAGCGTCGCGAGCCGCCGCTCGCGCATCAGCATGAACAGCGGGAACGTCACGCTGATCGCGGTCAGGAAGGCGCCGACGATGTACAGCCACACGTACGGCATCCCGAGCCGACGCGCCTCGAGCACCATCCAGATCGCGACCGCGAGCACCAGGATTCCGAGGTCTAGCGTGATCGACGCCGCGGCGGGGTTCGCGAAGGTGTCCTTCACGAACGCCCCCAGGCCGCCGCTGGACGCGGCAGCGCCGCTGCCGAAGTAGTGCAGGTTCTGGTTCCACGTCGCGAGCAGCGCGACGAAGGCCAGCAGACCGTAGAAGAACGCGAGCCGGCTACGCGGGATGACCATGCAGGGCTGTTACGACCGTTCGCACCGGAGGCGCAAGAGGCATGGCATGTATTGGCAAACATTGCCATGCGGGCTATCGCTGTGACATGGCCACGACGACGATGAACATCTCGCTGACCGAAGCACTGAAGGACTTCGTCGAAGCGGAGGTCCGCGCCGGCGGGTACTCGAGCGCGAGCGAGTACGTCCGCGAGCTGCTGCGCGAGCGGATGGCGAGGCAGAGCGTCGATCAGCAGCTGCTCTCGGCCATCAGGAGCGAGGACCTCGGCGAGCTGACCCCGGAGTTCTTCGAGACCCTCCGCGAACGCGTTCGCAGAGGGACGAAGAAGAAGGCGCCCGCGAAAGGAGGCAGGTGAGCGTTCCGGTCCGCCGCCGACGCCAGGCGCAGGACGAGCTCCTCGCCTACGTCGACCGTATCGCGGACGACAGCCCGGATGCCGCCATCCGCTTCATCGAGGCCTTCGAGCGCCTCTGCGCGAACCTCTCTCGGCACCCCGAGATGGCACCAACCCATCAGTCCGACGAACCAGCCCTGCGAAAGCTGCAGCTCCGCCGGGTTCCCGTCCCGGAGTTCACGGACTACGTCGTCTTCTACGCGTTCGACGGCGACAGCGTGGACGTCCTCCACGTGCTTCACGCGCGGCTCGATCTGGAGCGACGACTCTTCCGCCGCTGAACGCTCGCCCGCCGCTACTGCCCGCCCTTCGTCCTGTAGCGGAAGCTCTCCCGGATCGACGGCTTCTCGCCGTCGTTCACGTACTGCGCCGACCAGCAGCTGCTGCCGGCGTGCAGCTCGATCAGCAGCTCGCCGCCGGGGACGAGCAGCGGCACCGGGTTGTCGAACCCGAGCTCCGGCCCCTTGCCGACGAACGAGAGCTTCGCCTTGCCGTCGACACCCGTGCCGATGCGCATCGACGCCACACCGCCCGGGCGCTGCGGCCCGCCGTTGTACGACACGCCGCGCGGACCCTTCGTCCAGCAGCGCGCACGGCCGCAGCCGTTGCCGGCCGGTGCGACCGCATCGTACGCGAGGACGGAGAAATCGTCGGACGGCCCGAGCACGTAGAAGCACACGCCGTACGGCGTGGTGTCGGGGTCGGGCAGGTCGTCGAGCGCGGTCGCCTCGAGGTGCGGCACCGTCCAGATCGCCTTGTCGCGCGCGCCGAAGGGCGTCGACTGCAGGTCGATGCGGTTGCGATCGTCGGTCGGGCCCTTGCAAGCGCCGCAGCGCGGCGCGGGCGCGCACGACGGTCCGCCGCAGCACGGCGAGCAGGCGCCCACCGTACACGCTCCCGCGCCGTCGCAGGCGTCGTCGGTGCAGCGGTTGCCGTCGGCCTCGCACACGGTCCCGGCCGGCTTCGGTGCACCGACGCACGCGCCGGCGGCGCAGGTCGGCGCGATCTGGCAGGCCTCCGTCGTCGTGCACGCGATGCCGTCGGGGCGCGGCGTGCAGCTCGACGTGCAGCAGCCGCCGGTCGCGCTGCCGTCGTCGCACGCCTCGCTCGCGTCGAGGTTGCCGTTGCCGCACAGGCTCGCGGTGAACGTCCCGGGGGAGCCGTCGACGGTCGCCGAGCCGGTGAGCACGCTGCCGTCGCCCGACGGCGCGCCGGAGAACGCGACGCCGAGGAACACGGGCGGCGCGCTGGTCCAGATGGTCCCGGCGAGGCTGAACGATCCACTCTGCGGGTCGACCGTGCCGGTGAACGACGCGTAGGACGAGACGCCGCGGCAGTCGCCGCTCGCGGTCAGGCTGCTGCCGCTCTGCACGAACGTCAGGTCGCACTCGATCGGCTGGACCGTGCTGAACCGCACGAACCAGGGGTCCGACAGATCGACGTCGCCCCGTGCCACCGACGGCACGACGAGCGCGGCCACGACGAGCAGCGCCAGGCACGCACCACGCAGGGTTCGGATCATGCTCACGGCGCTCACGGATCCGCCACGGGAAGTCAGCGCTTCGGCTTGCTCCCGTAGTCCCCGAACGGATCGTCCCGCTCCCGCACCGCGTCCCGGAACCCCACTGCCTCCGCGCGCCCCACGAAGTCAAGCCCCTCCTGCGTGTGCCGCGCGATGCCGTCGAACAGCGTGCCCAGCATCCGGCTCGACGCGAAGCCCATGTTCTCCACCGTCTGATTGACGAGCAGCTTCAGCATGACGAGCTGGTTCAGCGGCAACCGCGCCATGCGCTCCGCATACGCCGTCGCGTGCGCGAGCAGCCGATCGGCCGGCACGACCTCGAGGATCAACCCGATCTCCGCCGCGCGCCTGGCAGGGATCTCGTCACCCGTCAGCAGGTAGCGCTTCGCGAGCTCGGCACCGAGGCGATAGACCCACATCGCCGTCGTCGGCGTGCCCCAGACGCGCGCTGGCGGGTAGCCGAAGCTCGCGTCGTCCGCGGCGATGATCTGGTCCGCGCACAGCACCATGTCGGTGCCGCCGCCGATGCACCAGCCCTGCACCGCCGCGATGGTCGGCTTCTTCGCGTACCAGAGCTTCATGTACGTCTCGACGAAGCGGCCCATCATGCGGAAGTCGGCGACGGAGTCCCACGCGCGCTTGCCCGCGGGCGCGTTGCCGGGGATCCACGGCGCCTTCGTCTGCGCGGCACCGGCGCGCCCCGCTTCCGACGCCGCGGGCGACACCACCTCCTGCGCCTGCGCCGCCGTCGACCAGTCGAGGCCGTAGCCGGCGCAGAACGCGCGGCCCTCCGCGCGCAGCAGGATCACGCGGACGTCGCGATCCGCGTCCGCGTCGTCGATCGCCTGCGCCAGCTCGTCGCGCAGCTCGGGCGTGATCGTGTTGTACTCCGACGCGCGGCACAGGATGACGTGCCGCACGCCGTTCGCGGTCTCGATACGGATCGTCTTCACTGCGTCACGCGATCGTCGCCGCCGCGCTCGACAGCACGACCTCGCCGCGCTCCCTGGTCTTCGCCTGCACGATCACGCGCGTCGGGCTCTCGCGCCACATCTCGGTGACGATCGTTTCGCCGGGATAGACGACGCCGCTGAAGCGCACCTCGAAGTCCTTGAAGCGCGCCGGGTCCGAGCCGCAGAAGCGGTGCAGGATCGCGCGTCCAACGTGTCCGAACGTGCACAGCCCGTGCAGGATCGGCTTCGGGTAGCCGCCGAGCGCCGCCATGTCGGGATCGGCGTGCAGCGGGTTGGTGTCGCCGGAGAGCCTGTAGAGCAGCGCCTGGTGCTCCGCGGTCTTCATCTCCTCGACCGCGTCGGGCGCGCGCGACGGGGGCTCGTTCTTCGCACCCGTCGGCCCGCGGTCGCCGCCGAAGCCGCCCTCGCCGCGCGCGAACACGGTGAACGTGTTCTTGAAGAGCAGATTGCCCTTCTCGTCGCGCGTCTCGACGTCGGCCACGACCACGGCACCCTTCACCTTGTCGTACAGCGCGACCACCTGCGGCTGGCTCGTGACCTTCGCCCGCGTCGGGATCGGCCCCGCGAGCTCGATGCGCTGCTCGCCGTGCAGGATCATCATCGGGTTCACGTTCATCGCGCCGCCGATGGTGAACATCGCGGGGAACGGCGGCACGACGGCGAAGGTCGGCAGCACGCGAAGGTCGCGCTCGTAGCAGAACGGCAGCGCCGTCTCGCCGACGCCGAGCGCGTACAGCATGACGTCCTTCTCGGTCCACTCGCCGGGGATCGGGTCGAGCTTCCGCCCGACGATGCTCTGGTCGATCGGCATGGGGCGGTTCTTGCCCTTTGGCCGCCCGTTCGCAAGGGTGTTCCGTCATGGCACGAACGGCGAATCTGGCGGTGCTCTCGGTCATCGGACGCGACCAGAAGGGCGTGGTCGCCCGCGTCTCGACCTATCTCGCGGGCCTCGGCATCAACATCGAGGACATCGTCCAGCGGGTGGTCGAGGGGCTCTTCGTCATGACGATGAAGATCGACGTCGGCGACATGACGGAGTCGCTCGACGAGCTCGTCCTCGGCCTCAAGGCCATCGGCAACGAGATCAACATGGAGGTCTCGCTGCGGCTGATGAACGAGCGGCCGCGGCGCCGGGTGGCCCTGCTGGTCAGCAGGGAGCCGCACTGCCTGGAAGCCCTGATCCGCGAGCGCGACCGGGGCACGATCCCTGCCGAGTACGTGACCGTGATCTCGAACCACGAGGTGCTGCGCCCGCTCGCCGAGGAGCACGGCCTGCCCTTCGTCTGGTTCCCCTCGACCGACAAGGCGGCGCACTTCCGCTTCGTCCTCGACGAGCTCGGCAAGGCCCAGCCGGATCTGGTCGTCCTGGCGCGCTACATGCAGGTGCTGCCGCCCGAGGTCATCGACCGCTATCCGAGCCGGATCATCAACATCCACCCCTCGCTGCTGCCCTACTACCCGGGCGCCAACGCCTACCGGCAGGCGTTCGAGGAGGGCGTGCGCGTCTGCGGCTGCACGGCGCACTTCGTGACCGAGCAGCTCGACCAGGGCCCGGTCATCCTGCAGGACGTGTTCCACATCAAGGTCGGCGACGACACGCTGGACGACGTCAAGTCCCGCGGGAAAGCCCTCGAGAGCGAGGTCCTGGCGCGCGCGGTGCAGCTCTTCGTGACGGACCAGCTCGTGGTCAAGGACAAAAAGGTCATCTTCCGGCCCGGGATGAGCCCCGCGCCCTGATCGGCCCGCGCACGCCCTCCGCCACGAGCGGCACCGTCAGAAGCCGAGCAGCTTCTTCCGCAGGTTCGGCGTCGGCGTCGGTCCGGTGATCGGCTCGCTCTCCTCGAGGGTCTCGACCAGCACGAACTGGGAGCCCCACTGCGTCCAGCCGGTGATCCTCAGGAGCTGGTTCGGCTTCGCGCTCGCGAAGCGCTCGATCAACTCCGGATCCCCGGTGAAGATGAAGTTGGGCTTGATCGGCAGCATCTGGTCGACGATCTCGGCACCCATGGGGCCGCCGCCCATGAGCGAGACGACGTTCGTGAGGGCGAAGGTCCGCAGCTCCCCCTCGCCGACACGCACCTGCAGCTCCTGGAGGGCGCCCGTTTCCTTCTTCGTCGCGCCCAGATAGCCGTCGAAGCGGACCTGGAGCTGTCGAACCTCTGCTCCGCCGACGAGAAGAGTCGAAAGCACCATCGCGAGCAACGACATGGCACGATCCTGCAGCACCGGGGCGACCGTCTCAAGGCCTCGCCGAGTCCCCGGCGAGGCGCTGCGCCGCGTCATGCCGGCAAACATCGAGCACACATACCCGGGGGCAGCGATCGACAGGGCCGTCAAACCACTCCAGTTGCTTGACTCCGGCGCCTGTTTTGGATAACCGCAGATTGTCCCCTCCCGAGCTTCAGGGAACCCTTGGCCAGCAATGGAAAGCGGGGATGGCGCGTGGCACCGGGCATGGGGCTAGGGGCACGCGGGCGGTGGTGGTGAGGACGCTCCGGCGTGGCGGTGTCGACCGGTCGACCGACTTCTCTCTTGGGAGATGCGGCAGCCGGGTACGGCGTCGACCGTGCGCAGAGCCTGGTTCCCGGAAGGAGAGACAGCGATGCAGAAGGACGAGTCGCAGATCAGCCGCCAGGCACGCTGGCAGCGCAAGCACCGCGCGATGGGGCTGTGCGTGCTCTGCAGCCGGCCGGCCTTCAAGGGCTGGCGCTGCAAGAAGCACTACGAGCAGCACAAGATCACGATGCGTCTGCGCTACATCCCGAAGGTCCGCGGCCGCTACAAGGTGAGCGGAACCACGGCCGAGACCGCCACGAAGCGCAAGTCCGCGAAGCCGGCAGCAGCGAAGACGACCGCCCGGAAGGCGGTCGCGAAGAAGACGGCGACTCGCGCCGCCACGCGGACGGTCGCGAAAAAGGCCACCGTCAAGGCGAAGACGACCGCGCGCAAGGCCACGGCGCGAAAGACCACCGCCCGCAAGGCCGCTCCGAAGCGCGCTGCGCGCTGATCCCGAAGCGCTCGGGGCAGCCCGCGGCTGCTCCGAGCGCGCGTCCCCCTCTCTCGCGACACGCCCCGCCGGATCGCACCGCGCAACGCCTCACCGTTTGACTGGCCGACCGCGCCGGACGAAACACCATCCATGACGAAGACGATGCGTGCAGCGGTGTGCAGGGAGCCGGGCAAGGTTCTCGTGCAGGACGTCCCGTTGCCGGAGCCGGGTCCCGGCGAGATCCTGCTGAAGGTCAGCCACTGCGGCGTCTGCGGCTCGGACCTGCACTGGTACCACGGCGGCATTCCCATCCCGAGCGTCTGCCCCGGACACGAGATCAGCGCCATGGTCGCCGACGTCGGCGCGGGTGTGACGACCGTCAAGGCGGGCGACCGCGTCGCCGTCGAGGGTATCCGGGTCTGCGGCACCTGCGACTACTGCCGCAGCAGCGACTACCAGCGCTGCCGCATGAACCAGATGATCGGCCTCACGGTGCCGGGCGGCTTCGCCGAGTACCTGGTCACGACGCCGCGGCACGCGTTCCCGATCCCGAAGATGGTGGACGACGAGACCGCGCAGCTCACCGAGCCGCTCGCGGTGTCGGTGCACGCGCTGCGGCTCGCCGGGCTCGAGATGGGCCAGCGCGTGCTCGTGCTCGGCGCGGGCACCATCGGACTCACCGCGATCGCCGCCGCGAAGGCCGGTGGTGCGGGCGAGATCGTCTGCACCGCGCGCCGCCCGCAGCAGAAGGCCGCCGCCAAAGCACTCGGTGCGGCGCGCGTCTTCGACCCGACGGAGTCCGGTGACCTCATGTCCTGGTGCTTCGACAACCCGGTCGACGTGGTCGTCGAGACGGTCGGCGACGCGTCGTCGTCGCTCGGCGACGCCGTGAACTGCGTCCGCCCGGGCGGCACGATCGCGGTGCTCGGCGTGTTCATGCAGCAGCCGCAGCTCAACGCCCTCTTC
>Ga0172362_10006133_pt1 | contig 10355 bp, 8 predicted proteins | sample LakKivs1_kivu2a2_FD_114534 | JGI IMG/M metagenome (GOLD analysis project Ga0172362, IMG submission 114534) | Sediment microbial communities from Lake Kivu, Rwanda - Sediment s1_kivu2a2 | ecosystem: Environmental > Aquatic > Freshwater > Lake > Sediment | place: Rwanda: Western Province, Lake... | reverse complement strand
TCTCCTGTGAGGAACCATGGAAAACCCAAAATGTTGAGAAACGGGTGAGAAGCCTAAAGGAAAGAGCACAGAAGGCCGGAGCGGTATTCCTTGGGGACCCCGAGGAGTACAGGCGGTTTGTCAAGAGCTTAATCGGCGATCTGCGTGATACTTGGGAACGGGCCGTGGAACAAATTGTACTTGGTAGTGTGATTAACAGATATAACCCGGATATCCACACTAAGCAACTGAAAGACCTCGTCATCGACGAGGAGATATGCCGGTCTGTTGAAAAGGGCATGAGCGACACGTCGCCAGCTGTTCATGATGAAGCTCTCGCCGCGAATGCCCCGCCTCTTACTCCAGACAACATAAAGACGTTAGTTGATGACTTGAGTAAGTTTTGCACGGAGGTAAAGGCAAAGCAAGAAGCCGCGCGTGACAAAAGGACGACAACAGAGGGGTGCTGAAAGGTAGAGCAATCGGGGCCTGTTCCTCCGCTTTGGGCGACGGGCGCGGGTTTATTTTCGAATTCTGTTGACTTTTGGCGGGGGCGGCTGTCTAATATACGCGTTAAGTTGTGATCAGGTCAGTATCCCTCGCCGACTTGTTCCCATTCCAATAACGAGGGAAGTTCCCATTCGTGCCCCGGTAAGGGCCAAAAGGGAGGTTGCATTGTCAACCGGTACAGTGAAGTGGTTCAGCGATCAGAAGGGGTACGGGTTCATCGTACCCGATGATGGAGGCAAGGACTTGTTCGTCCATCACTCCAACATCGAAGGCGAGGGCTTCAAGAGCCTCAAGGAGGGCCAGAAAGCCGAGTTCGAGCCGGCCCAAGGCAAGAAGGGTCCTGAGGCGACCAAGGTTCGCCCTCTATAAGCCTAATAATCGCAAGAACAGCGGGCCCCGCATAAACGCGGGGCCTTCTTCTTTTCAGGGCCAAGGCCCGTCCGGGCGCGACACGTTCCTCCGGAGGGCCCGATGAATTGCGCCCGTACAGGAATTCCGCGTGGGTCGAACGTAAAAGGCGGGTCAACGAGGCTCCCCAGATGCTGGGGCGTATGCAATACGCCCCTACGGGATGGCGGGGTGCGATCCCGCCCTACGCTTCCAACCTGTTGACCGGTGCCCACATCGGCCTACAATCTAAAGCGCCTGCTCTCGTTAGAACTTCGTACGAGAGGAAATCGCTGCTCCGGAAAAACACTGGGACAGGCACGAATTGCGGAAAGGACCAACCCGCCAGGGGCGGGTGAACTCGCCACAGGCGAGTAAACTTTGGGGACAGACAGCCAATTTCCGAAACAGCACGGAAATTGGTGTCAGTCCCCGGTCCGCAATTCGAGCCAGTCCCGGTTTCCGGACCCTTTGGGAAGGAGAATCGTGCGCGCGCTTCTCGTGAACGTCCCCGCCTACGGAAGCCATCTGCGCGGCGTGCCGCTCGGGCTTTTGTATATCGCCTCTTCGGCGCGCGCGGCCGGCCGGGAGGTCGGCGTCTTGGACGGGAGCCTTTTCGCCAACAGGAAGTCCTTCGAGAGGGAACTTCTTTCGCGCGAGTTCGACGTCCTCGGCCTTTCCGCCATGACCTACAACATCGCCGAGGCCGTCCGCATCGCACGCCTCGTCAAGGCCGAGCGCCCCTTGGCGCGCGTCGTCATCGGCGGCACGCACGCAAGCACCGTTCCCGAGGAGGTCCTCGCCGACCGCCCCGAATGCCACGTGATGGCAGGGGAGGGGGAGCAAGCGTTCCCGAAGTATCTCGACGCCCTCGATGGCCGCGCTTCCCTCGACGAGGTTCCCGGCCTCTACCGCCTCCAAGAGGGCGCCCTTCGAAGCACGCCGCCGGAGGCCGTCGAAGACCTTGACTCTCTTCCCTTCCCGGCGTACGACCTCGTCGACTTCACGAAGTACACCGTAGGCGTTCATGGGCTCTTCTATAAACGAAAGCCGCTCACATCGGTCGTCACTTCGCGGGGCTGCCCGTTCAAGTGCTCCTTCTGCGTGAAGACCGCGCTCACGGGCTTCACGTGGCGGGCCAGGTCGAGCGAGAACGTGCTCGACGAGATAGCGCTCCTCACGGGCAAATACGGGATTCGAGAGATTCATTTCGAGGACGACAACATCGCGCTCGAGCCCGAGCGCCTCGCGGCGATCTGCAATGGGCTTATCGGCCGGCGAACGGACATAGCCTGGAAGTGCCCGCACGGGATATACGCGTCGCACCTTGACGAGGAGATGTTCGCCTTGATGCGAAGGGCGGGGTGCTACAGCCTGTCCTTCGGCGTGGAGTCGGGCAGCGACGAACTCCTCAAGAAGGCGGGCAAAGCGACCGACACGGCCGCGACGAGAAAGAGCATCGAGGCGGCTCACCACGCCGGGATACAGTGCATAGGGTTCTTCATCTTCGGCCTCGAAGGCGAAACGCCCGGCACGGTCAGGCAGACGATCGATTTCGCGAAGTCGCTGCCACTCGACGCCGCGCAGTTCAACCTGTGCATACCGTTCGAGGGCACGCCCATCCGGCGGCGCTACCTCGAATTGGGCTACATCACCCCGAGCGCGTCCGCCTCGTATGACGTCGACCACGCGGTGGTCGACCTGCCGGGGCTCTCGGCCGGGGACCTCAAAAAGTTGAGGCTCCGCGCCTTTGCGGAGTTCTACGCGCGCCCGTCGATATTCTTAAGGAACTTGAAGAACCTCACGTCGCTCGATATATGGAAGGCGCTTGCCTTCAGGGTGCGGAACATATGGCGCGCGTAACGTCAGGCAACGTTCTCAAGGCGACCGCGCTCGCGGCGGTGTTTCTCCTTTTGGCCGTCGCCGTCGTCTACCCGGCGCTAAGTTTTATGTCCTGGTGGGGCGTGCACGACTGGGTCCAGTTCTACACGTACTACGGCGTGCCCTACAGGGCGGTCGCCGAGTTTCACGAATTGCCCGGATGGAACCCGTACTTCTACGGCGGCAACGTCCAGTGGGGGCACCCCGACGATCCGACGCTGTCGCCGCTTTTCGTGCCGATTCTTCTTTTCGGCGTGGTGGCCGGCGTCAAGATCGACATCGTCCTCGTTTTGGCGGGGGGAATGGTTTCGATGTGGCTCTTGGCGAGGCGCCTCGGACTCTCGCCCGCCGCGGCCTTTTTTGCGTCTGCCGTCTGGGGACTCAATGGTTGGCACGCGTACCATTTCGCGGTCGGCCACTGCGATCACTTGACGTTTCTCTTCGAGCCTCTGGTGGCGTATTTCTTCCTGCGGGCGCTTGACGACCTGAGGTGGGGGATAGGCGCGGCGGCGGTCCTCGCGTTCATGTATTTCTCCGGCGGGCCCTACCCGCTTATGTTCTCGATAATACTTCTGCTCGCGATGGGGCTTCTTTTCTCGGGGCATAGAAACAGCCCCAGGCCGATGCGGGCCGTCGTGACGATCTTCATATTCGGCGCGGGGTTCATGGCGGTCAAAATGATGTCGACGCTCGTCTTTATGCTCTTCGCCGAGCCGGTCGCGTCGGACATGAGCGGCACCGGGCTTACGGTCCTGTGGCGGGCGCTTTTCAACCCATCGCTGCGCATGTTCACCAAGTACGGCGGCACGCAGTGGGGCTCGTGGGAATACGCGGCGTTCATAGGCTACATCCCTGCGCTCGCGTTTCTCGCGGGGGCCGTCGCCGCCGCGCGCAGGGCCTGGCCCTGGGTGGCCATGGCGGCGATTTTTGTCGTGACGTCTTTCGGGAACGCCTCGCCGGTCGATTTCTTCTCGCTTTTTACGGCGCTGCCGGGCCTCTCGGGGATGCACGTTCCTTTTCGTTTCATAGCGCACGTCATCCTGGCGGTGGCGGTCGTGGGGGGGATGGGGCTTGACGCCGTGGGCGGCTTCCTATGCAGGATACGACTCAAGCGGGCGGCCCCGGGCGTCCTGTGGCTTACCGCCGCCGCGGCGACCGCCAACCTCGTCTGGATGCATTACGACCGGCCGGTGCCGCTCTACAGGCTCGTCTCGTATCTCGTGCCCCCCAGGAAGTACGGCGGCCGGATGCCACAGATTCCGCCCTTCAGGAAACTCGAGAAGAGCGAGGAGGCCTACGTTCCCATTACCTACGACCAGGCGCTCCAGGTGTACGTGTATTTTCTCAACGGGAAACGGCTCTCCTGGGGCTACGACGCGACGCGGCTGCCGAACATGGCGAAGTTCCCGGGCGATGCCGATTACAGGGCGGAGGTGTACCTCTTGCGCGGCGAAGGAGGCTCGGCTACCCTCACCGGCCAGACCCTGAGTACCTACCGCGTCGAGTATCAGTCGGACCAGGACAATACGGTCGTCCTGAACCAGAATTTCGCCCCTGGCTGGCGGACCAGCGCGTCGGGAAAAGCGTACGAGAGGGGCGGGCTCGTCGCGGTTGACGTGCCGGCCGGCGAGGGGACGGTGGAATTCAAGTACGTGCCGGCGTGCCGCACGCCCGGGCTCGTTGTGACGATCTTAAGCATCGTAGCGGCGGTCTTCTTTGCGCGGCGGCCGCGCACGCCACCCCCGACGCCGGCAAAGGACGCAAGGGCAGAGACCCAAGGACCAGCAGGCGCCCCGGCCGGCGCGGGCCGAACCGGCCCGGCATGACGAGCGCCGCTGCGGTCGCAGGCACGTCCGCCGGCGCGGAGGGCGCTACTGCGGCCGGCGAAGGACCACTATGCCGTCCTGCGGTTTCGACGCCTCCATATCGGCGACAACGCCGCCGGCGTCCACCGCTTTCACCAGCGGCGTCCTGAGGGCGCCGTCCATCGCGGCCATCCAACCGCCGACGCCTACCGGCCGCACGATGATGACGGCCTTTCCGGGCGGCGCTTTTTCGATTGCCTCGGCCAAAGCCGCCGCCGCCGCCTGGTACATTGCGTCCCTCGGCATCTCCCAACCGGGCCAAAGCCAGCGGTCATAGTCGATCCAGGCGGCGTGCTTTATGGTGTCGAGGGGGCACGTCAGCCACGTGACGCTGTCGCGTGCGGGGCCGACGTGGTAGTATGCCTGCGCGTATTCGAACGCCTCGCAGAGCACCACGTCGCCGGGTGACGCGGCTGCCCTCAGTATCCCGGCCTTCTTGCCGAGCCCGCGCGTCTCGCTCCATGAATACATGTAGGCCCACGAGTAGGCGAAAAGCAGCACCGCAGCCGCGATGCATACGGCGCGCGGCACTCTCTTCTGCCTTGAAAAACCGATTCCAAAAAGGACGGCCGCCGCGGGCACTCCGGTGAGTTCATACCTGCCCAGGACAAACATCGGGCGGAAGTACGACATCACGATCGGCACCATGAACGACAAGAGTACCCACGCAACGAGAAGCGCCCTGTAAGGAAACGGTTCCTGCCGCCTGAGCGCCGCCGCGAGAACGAAGAGGGACAAAAGACCCATCACCGAAAGCGCGAGCCACGAGGGGACCGAACTGGCGATCTTGAGAGAGAAGGACTTCTCTCTCCCCTCCTTCGTGGCCTCCCGCACCATGCTCGTCCTTTCGGGCCCCTGGTAGAGATTCCTCAGGTATCTCGGGTAGTATGCCCCGCCGGTCGTCATGAGCGAGGCCGACTGGAGGGGCAAGAGCGTCTTGTCGTACTTCTCCCAAATCGGCCCTATCCACTGGACGGCTTCGGCGGAGGGCTGCCTCAGGAAGACCGGCAGCCAGGGGGAGAAAAGAAGGGCCGCCGCCACGTGCGCGAAAAAGAGATTCCAGAACCTCTTGCCAAGCCCCTCGGGGTGGACGGTTGCGACGTATTCTATCGCCGTGACGATGTAGCCCGTGGGCACTAAGAATATCGCGACGTAACTCGTGTAAAGCCCGAGGGCGGTAGAAAGCGCCATGAGCGCCCAGTTCAAGAAGCCGCCCAGGCGCAGGCCGCGTTCGAGGAAGACCATCGACACGAGGACAAAAAACACCACCGGCGAATACATCCGGGCCTCCTGGCCGTAATAGATGGCCAGGGGCGTGATTGCGAGGGTGAATCCCGCCAAGAGCCGCGCCGTCTTCGAGAACCACGGTGTGTTCCAGAAGACCACGACCGCCACGGCGCCGGTGGAAAAAACCGCCGACAGGCTCCGAATGGCCGCGGGACCCTCGCCGAAGACCTTCATCCAGTAGTGAAGCATGATGTAGTAGAGCGGAGGGCCGTTGTCGAACGCCAGGTCCGCGAAGATGAGACTCAGGGGCTTCTTGGCTACGGCAAAGCAGTATGCCTCGTCAAGCCAGACTTCAAACCGGCCGATAAAGGCCAGCCGCAAGACCGCCGCGAACGCGATTACAAGCGCCGCCGCGGCGCCGAAGCGAAACCGGCATATGGCGTTCGTCCCTGCGACGGGCGCCCTCGCCGGAGTTTGGCCGCTGGATTCACGAAATTCGCTCATCTTGTGGTTCCTACTGTCCGATTTATCATTATATGGTGGTATACGGGCCGAGAAGAAAGGAAAAAGACATTACAGTAGCCGACGAGCGCGACGCAAGGAAACTGCTGAAGACGGGCGAGTTCCTGAGCCGCGCGGGCATAAGCCGACAGACCCTCTACACCTACCTGACAATGGGACTTATAGAGGAGGCCGACCGCACCAAGACCGGCCGGCACCTTTTCGACGAACGGGCATTGAGGCGCGTTTCCATCATCCAGAGGCTGAACTCCAGCGGTTACCCCCTGCGCGAGATAAAAGACATATACTTCAAAGAGGGGCGCTGAGGGGCCGGCGTCACCGCGGCATCCGACTGCGCGCCTAAACAAATCCGAGCATCCTGTCGAGGGCCTTTTTCGCCCTCGACGCAGTGGGTTCGCTCACCGTTACTTCGAACTCTCCATCCTCAAGCGACCAGAGGAGTTTATCGAGGGTATTCAGTTTCATGTTGGGGCAGTCGGCGAACCTCGTGACGGGGTAAAAAAACTTGCCCGGGTTTTCCTTGTTGAGGCGATGGAGCATCCCGATCTCGGTGCCTATTATGTACTCGGCGTAGGAAGTCTCGGACGCGTACCGCAGGATACCGCTGGTCGATGCGACCTCGTCGGCAAGCGCCGTAACGTCCGGCGTACACTCGGGGTGAACGACGACCTTGGCGCTTGGATGCTCCCTTCGCGCCTGGAGGACGGCCTCGGCGGTTATCCTGTGGTGCGTCGGGCAGTAGCCGTCCCAAAAGATGAGCGGCCTGTCCAATTTCGCCGAGACGTATGCCCCGAGGGATTTGTCGGGGACGAAGATGATGTCCCTGTCGCGCGGTATTCCCGACACGACTTTGAGCGCGTTGCCCGAGGTGCAGCATACGTCGGTTTCGGCCTTGACCTCCGCGGATGAATTGACGTAGGTGACGACGACGGCGAGCGGGTGCCGGCCCTTGAGGTTCCGCAACTGCCGGGCGTTGAGCATATTGGCCATGGGGCAGCCGGCGTTGGGGTCTGGTTCCAGTACACGCGCGTCAGGGTTGAGGATTTTGGCCGTCTCCGCCATGAAATGCACGCCGCAGAAGAGTATCAAGTCGGCGCGCACCTGGGAGGCTTTGCGGGCGAGTTCCAGGCTGTCGCCGACGAAATCCGCGACGTCCTGGACTTCGCCGAGTTGATAGTTGTGGGCGAGGACAAGGGCGCCCTTTTCGCGCGCGAGGGCCCGTACCTTGTCAGCCAGCCCTTCAGGTGGCATTCTTCACCCCGATGATCTCGCGAATCCCGGATACGAGCGCATCGATCTGGCCCCTGGTGCCTATGGCAATCCTCAGATAGTCGCTCCAGTCGGGCCTGTCCCAGAAGCGCACGAGGATTTTCCTGGCCTTGAGTTTCTCGTAGATCTCCTTCGCGCCCGGCGCGGGCGCCTTTGTCCAGATGAAGTTGGCCTGCGAGGGGGTCACTTTGAAACCCATTTCCGTAAGCGCGTCGGTGAGGAAGGCGCGCGTCCGTCGGATCTTCGCGACGTTGGAGAGCATGTAGTCGTAATCCTCCAGCGCCGCCACGGCCGCGGCGATGGAGAGGCGGTTTACGGGATAGGAGTCCCTGCACTTGCTCAACTCGGCCACGAGTTCCTCCGGACCGGCGAGGTACCCTATCCTCATCCCCGCGAGGCTGAACGACTTCGAGAAGCTCCTTAAGACGCAGAGGTTCGGCAGTTTCCCGACGAGGCCCATGCAGTTGTCATCCGAGAAATCCACGTAAGCCTCGTCCACGAGAAGCACACCCGGGAGGCTTTCGGCCAGGGCCTTGACCTTCGCTGATGGGACGAGCGTCCCCGAGGGGCTGTTGGGGTTGGCGAGAAAGGTCAGCTTCGCGCCGTTGCCGAAGAGGCCCTGGGGCAGGGAGAAATCCTCGGGAAATGGGATCTCCAATCTGCGGCTTCCCTGTTGGTCCGCGAGGGTCTCGTAGAGGATGTACGACGGCACCGGATACGCGATCACGTCTCCCTCGCCGGCAAGGGACCTCGTGGTGATAGTGAGGATGTCGTCGCCGCCGTTGCCGACGAGGAAGTTGTCGCGTTCCAGGCCGAAACGCTCCGAAAGCCGGTCGCGCACCGCGTTGGCGCCGGGCTCGGGGTAATAATTGAGCGCCCCCCAGGCCTCTGCCAACAGGGCGCGGATGACTTCAGGCGAAGGCGGGTAGGGATTCTCGTTGGTGTTCAGTTTGACGAAACCGCCTTCGACCGGCTGCTCGCCGGGCACGTAGGCCTGCATTTTTTCGACGTTGGGCCTTACAAACACGCGAAATCCCCCAGCGTTAGGGTTTCTTGAAACGCCATTCGGCGGCGCGCGCGTGCGCCTCGAGCCCCTCCCTGCGGGCTATGGTCGTTATGCCGGGGAGTTCTCTCTTGAGCGACTCCCTGGAGTATTCAACAAACGTCAGCCTCTTGAGGAAATCGACCGCGGAAAGGCCGCTGGAGAACCGCGCGGTGCCGCTGGTAGGCAGAGTGTGGGAAGGGCCGGCCACGTAGTCGCCGGCCACCTCCGGCGTATCCGCTCCCAAAAAGACCGCGCCGGCGTTCTCTATGCGCCCGGCGACCTCGCGCGCGCCGGCGGTCATTATCTCCATGTGCTCGGGCGCGATGGCGTTGGCGACGAGGACGGCTTCGTCGATGTTGTTCACCTTTATGAAGGCGCCGTACCTCTCGAGGCACTCCACGCACATGTCGAAACGGGGCAGATCGACAAGCTGCTTCTCAATGGCCTCTTCCACCGCCTCCATGAGCTGGGCGGACGTGGAAACAAGCATCGCGGAGCCGGGGTAGTGCTCGGCCTGCGACAGGAGGTCCGCCGCGACGTAATCGGGATCGGCGCCCTCGTCCGCGACGACCAATATCTCGCTCGGTCCGGCGAACATGTCGATCTTCACCGTTCCCGAGACCTCCCGTTTGGCCAGGCTCACGAAGACGTTGCCCGCCCCGACTATCATGTCCACGCGCGGCACCGTCTCGGTCCCGAACGCAAGCATCGCTATCGCCTGCGCCCCTCCCACGCGGTAGACTTCCTTGAGGTCGAGGACATGCATCGCCGCGAGGACGTGGTCGTTGAGGTGCCGCGGCGAGGTGGCAACGGCGATCTCTTTGCACCCGGCGACCTGCGCCGGGATAACGTCCATCAGGACCGCCGAAGGATAGGGTGCCGCACCTCCGGGCACGTACACCCCCACGCGGCTCAAGGGCCTGTAAACCACCTCGAGGCGTACGCCGTCCCGGCAATATGGCTGCGGCGGCGGGCACAGGAGGTGCCGCTGAAAACGCTCAATGTTGTCTTTCGCAACAAAGAGCGCATCGCGGAACTCCTGTTCGACCCTGTTGTAGGCGGTCTTGAATTCGGCCGGGTCCAGCATGAACTCCTCGGGGGCGAGGTCGAGGGAGTCGAGCTTCTCGCAATAGCGGGAAACGGCCGCGTCCCCGCGCAGCCGGACGTCATCGAGTATGCGCCTCACGACCGACAGGGGGCTCAGCGGTTCGCCGAAGACCTCCACGGTGCGCCTGAGGGCCTGTTCGGTCACCTGGCCGGTTTCGACGCTCAGGACTTCCCTGAGCGCCGCGAGGTCCGTGGACGCTGCAGGGTCGGCCCAGTCAATTCTGCGGATCTTGAGCATTGATTCTCCAAGCCGGAGACAGACCCGAGACCATGAAGGCCGCCCGGGTACCGCGGCCAAACCGGCTGGGGGTACTGAGACGGCCTCCGAAACCCTCGGGTTTGTCCCCGGTTATATACTCTCGCCCGCCACGGGGGTTCGATCGGGAAACCACTAATATAATTAGGCCGGAAGGTCGGTCAAGTTAAAAGCGCGTCCGCGGTGGGATGGGCAGGGAACATCGTATACCTCTGAGGATGATCAGGTGCTTGAGTCAGGGATGGTTTGAGAAGCTAATGGCTGTATGGCAGGGCCTGGGGGGTAGGCCCTGCCATACAGCCTCGGA
>Ga0172362_10006129_pt1 | contig 10360 bp, 6 predicted proteins | sample LakKivs1_kivu2a2_FD_114534 | JGI IMG/M metagenome (GOLD analysis project Ga0172362, IMG submission 114534) | Sediment microbial communities from Lake Kivu, Rwanda - Sediment s1_kivu2a2 | ecosystem: Environmental > Aquatic > Freshwater > Lake > Sediment | place: Rwanda: Western Province, Lake... | reverse complement strand
GACGCCGTGAGGCGTTATCTTCTTTTGCACTCTCACGACATCTTGCGGATCGAAGATATGCCCTGACGGGCACACTACAAGCCGGGGGGCAAATTGGTGGGAAATAGGTTTGCCTGCGTCTCCGGGGTGGGTATAATTGGGCCTTTTTGGGGGCCCCGGTGTGCCCGGGAGGGCCGGGGTCTGGACATGGTGATCTGGAGAAGGAGGTCACAGGCATCACGCGGCCCGTCGAAACGATATGCTCGCAATAAAGAGGGGATTGTAAGCGTTCTTCCCGTGAGAAGGCGCTTTGCCGGAATGGTGTGCACCGCACGCCCTACGATCTTTTGGATAAGGAGGTTACGAGATGGCACGACCTGTAACGCTGTTCACCGGCCAATGGGCGGACCTGCCGCTGGAGACGCTGGCGCAGAAAGCCAAGAGCTGGGGGTACGACGGACTGGAGCTGGCCTGCTGGGGCGACCACTTCGAGATCGACAAGGCCCTCAAGGATAACAACTACTGCAAGAACAAGCGAGCCCTGCTCGACAAGTACGGGCTCAAGGTGTTCGCCATCTCGAATCACCTGGTCGGCCAGTGCATCTGCGACAATATCGACGCTCGTCACAAAGCGATCGTCGGTCCGGACATTTGGGGCGACGGCAAACCCGAGGGCGTCCGTCAACGTGCGGCCCAGAACATGATCGATGCCGCCAAAGCGGCCAAGAAGCTGGGCATCGGGGTCGTCAACGGCTTCACCGGCAGCTCGATCTGGCACCTGTTGTACTCGTTCCCGCCGGCCTCGAAGGAAATGATTGACGCCGGGTATGCCGATTTCGCCAAGCGGTTCACCCCGATCCTTGACGCCTTCAAGAAGGAAGGGATCAAATTTGGCCTGGAAGTCCATCCGACCGAAATCGCCTTCGATATCGCCTCCGCTCAGCGGGCGGTGGATGCCGTCAAAGGGCATGAGTGCTTCGGCTTCAACTACGACCCGAGCCACTTCGGCTACCAGCACGTGGACTATGTGAAGTTCATCCGTACCTTCGGCAAACGGATCTTCCACTGCCACATGAAGGACGTGTGGTGGGGCCACGGGGACGGCACCGTCGGCGTCTTCGGCGGGCACACCGACTTCACCGACCCGCGCCGGTACTGGGACTTCCGTTCCATCGGCCACGGGGACATCAATTTCGAGGAAATCATCGTGGCCCTCAACGACGTCGGCTATCAGGGCCCGCTCTCGATCGAGTGGGAAGACGGCCGGATGGACCGCGAGCACGGGGCGGCCGAGGCCGTCCAGGCGATCAAGAAGGCCGACTTCAAGCCTTCTCAGATCGCCTTCGATTCGGCGTTCGAGAAGAAGTAGCAACTACCGCGGTGAGGCCCGGACCTTGCGAAAGCGTCCGGGCCTCTCCGGTTCTTCAGGCAGGAAAGCCGCAGGAATGAGCATCAGGCAGTACTTGAGCCGGCATCCATCCCGTGGGAGGGTGGCAGGCAGCACGGCGGGGGAGAGCAGATCCTGTATCATCACATTCTTATCTCCCGGAATCAGAGGGTAGTTCCATGACACACCAAAGTATCGACCGACGTGATTTTCTGAAGGCAGCAACGGGTGCGGTGGCCCTCGCGGGCTTCCCCGTGGTGGTCCCGTCCGCGGTCCTCGGGGCCGAGGCCCCCAGCGAGCGGATTACGCTGGGATTCATCGCCTGCGGCAAGCAGAGCCAGCATCTGATGCGGTCCTTCCTGAACTCGCCCGGCACGCAGGTGGTCGCGGCCTGCGACGTGGACAAGCTCAAACTCGAGCGCAGCAGCAAGGGCATTGTCGAGAAGCACTACGCGGACAAGAAGGTCGCGTCCTATAAGGGCTGCGACACCTACCATGATTTCCGCGACGTGCTGGCCCGAACGGACATCGACGCAGTGGTCATCTCGACGCCCGACCACTGGCACACGGCTATCTCGATTGCCGCCTGCCAGGCGGGCAAGGATATCTACTGCGAGAAGCCCCTGACGCAGACGATTGCCGAGGCCCGTGCGATGGTCAACGCGGTCCGCAAGTACAACCGCGTCTTCCAGACGGGCAGCATGCAGCGGTCCTCTCGTGAGTTCCGCTTCGCGTGCGAGCTGGTGCGGAACGGCTATATCGGCGACATCCAGCATGTGACCGTCGGGGTGGGCGGTCCGCCGGAAGACAAGCCCCTGCCCGCAGAACCTGTGCCGGACTACCTCGATTGGGATATGTGGGTGGGACCCGCCATGTGGCGGCCCTACAACAACGACTTGGCCCCGCACATCAGCTTCGACGGCTTTCCGAACTGGCGGTATCACAGCTATTACGGCGGCGGCGGCATGACCGACTGGGGCGCCCATCATTTCGATATCGCCCAGTGGGCCCTGGGGATGGACAAAAGCGGGCCTGTCGAGATCCTCCCGCCCGACGGCAAGGACATCAAGGTCCTGACGTACAGGTACGCCAGCGGCATTCCGATGACCCGCGACAACGCCAACGGCGTGCTCTTCGAAGGCACCACGGGCAAGGTCGAGGTCAATCGCGGCTATCTCAAAACCTGGCCGGACAACCTGAAGGATCAGGTCATCGGGGCCGATAAGATCCAGCTCTACAACAGCAGGAACCACTACACGGATTGGCTGGACGCGATCCGCAAACGCAGCGAGCCGATCTGCGACGTCGCCATCGGCGCCAGTTCGGTGACGGTGTGCCACCTCGGCAACATCGCGTACACGCTGAAACGGCCTTTGAAGTGGGACCCGGCGCGCGAGGTCTTCCCGGGCGACGACGAGGCCAATCGCATGCTGTCCCGGCCGTATCGCAGCCCGTGGTACCTGTCAGCATGAGGAGAATGGTATGAATGAGATCACTTCATCGCGACGGCGGTTCCTGCGGAATGCTGCCGGAGTCTCCCTTGGCGTCGTGGGTTTCCCGTACGTCGTCCGCTCGACGGCGCTCGGGGCCGCAGCGCCCAGCGAGAGGATCACCATCGGCTGCATCGGGGTGGGAGGCCAGGGTACGGGCAACATGCAGGGCTTCCTCGGCAAGAACGAACAGGTGCGGGTCCTGGCCGTTTGCGACGTGGATGCGCAGAACGCCGAGCGGGCCAAGGGCATCGTGGACAAGAAGTACGGCCACTCAGACTGCACGATCTACCACGATTTTCACGAGATCATTGCCCGCGACGACATCGATGCGATCTCGCTGGCGACGCCGGACCACTGGCACTCGATTCCCGTGGTGTTGGCCGCCCAGGCGGGCAAGGACATCTACGGCGAGAAGCCCCTGGCCCGGACGATCCACGAAGCCAAGGTGATGCGCGATACGGTCAACCGTTACGGGCGAATCTGGCAGACGGGGAGCTGGCAGCGCTCGGTGGAGAACTTCCGCCACGGCTGCGAGCTGGTCCGCAACGGGCGGATCGGCAAGGTCACCCGCGTGGAAGTGGGCCTGCCCACCGGCGGGGGCGGCGGGAATCCCCCTGTTTCCGAGCCTCCCGAGGGGCTGGATTGGGATTTCTGGCTCGGACCCGCGCCGTGGACCCCGTTCCGGAAGTACGGCGGCAATGCGCCGCACTGGGACTGGCGCTGGATCATGGACTATTCGGGTGGTCAGCTCACCGACTGGGCGGGCCACCACATCGACATCGCCCACTGGGGTCTTGGCCTGGACGACACCGGGCCCGTCGAGGTCGAGGGCAAGGGCGTCTACCCGAAGGACGGCATCTTCAACGTCCCGACCGAGTACAAGTTCACCTGCAAGTACGCCAACGGCGTCGAGATGGTCGTGGCCAACGACCGCCAAGTGCCCAAGGGGATGGGCACCGTCTGGTACGGCGAGAAGGGTTGGGTCCACGTGGATCGCGGCCGGCAGGCGACGAACCCGCCGGAGCTGTGGAATGAGACGATCGGGCCCAACGAGGACCGCCTGTATGAGAGCCGGGACCATCATCAGAACTTTCTCGATTGTGTGAAGTCCCGCCGGAAGACGATCACGCCCATCGAGGTGGCATGCCGCTCGATCACCGTGGGTCTGCTGGGTGAGATCGCCATGCTGCTGGACCGCAAGGTCCGCTGGGACCCGGAGAAGGAGATGTTCGTGAACGATCCCGAGGCCGCTCGGCTGCTGTCGCGTCCGATGCGGGCCCCGTGGCATTTGTGAGAAACGTATTTCGTGAAGCGTGAAACGGGAAGCGTGCTGTCGCTCCACGAGATACGCTTCACGCTTCACGCGGAATTAGAAAGGAGCCGATATGGTGAGGTCGAGAGTGATTGCCGCGATGCTGCTGGCCGGGTTCTGTTTGTCCACGGTGTCGTGGGCCCAGGGGTCGCCCAAAGAGCTGCGTCAGTTGAAGGATGAGGAGATCGCCAAGATCAAAGCGGCGATGCCGGAGAAGGCGGTGGTCAAGCCGGAGAAGGCCCGCAAGATGCTCGTGTTCTGGAAATGCGAGACGTTCTTCCATACCGTGATCCCGGTGGCGAACGAGGCCCTCAAGATCATGGGCGACCAGACCGGCGCATTCCAGGTGACGGTAGTCACGGACGATTACTCGGTGTTCAATGCGGACACGCTCAAGCAGTTCGACGCGATCTGCCTGAACAATACGACCAGTCTGAAGTTCGACCCGAAGACGACGCCGGAGCGGTGCCAGGCCCTGATGGACTTCGTCAAAGGGGGCAAGGGCATCATCGGTATCCACGCCGCGGCCGACAACTTCTATCAATGGCCGGAAGGTCAGGAGATGATGGGCAACAAGTTCACCGGGCATCCCTGGGGCGCCGGCGGAACCTGGGCCTTCAAGGTCGACGTGCCCGATCATCCGCTGATGGCGCCGTTCAAAGATCAACCGAAGTTCAAGCTGAGCGACGAGATCTATCGCACCGAGCCGCCGCTGTATTCCCGTGACAAGCAGTACGTCCTGATGAGCCTGGACACCACCGATCCGACCACCCGCAACGTCCGCGAGTGGAAGGACACCGACGTCGACACGGGCATCACGTGGATCAAGGATGTGGGCAAGGGCCGCCTGTTCTACTGCTCGTTCGGGCACAACGATGCGATCTTCATGAACCCCGTGCTCCTCGAGCATTACCTGCGCGGGATTCAGTTCGCGATGGGTGATTTCAAGGTGCCGACGAAACCGACGGGATCGGGAAAGGGGCAGGATAAGGCGCAAGGACAGACCGCGAATACGCTCGTGGAGAAGGTGAAGGCCTATGACTTCGGGCAGAGCCGTGCTGCCTTGACGGAGATCAGCGATCAGATCCGCCAGGCCTACGGCAAGCCCGAGGAGCTGAAGAAGTTCGAGGCCTCGCTGATCGAGGTCCTCAAGTCCGATGCGAAGTACGCCGGCAAGCAGTATGCCTGCCGGGAGTTGAGCATCATCGGGACCGAGCAGTCGGTGCCGGCGCTGGCGGGCATGCTCACGAGCGAGGAATACTCGGACATGGCCCGCTACGCGTTGGAGCGGATTCCGGGCCAGGCGGTGGACGAGGCCCTGCTGGGCGCCATGGGCAAGGCCGCCGGCAAGGCGAAGATCGGGATCGTCAACAGCCTGGGCGAGCGGGGGACCAAGCCCGCGGCCGCCGAGATCGCCAAGCTTGTGGGCAACTCGGACAAGGTGCTGGCCGGCGCGGCCATTAGCGCGTTGGGCAAGATCGGCGGCCCGGACGCTCTGGGCGGCCTGAACAGCGCTCTTCAAAGTGCCCCCGACGCACAGAAGATGCTCGTCTACGATGCCCTTTTGAAGGTCGCGGACAAAATGGTGGCCGAGGGTGACAAGGCCGGCGCCCAGAAGATCTACGTCAGCCTGAACAAGGAAGGCGTGCCGCAGTTGGTTCGTACCGCGGCCATCAAGGGCATGGTCCGGTCCACTCAGAGATAATAAAGGATCGTGAAACGGTTGCGGTTGCGAGGCTCGTATCGGTTACATAGAGCGTGGAGCGGCGCGGACGCCGTTCTACGCAACCCTTTGACGAAACGAGCTTCGGGGTCCCCAAACGCATTCGTCCGCGCTTGGGGGTCCCCTCACAACCGCCCGACGATCTGTCCCGCGCAACCGTCTGACGAGATGAGCCGCCCGACTCTTGGATGATGGACGAGGTGAGCGTGGCGGCACAATGGGGATTTTAGTTCGATAGGACCGCAGATATGGCTGGGCCATCAAAGGGATTCGGTTTGTTGTTGATCGTGGCGTTTGCCGTCGTTCTGTTCGGGGCGCCTGCCTCCACGGTAGCGGCGAGCGAGGGCAATCAGGAGATCATCAAGATGGTGATCGACTCGCTCAAGGATCCCGAGATGCAGGCGGGGGCCATCGCCATCGCGCGGGAGGTCCCCGGCACGGAGATGACCAAAGCCCTGGCACAGGAACTGCCCAACTTGGGCCCGACGGCGCAGGTGCAACTACTCTCGGCGCTGGCGGATCGGGGCGACGCCTTGGCTTTGCCGGCCGTGCTCGAGGCGAGCCGGTCGCAGGACGAATCCGTCCGGATCGCGGCGCTGAAGGCCGTCGGTCAGATGGGTGACGCATCGAACGTGCCGATGCTGGCCGAGCGGGCGGCCGCGAGCAAAGGCGCCGAGCAGAAAGCAGCGCGCGAGAGTCTGTACCGGCTTCGCGGTCCGGAAGTAGATGCGGCGGTCTTGCAGAGCCTTTCCGGCGCCGCCCCGGCGGTCAAGACGGAACTGGTCAGCGCGGTCGGCGAGCGCAACATCGGCGGCTCCGTCGAAGTGCTGATCCAGGCCGCCAAGGATGAGGACCGCAAGGTCCGGATCGAGTCGATCAAGGTCCTCAAGGTGGTGGCGAAGCCCGACGACGTGCCGGCACTCGTGAATCTGCTCCTGGAGATCAAGAACGATTCGGATCGCACCGAAGCGGAGAAGACGATCGCCGCCGTCGCGCACAAGATCGAGGACAAGACCCGTCAGGCAGCGGCAGTGCTGGCGGTGCTGCCGAACGTCAAGGACAATCCGAATCGCGCTTCTCTGCTCCGCGTGCTCGGCCGCATCGGCGACAGCAGCGCGCTGCCCACGTTGCGGACGGCACTGAGCAGCCGGGAGGCGGAGATTCAGGATGCCGCGATCCGCGCCCTGTCTGACTGGCCGACCGCCGAGCCGGTGCCCGATTTGCTCAAAGTCGCCCAGACGGCGGAGAACGCACGATACAAGATCCTGGCCCTGCGTGGGTTCGTGCGATTGCTCGGTCTGGAGAGCAGCCGGTCTCCCGAGGAGACCATCGATCTGTACAAGAAGGCGATGGACCTGGCGGGCGAGGCCGCCGAGAAGAAGCGGGTGCTCTCCGGCCTGGCCGCCACGAAGTCGCTGGCGGCGCTGAATATGGCCGCCGGATATCTCGACGACCTGCCCCTGCACCTGGAGGCCGAATCAGCCGCCGTCCAGATCGCCCAGGGGATCTACGCCAGCCATCCGCAGCGAACGAAAGAAGTGCTCGCGAAAGTGGTCCAGGCCACGAAGCAGGACGCCTTGCGCCAGCAGGCTCAGGAGATCATCAACCAAATCGAGCGATTCGACGACTACCTCGTTGCCTGGCAGGTCAGCGGCCCCTACACAAAGGACGTACAGGCCAGCGAGCTGTTTGATACGCCTTTCCCGCCGGAGCAGGAAGGACAGGAGGCAAAGTGGCAGCCCATGCCCGTCGGGACCAGTCCGGAACAACCCTGGCTGATCGAGCTGGACAAGGTCGAGTCCCTGGCGGGCAACACGCGCGTCGCGTACCTGCGGACGCGGGTCTATTCGCCGAAAGAACAGAAGGCCCGTCTCGAGCTCGGCAGCGACGATGGCGTCAAGGTCTGGCTCAACGGCCGGCTCGTGCACGCCAACAACGCGGTTCGTCCGGTCGAGCCGGGACAGGACAAGGCCGACGTGACGCTCAAGGAGGGCGCCAACTCGCTGTTGGTCAAGCTGACGCAGGATGGCGGCCAGTGGGCCCTGGCCCTGCGCCTGCGCACCCCCGACGGCGGCCAGCTTGAGGGCCTTAAGGTCGAACCGTGATTCAAGGCGACCGGAGAGAAGGTCATGAGAAGCAATAGCTCAGCTCGAAGTCGCACGCGGAATCTGATTCCGGTCATCCTGTGTGCCACAGGACTGCTCTTTGCGGCCAGCGTGCGAGCGGCCGAGGTGGACCCGTTCATGGGGGACTGGCAGGGAAAGGACAAGGCCAGCGATGGCGCGGTTTCCGCGTTCGTCGCGCAGGTGATCGCCCGGGGAGGCAACCAGTATCAGGTCAACATCCTGACGGCCTTCGACGTGCGCGCAAAACCCATGCACGTCATGGAGGGTTCCTTGCAGGGGAGCAAGTACACCTACACGGCCGATGGCGGGCAGTATCGCGGTGAGATCGTCCTTGACGGCGAGGTCAGCAAGGGCTGGTACAAGGGAGACGTGGACGGGCGATTCGAGATGCGTCGCGTCTTGCGACAGTCTCCCACGCTGGGAGCCAGGCCGCCCGCCGGGGCGGTCGTGCTCTTCGACGGCACGAACTTCGACAAGTGGGTCAGCTTCGGCGCCCGACGGGGCACGATCAACCTGGTCGAGGCCGTCGGCAACGCCCAGGACGCGGTCGCGTACCTGAAGGCGAGAATCCGGTCGCCGCAAACGCAGAAGGCGACTTTGCAGCTTGGCACCGACGACGGCGTCAAGGTCTGGCTCAACGGTCAGCTCGTTCATGCCAACAACGCCGCCCGAGGGATTACACCGGACGAGGACAAGGTCGAGGTCTCATTGCAGGAGGGGATGAACGAACTGCTGCTGAAGGTGACCAACGGCGCGGGGGACTGGGGGACGCTCGTCCGCTTCGCCGGCGAGCGCGGCCGGCCGTTGCGGAATCTCAACGAGGTCGCGCCGCAGTTCCCTTCCGAGGAGGGCTCCAGCGAGTACCTCCGTCAGAACAGCGGTTTCATCACGCAGTGGCAGGTGGCCGGGCCATATCGAGAGGCCGGCAAGGGACCCGAGGCTCTCTTCGATATCGCCTTTGCGCCCGAGAAGGGTTCTGCCACCGACGTGAACTGGAAGTGGATCAACGCCAATGTTCCGCCGGATGGTCGGGTCCGGTGGCCCATCATCGATGGGGCGATGGAAGTGAAGGCCGGTGCGGGCAATATCGTCACCAAAGACAAGTTCAAGGACTTCACGCTGCACGTCGAGTTCCGCACGCCGTTCATGCCCGAGGCTCGCGGCCAGGGCCGCGGCAACAGCGGCGTGTACCTCCAGGGCCGCTATGAGATCCAGGTGCTCGACAGCTACGGACTCGAAGGCGCGGACAACGAGTGCGGCGGGATCTATCAGGTCGGCGCGCCCATGGTGAACATGTGCCTGCCGCCCATGCAGTGGCAGACGTACGACATCACGTTCCGAGCCCCGCGTTTCGGCGCCAGCGGCAGCAAGACGGAGGACGCGGTCGTCACCGTCGTCCACAACGGCGTGACGATCCACGACCGCCGCAAGCTTCCGGGCCCGACGGGCGGCGCGATCGACGCCAATGAATCCGAGCCGGGTGGCATCTACCTCCAGGACCATGGCAACCCCGTGCAGTTCCGCAACATCTGGCTCGTGGAGCAATGAAGATCGACAGATTCTCTTGCCACAGAGGGCACAGAGGACACAGAGAAGAATGAACGTAGGAACCGAAAAAAGTGAGAAGGAACGAGCTGGGGAGCGTGAGAACTGCCGACCTTCCTGCATTTTCACTTTCTTTCCTTCTCTTGCCTCTGTGGGCTCTGTGTCCTCTGTGGCCATTTCTTTCACAACGGCAGGTCAATGCAACGGTTGTTTTTGAGGGCCAACAGATATGGAAAACAGGACGAAGAGACAAGAGCAGGGCGGGAGCCTTTCCCGTCGTGATTTCATGGGCGCCGCCGCGGCCGTCGCCGCATTCACAGTCGTCCCGCGCCACGTGCTGGGCGGCCAGGGCAACACTCCTCCGAGCGAGAAGGTCAACGTCGCCGCCATCGGCTCCGGCGGCATGGGCGCCGGCAACACCGACGCCTGCGCGGGCGCGGGAGCCAACATCGTGGCCCTGTGCGATGTGGACTTCAACCGGGCGGCCGGGCAGTTCAAGAAATATCCCAAGGCCAAGCAGTACAAGAGCTTCCGCAAGATGCTCGACGAGCAGAAGGACATCGATGCGGTGATCGTCGCGACGCCCGACCACATGCACGCGATCGCCTCGATTGCCGCGATGAGACGCGGCAAGCACGTCTACTGCCAGAAGCCCCTGACCCGCCTGGTGTCCGAGGCCCGCGCCATGACGGAAGCCGCTCGCAAGTTCAAGGTCGTCACGCAGATGGGCAACCAGGGCCATTCGGGCGACGGGGTCCGCGACATCTGCGAGTGGATCTGGGACGGTGCGATCGG
>Ga0172362_10006128_pt1 | contig 10361 bp, 8 predicted proteins | sample LakKivs1_kivu2a2_FD_114534 | JGI IMG/M metagenome (GOLD analysis project Ga0172362, IMG submission 114534) | Sediment microbial communities from Lake Kivu, Rwanda - Sediment s1_kivu2a2 | ecosystem: Environmental > Aquatic > Freshwater > Lake > Sediment | place: Rwanda: Western Province, Lake... | reverse complement strand
GGAGCGCCCGGGCCTGGTCGGGGTCGGCTCGAGGGCACTCAGCACGCAGGATCGCATGACGAAGCCCTGGGATAGCCGCCTCGCGGCGCTGCTCGTGCGTCCTCTCGAGGGGACGCGCGCGCATCCGAATCATCTCACCACGGTGGGACTCGTCACGGGTCTGCTGTCGGCGTCGTTGTATGCGCGCGGTGGCGGCTGGGCCGATCTCGGCGGCGCTCTGCTGGTCGCGACGATGATCATCGACCACGGCGACGGCGAGCTGGCGCGCGCGACCGGGAAGACGTCGAGCTTTGGCCACACGTACGACCGCATCGTCGACCTGGTCGTCAAGCTGTGCACGTTCGTCGGCATGGGGATCGGCCTCAGCTCGGGACCGCTCGGAGCCTGGGCGCCGGCCCTCGGCGCAACCACGGGCGTCGCGCTGCTGGTGATCTTCAACGCCCGCGGCGCCCTCGCCCGGCGCCGCTCGGCTGCCGAGGCCTTCCACCAGCCGTCGTTCGGCGGCTTCGAGATCGAGGATGTCCTCTATCTGATTGCGCCGCTCACCTGGCTCGGGGTCCTGCCGTGGTTCCTCGTCGCGGCCGGCATCGGAGCGCCGCTGTTCGCGGCCTGGTCCGTATTCCTGCTGTGGCGCGCGATCGCCCAGGATCGCGCTGCCGGCCGGGCACCCGCGAGCGCGCCGCTCGCGGCGCTGCCGGCCGCCGTGCGGCCTGGGCTCGCGGTCGGCATCGGGCTGTTCTCGGCGCTGATCCTCTACCTCGGCGTCGGCGATCTGGTGGCGGCGCTCGATCACGCCGGAGCGGGTCTGCTGCTGGTGGCGGCGTTCCACGTCGTGCCGATCGTCGGCGATGCGCTCGGCTGGCGGAGCCTCGTCGCCGTGCGCGAGCGCCCGCCGTTCGCCTTCTTCGTGCGCGCGCGCTGGATCGGCGAGTCGGTGAACGGGCTCCTGCCGGTGATGCAGATCGGCGGCAACGTGGTGAAGGCGCGGCTGCTCGGCGCGGCGGGCGTGGCCGGGCCGCGCGCCGGGGCGACCGTCGTGGTCGACGTCACCACGCTGATGCTCGCGCAGCTCGCCTTCACGTTGCTCGGCGTCGGCCTTCTGGCGGCGCGCATCGGCGGTGTGCGGCTGGTCGGCATGGCCGCGCTCGGTGCGGCCCTCATGGTCTCGCTGGCAGCGGGCTTCGTCGCGGCGCAGCGCGCCGGAGCGTTCGGTCGCGGGGCGCGCGTGATCGCGCGCCTGGGCAGCGGCATCGGCGTCGGGCTCGCGCTCGATGCGGACGCGCTCGACCGCGAGGTGCACGAGCTGCACCGCGAGCGGCGGCGTCTGCTCGCGTCGTGGGGCTGGCACCTCGCGAGCTGGCTCGCGGGAGCGGGCGAGGTCTGGCTCGCGCTGCAGTTCCTCGGTCACCCGGTCGACGTCTCGACTGCCCTGCTGCTCGAGAGCCTGGGTCAGGCCGTGCGTGCGGCGGCCTTCGCCGTGCCGGGCGCGCTCGGCGTTCAGGAAGGCGGCTTCGTCGTGCTCGGTGCCGCGCTCGGCATCGGCCCCGAGACCTGCCTCGCGCTGTCGATCGCCAAGCGCGCGCGAGAGATCCTCCTCGGCGTTCCGGGTCTGGTCGCGTGGCAGACCGAGCTCGCCCGCTCCGCCTTCGAGCCGCGGCCGACCGTCGCGGCTTCTGCTAGGGAAGTGATCTCATGAGCCCGGCACACCGCACGCGTCCGACGTTGGTCAGGATGCTCAACACGGGCGGGCGTGGAATGCGCGGATTCGTCCGCCTCGACCCGTCGGACCTGCTCGCCTCCGCTTGCCGCCGCACCGGGCTCGACGACTTCGGCGACGAGTCGTTCCGCGATCCGTTCGACCGTGCAGTGCGCTCGATCGAGACCGAGGCGCACCTGAACCTGATCGGGCGCATCGCTGCGCGCCAGGACACGCTGCGCCTGCTGTCGAACCGGCTGCGCATGATCGACGACGCGAAGCGCCACCCGGAGATCCCGGCGGGCAAGATCCACAGGCCGATCTTCGTGACCGGCCTGCCGCGCACCGGGACCACCCTGCTGCACGGGCTGCTCGCGCAAGACCCGGCCAACCGGGCGCCGCTCACGTGGGAGATGATGTACCCGTCACCGCCGCCCCGGGTGCGTGGCGCGAAGCCCGATCGGCGCGCCGAGCTGTCGGCACGCCAGATCCGCTGGTTCCACCGCATGGCGCCGGAGTTCCGCAAGATCCATCCGACCGGCGCGGACCTTCCCGAGGAGTGTCTCGTCATCGCGAGCCACGCCTTCGTGAGCTTCCAGTTCCAGACGATGTACGACGTGCCGTCGTACGAGACCTGGCTCGAGCAGCAGGATCTGCACGACTCGTACCTGTGGCACCGCCGCTTCCTGCAGCACCTGCAGTGGAGGTGGCCGGAGCGGCGCTGGGTGCTGAAGGCGCCGGCGCACCTGTTCGGCCTCGAGGCGCTGCTCGCCGCGTACCCCGACGCCGGCATCGTGCTCACGCACCGGGCGCCGCTCGAGGTGGTCGGCTCGCTCGCGAGCCTCACCGTCGCGCTGCGCAGCACGTTCAGCGACGACGTCGATCCGGTGGCGGTCGGCGAGGAGATGACCGAGCGCTGGTCGCGCGCGCTGTTCGGCGCGCTCGCCCTGCGCGACGCCGGCCGTATCCCTTCGGACCGCGTCGCCGACGTCCTCTATCCCGAGCTGATGTGCGATCCCATCGGCGTGGTGCGCGCGATCTACGCGCGCTTCGACACCGAGCTCACGCCCGAGGCCGAGGCGCGGATGCGCGCGTTTCTCGCCCGCAACCCCAAGAACAAGTCCGGGAAGCACAGCTACACGCTCGAGGAGTTCGGCCTCGACGCCGGCCGCGAGACCGCGCGCTTCGCCGACTACGCGGGGCGATTCGGTCTCTGATCCAGGCCCCCGGGGGCCGTACCTTTCCGTGATTGCCGTCTTCGCCAACGAGCTGCGCCTGCTGCTGCGGGACCGCGGCGCGATCCTCTGGCTCGTGCTGGGGCCGTTGCTCGTGATGTCGGTCGTCACCGGCGTGCGCTACCAGAGCGGCAAGGGGCCGGCGCTGCTGTTGCCGATCGTCAACGAGGACCAGGGTCCGGTCGCGCGGGCGTTCGTCAAGCTGCTCGCCGAGCGCGCGACGCCGGTCGAGATGACGCGTGCCGAGGCGGAGTCGCTGGTGCGCGACCAGGGACGCGCGCCCGGGGCGATCGTGTTCCCCGAGGGTCTCAGCCGAAGCTACCTGCAGGGCCGCACCAGCGACATCCTGCTTCTCACCGATCCCGCGGAGTCGATCGGGCTCAACCGCCTCAAGGTGGCGCTGCTGCTGATGAGCCGCGACGCGGCCGACCTCGCCGACCCGATCGGTAACCCTCGCATCGAGCTCGTCGAGCAGAACCTCACCGGCGATCGCATCTCGCGCAAGTCGCACGAGCAGAACGTGCCGGGCTTCACCATCATGTTCACGCTGCTCGGCGTCGTCTACGGCACCGCGTCGTCGATGCACCGCGAGACGAGGTCCGGGACGCTCGCGCGGCTGCTGATCGCGCCGCTCGGCTTCGGACGCATCGTGTACGCGAAGCTGCTGCTGCGGGCGATCATCGGGGCGACGCAGATGCTCGTGCTGCTGCTCTGGGGACGCCTGGCGTTCGGCGTCTCGCTCGGCACGTCGCCGGTGGCGGTGGTGGCGATCTGCCTCGCGACGGGGCTCGCGGCGGTCGGGCTCGGCGCGTTCGTCGCCGGGCTCGGGCGAAGCGACGCACAGGTGCTGCCGCTCACGCTGGCGCTCGTGCTGCCGCTGTCCGCGGTCTCGGGGTTGTGGTGGCCTCTGCACCGCCAGCCGGACTGGATGCAGGCCGTCGCCAACGCCGCGTTCCCGACCTGGGCGATGCAGGGCGTGACCAACCTCGTGCTGCGCGACCGCGGACTGGCCTCGATCGGCGCGCCCAGCGCGGTGCTGCTCGTCGAGGGCCTCGCCCTGATGATCCTCGGCGTGTGGATGTTTCGCCTCCGCGTCGCGACGCGGTAGGGCAGGGACCGCGCCGCGGCTGCGAAACGCGCGATCTCGGCGGGCTCAGAAGTCGGTCAGGTAGGCGCGCACGCCGAGCGAGAGGAACAGCGCGTCCAGGTTTCCGTCCAGCTCCGGCCCGTCGCCGATGCGCAGGGTGTGGCCGCGCGACACGACGTACTTTGCCTCGAGGCCGAAGGCGATGTCCGACGTGCAGAACCAGTCGAGGCCGGCCCCGAACGCGCCTGTCACGCCCTGCGTGTTGCCGGAGTCCTTCTGCCCCGAGCTGCTGGAGTCGCTGAGCTCGGCGTTGTCGAAGCCGACGCCGACGAGAACGTAGGGATCCAGCCGCAGGTCGTCGAGCGGGAAGTGCAGCTTGGGCTGCACGAGAACGGGGAACACCGCGTACTCCGAGCTGCCGCCACCGGACGGCTCGAGCCTCAGCTCGTAGTTCTGGGCGGAGATCTCGAGGTCGAAGCGGCGCCCGAACGTCGCACCGATGCCGACCGCGTAGTACGGGGTGAGGTTGCTGCCCAGCATCGACTGCTCGGGTGAGGTGTGGACACCGTCGAAGACGTCGCCGGCCACGGGCAGGGCGCCGCCGAAGCGGACGTTGACGTAGGGACGGATGGCGCTCCGCGCCTCGGCGAGCCTGCTCTCGTCGAACCCGATCTCCGGGTAGAAGAGGCGCAGCCCGAAGGTCAGGACGCCGGCGTTCATGTCGACGGTGTGCTTCTCGCCCCCCGTGTCGTAGGTCTCGCGGCCCGTCAGGTAGTACTTGCCCTCGACGCCGAAGGTGATGTCGTTCGACAGGAAGTACTCGACGCCGCCGCCGAAGGCGCCCATGGCGCGCAGGCTCGTCAGGCTGCCGCTGCTCGCCCACTGCGTCGGCACCTCCTTGGCGTCGTTGATCTGTGCGATGGCGAGTCCGCCGCCGACGAGCACGTAGGGCACGAGGCGGTCGTCGAGCAGCGGATAGCGCAGGCGGAGCTGCGGCAGCAGGCCGGCGATGCCGAGCTCGGCGGCGCGGTCGTAGCGGCTCGACGGCAGGAAGAGCTCGTAGGCGTCGAACGAGAACTCGAAGCCGAGGTGGCGGTCGAGGTTCGCGCCCAGCGAGACGCCGGCGACGTCGTTCGCCTTGGTGATCGGGTTGCTCTCGCCGATCCGCACGCCCATGTAGAGCCGTGGCTGGTCGCCGTCCCGCGCCGCCACGGGGGCTACCGTCGCGAGCAGGATCGCGGCCGCACCCAGCAGCACCCGTTGTCTCGTTCCGGTCATCCTCCTCCTCCCCGCCGCAGCTCGTCTCAGCGTACACCTGATCGGGCGACCGGGGGGGGCGTTCGCGGCCCCCGGGCGACCGGTCCCGGGTGGCGCTGTCGCGTCCGGGCAAGAAACGGACGGGCCGAAGCTGGTAGGAGAATGCCACCGCAAGCCGGGGGGAAGCTCATGAACGAACGACATCCGATCGCGGCGCTCCTCGCCGTCGCGCTCCTGACGATGACCGGGATCTCTGCGCACGCGCAGGAGGAGGGTGCCGCGAGCCCGTGGTCCGTCGAGGTCGCGCCGTACATCTGGCTGTCGGAGGTGCAGGGCACGATCGGCGTGCGCGACACGACCGCGCACCTCGATGTCGGGTTCTCGGACCTCTTCGACCTCCTGGGCGATGGCGACCTGTTCGCGGGCGGCGGCCACGCGGAGGTGCGCTACGACCGCTTCTCGTTCTTCCTCGACGCCTTCGGTGGCACCGCGCGCCCGAGCAGCGACGTGACCGTCGGACGCCTGGTGCAGCGCTCCGGCACCGCGGACGTGACCGCGAACTGGTCGTTCTTCGAGTTCGGTCCGTCGTACCGCCTGCTGCGGTGGCCGACGGACGGGCCGGGGCGCCCGATCACCATCGACGCGCTCGTCGGCGGACGCCTCATGTACTTCTACCAGTCGATCACGCTCCGGGGTGAGCTCGGGAACTTCAACCGCTTCTCGAGCGCGAGCAGCACGTGGGTGGATCCGTTCGTCGGCGGACGCTTCGCCGTGCCGATCTGGGATCAGCTCGACGTCGTGTTCCGCGCCGACATCGGTGGCTTCGGTGCGGGCTCGGAGCTGGCGTGGAGCCTGGTCGCCGGCTTCCAGTACGTCCTGCCGTGGCAACCCGGCGGCGGGCAGACGTCGCTCATCGCCGTCTACAAGGCGCTCGACTTCGACCACGAGTCGGACGACGGCGACGTGCGAGCGTCGGTCAATCTCAGCGGGCCGGGGCTCGGCCTGCTGTTCCGGTTCTGATCGGACACGGCGTGGCGAGCCGGCGGCCAGCGGAGCGCCCCGCACGGGCGCGGACGGAACCGGCGGGAGACCTGCCCGCGGTGAGCTTTCTGCCCGGTCCCGCCGAGGCACGCCTGCTCGCGTTTCTGGACGAGGCGGACGCACTGGGCACGCGGCTCACGATGTCGTCGGGCGACGCGGCGCGGCTCCTCGCGGCGCGGGCCGATGAGGTCGGCGCGCGGCTCACCGGGTTGAGGGCCGTGCTGTCGGCGGCGGGCGTGCTGGTACCGGGCTGCGAGGCGGAGCAATCCATCGACGCGCTGCTGCGTCTGGTCGCACGGCGTGCACCGACGCGCGACGCCGGGCGCCTCGACGCGCACGCGCGCCGCGTCGCCGAGGCGGCGGCCGACCTGCGCGGCGACGTCGTGACGACGGCGGCGCGCGCGCGCCGCCGGCTCGACCGCCCGGTCCTCAGGGAGCTGCGCCGCTTCGAGCGCGCACACGACCAGCTCCAGGTCCGGCTCCGCGCGGCGGCGGCGGTGGATCGGTTGACGGCGGGCCTGCGCGGCCGGGCTCGCGACCAGCGCCGCTGCGAGCTGACTGCCGAGGTCGCCGCTCTCGCGCAACGGCTCGGGGCGCGGCGCGACCGGCTCTGGGCGCAGCGCGAGATGAGCGCGTTGCTGTGGCGGGAGCTCGACGCCGAGCTCCACGACAGCGTCGAGGAGGTCGGTGCCGACCTCGGGCGCCTCCTCGGCTGACGCGACAGGGATCGATGCTTTGCAATTTTTCGCATACGGGCAAGACTCCGGACGGTCCCTGCGCACTTGAACGGGCTTGCAACGACCAGGGGCGGCGAGGAGCCGGCCGCCGTGGTCGAACGGGGAGGGGAAGAGCCATGACGAGACGTGCTTCGCGGACGTTCCCGCTCGTCGTCGCGGGAGTCGCGCTGCTCGCCGGCGCTGCGCGCGCGGCGGACGCGACGAGCCCCGCCGCGGCGAATCCGCCGGCGGCTGCGGCGCCGGCGGCACCACCCGCCCTCGAGCCGAAGGCGGTCGACGTCCTGAAGGCCGCGAGCGCTCGGCTGGCTGCAGCGCGGACGCTGTCGTTCACCGCGACCGCGGAGTACGAGAGCCCGTCGCGGCTCGGTCCGCCGCTGGTCTACACGACGCAGTCGCAGGTGACGCTGCAGCGTCCCGACAAGCTGCGCGTGATCACGCCCGGCGACGGGCCGCCGTCGGAGTTCTACTACGACGGCAAGGTCATGATGGCGTACTCGCCCGACGCCGATCTGGTCGCGGTGGCGAGCGCGCCGCCGACGATCGACCAGGCGCTCGCGCAGGCCTACCAGTCGGCGGCGATCTACTTTCCGTTCACCGACGTGCTGGTGTCCGATCCGTACGGCGACCTCGCGCCGTCTCTCAGGAAGGTCTTCTACGTCGGGCAATCGAAGGTGGTCGGCGGCACGACGACCGACGTGATCGGCATCGTCACCGACGACCTGTTCGGCCAGATGTGGATCGGCGCCGAGGACAAGCTGCCGCGCGCCTACCGCGTGACCTACCTCGACGACCCGCAGCGGCTCCGCCAGGCGGTCGTCTTCTCGAAGTGGGAGCTCGACGGCGACGTCGACGCGGGCTCGTTCGGCTCGGCGAAGGCGTCGGCGGCGAAGCCGATCGCCTTCGCGCGGCCCGATCCGCAGGTTCCGCAGGTGGTGCTGGACGCCATGAAGGCCCGGCAAGCGGCGCAGCCCGCGAAGAAGAAGAGCAAGTGAGCTTCGTGGCAAAGGAGAGCGCGATGAAGACGCGTTTCGTCATGATGGTCTCGGCGCTCGCCGTCGCCGTCTCGTGCGGCTCGGCGTTCGCCTGGTCGCACACAGGCTACCGCGGCGGCTCGGTCTCCGGCGGTGGTGGCTCCTGGAGCGGCGAGGGATTCCGCGGTGGCACGGCGTCTGGCGGCGGCGGCTCGTGGAGCGGCACCGGCTTTCGCGGCGGCACGGCGTCCGGCGGCGATGGCTCGTGGCACGCGGACGGCTTCCGCGGCGGTTCCGCGTCGGGGGGCGGTGGCTCGTGGAACGCGCAGAGCTGGCGTGGCGGCACGGCGTCGGGCGGCGACGGCTCGTGGAACGCGCACGGTGCGGACGGCGGCTACGCGTCCGGTGGTGGCGGTACGTGGTCGGCGACCGGTGCCGATGGTGGCACCGCGTATCACGGCAACTACTACGGTGGCAGCTACTACGCGTACCACCCGCCCGCGACCGTCAATACGTACTACGAGAACGGCTGCTACGACTGCGGCGGCTGGAACACCGCCGGGGCGGCCGCTGCCGGAATGGCGGTGGGCGCGACGATCGGTGCGGCGAGCGCGAGTGCGGCGTCGTCGAACGCCTACGCGCAGGGCTACGCCGCCGGTGCGACCAACACCGCGTACGCGATCGGCTCGATCTACACCACGCTACCCGCGGGCTGCGTGTACACGCCGATGGGCAGCTCCACGTTCTACAAGTGCGGCGGCGGCGTGTGGCTCAGCCCGGCGTACGGCGCGAACGGCGCCTACTACCGGATCGTGCCGGCGCCCTGAAACTCTCCGCTCGAAGACCTTTCACGACTGCACGACGGATCGAAGGAGACGAAGGATGAACAGGTTCAGTGTTCTGGCGGTGGTCCTCGCGGGCCTCGCGGTGACGACGGGCTGCGTGTCGCAGCAGCAGATGCTCGCCCAGAAGCAGCAGATGGCGATGACGACGGCCGCGAGCCGCGGCCAGTTCGACATGAGCTGCCCCGGCGCGGAGCCGATCCTGCTGTCGCAGGAGGTGACCCAGCCGGCGTTGCAGGGCCCTTGGGTCGGGGGCATCGAGCGCGAGGAGTACACCATCGGCGTCCAGGGTTGCGGCCAGCGTCGGACGTACGTCGTGATCTGCCCGCAGGGCGGCGACAACTGCTTCGCCGCCGATTCGGGGGGCGTCGTGCAGGATCTGCAGCAGCGCTGAGCTCCGCGTCCGCGAGCGCGGCGGGAAAGCCGTGTCCGCGGACGCCATCACCGTAGCCGCGCAGCGACATCGCGCGCGCGCCACCGGCGTGAGGGGCAGGAAGAGATGAAGCGGTCGAAGATCGTGACGCTCGTGGTGCTGGCGGTCGCCGTCGTGGCGACGTCGGCGTGGGCACAGAAGGTGAATGGCGTGCCGGGCTCGCCCGACGCCACCATGTCCATCGACGGCCGGCAGCTGCCGCCTCCGGACATGAAGTGGGGCGGCGTCATCACGGACGACGCGCTGCAGTCGAAGCCGTGGTGGACGCCCCGCATCGTGCCGCCCGCCGGCGCGCCCAACGTGCTGCTGATCATCACCGACGACGCCGGCTTCGGCGTGCCGAGCACCTTCGGCGGCGTGATCCCGACGCCGACGATGGACCGCATCGCGAACGCGGGCCTGCGCTACAACCGCATGTTCTCGACCGCGCTGTGCTCGCCCACGCGCGCCGCACTGATCACCGGCCGCAATCACCACTCCGCCGGCTTCGGCGTGATCGCGGAGCAGTCGACCGGCTTCCCCGGCTACAACAGCATCATCGACAAGGACAAGGCGACCATCGGTCGCATCCTGCTCGAGAACGGCTACTCGACGTCGTGGTTCGGCAAGGACCACAACACGCCGGCGTTCCAGGCGAGCCAGGTGGGACCGTTCGACCAGTGGCCGACGGGAATGGGCTTCGAGTACTTCTTCGGCTTCGTCGGCGGCGACACGAACCAGTGGGAGCCCAACCTCTTCCGCAACACGACGCAGATCTTCCCGTTCGAAGGCAAGCCGCCGGGCGAGTGGAACCTGATCACCGCCATGGCGGACGACGCGATCGACTGGATGACGCGCATCCACCAGACCGCTCCGTCGAAGCCGGTCTTCATCAAGTACGCGCCGGGCGCCACGCACGCGCCGCACCACCCGACGAAGGAATGGGTGGACAAGATCCACGCGATGCACCTCTTCGACGACGGCTACGAGAAGCTGCGCGAGCGCATCTTCGCGAACCAGAAGAAGCTCGGCGTCGTTCCCGCCGACGCGCAGCTCACGCCGTGGCCGAAGGACGTCCTGCCG